>Ga0255047_10001639_pt1 | contig 15867 bp, 23 predicted proteins | sample JV7_2_1_MG_FD_183640 | JGI IMG/M metagenome (GOLD analysis project Ga0255047, IMG submission 183640) | Seawater microbial communities from Jervis Inlet, British Columbia, Canada - JV7_2_1 | ecosystem: Environmental > Aquatic > Marine > Inlet | place: Canada: British Columbia | collected 2016-10-06
CTCACAGAAGAAGATGCGATGGGGGGGGCGGTGCCCCCTGCCTCGGACCTCTCCTTTAGAATCTCTTGCAGTTCTTGCTCAGCCGTAACGCCCGGTCGGGCCAGGTCGCCACGTTCCACGTTGTACCAGAACGTCTTCCGGCTCATCGCACCTCCCTGGAGTGACTCGAAGAGCGCGCGCAGTAGGTCGGGCTCCATATGCGCAATAGAGAAGTCCTTGTTCAGGTCGACTCTTGCGCCTGTCTCTTGAGGTGTCGCCGCTGATTCCGGGCCGATCCACCACGCGTGGATCTGGAGCGCCAACGTAAGGCCGCTCTCTACCGCTTGGGCTACGGTCGTCAGCGTGGCATGCTCGCCCGCATGGCGGAGTGATACGCCGGTAGCCGTCTCTGCCTCCCGCTGGTTCGGCTGGTCTTCCAGTAGCCGCGCGCCTAGAGTTGCCATCATTTGACGCTTCTCCGCAGACGCTTTGTCGAGCGCCGCGAGCCCCTGTCCTGTGTACTCCAGCATATCCGCTCGGGCGCCCTCGGGCAGCATCCACGCAGCACCGGATCCAAGGAAGAGCGGCCCGTCGTCGTCATTCGCAGCGCCGGAAATCCATGGCTGAGGTAGCGCAGTGTAGTGCCGGCCGTGCTCCAAGTCAGCCATCGTGCGGTAGTGCGATAGGTTGACGTCGGCGAGATCGAGGGCAGGCGGCTTGGCGATGTGTGGGGAAATATTCGTGGGGCCCAAGGGGACGAAGGGGATGAAGCTCAAGGGGGCCTCGCGCCGATGAGGAGTAATGGTTGCTGCATTCTGCGAAGGCGGTACATACTCCACCCACTCGCCTTTCTCGTTCTCACGCCAAACCGTTCGCCGATAGATGCCATCAACGAGCTCGAGCACGCGGAACTGCACCACGTTCTTGCTGGAGAATGGGTCGTCCTTATTGTCGGGCTCTTCTACGGACTCCCTCAGGACCACGCGCGTGAGCGTTTCGTCGCCGCCCATGCTTTGCGTGCGAAACGAGAAGATGTCCTCGGCCCTATATCTAGACCAGTAGGGCCTTTGAGCTCCGCCGCTGAAGTCCACCAGGATACCGTGTCGACCGAGCGACAGGACCTCTCGGACAGCATGGAGCGCAAAGAGCTCCGCCGTTTCGCCGGCCAGCGTAATATCCTTGAGGTGCCGGTCGGCCTCTCCGTTCGAATTGAACTGCGGCTGATTCTGGAATACTCGCCCAGCCAGGCCGTCCACGGTGCGCGCAGTCGCGTTGTAGAACAGTGCGCGTTTGCGATAGTCGTCGTACTTGGCTGAGCCCGTGTCCGTTTTGTGCGAATCGAGCTTTGGTAGGTACAAATCGCCCTTTGCCTTGACCGCGTCGGAGCCATCGTAGGTGTCCCGCACCCGCTCCCACTTGGGCAAAGCGTCCATATAAGACTGTGATGGTTTGTTGACTGGCATGATTCTATTCTACCCCCATGCGATCTCACGCTGTTTCACAGGACGTGACCCAGAGACCGCAAGCTCCGATACGGCCCAGACCATAGCGTCGAGCCGATTTGGACTGCTCTCACCCGGCACCCAGTTCGTCATCTCGCCCTCGAGCGCCGGGAAGTGTCCGACGAGGTGGAGCTTGCCTTTTTCCATCAGCGCTGCGACCGGCTCTGCGCGGATCAGCTTTCCTCGCGTCGTATAGATGCCCTTGTACGAGACGTTCGGGTCGACCATGCGGATGGTGCTCTCCACCATCTCGCCGCCATAGTTGCGCTCGGCAATGACGCGGTCCATCTTGTACCGCCAGTATTCGGTGACGACTGCCTCTGCCCATTCCCTTGGCGACCCTCTGAGGCTCACATCACAGAGCACGTAGACGTGGCCTTTCTTGTCGATGCCCGCGCCAACGATGCCTATCTCAGCGAGTCCGCCCGATGGGTCGACGCCGACGACAATGCGCACGAGGTCGGGGAACTTCGTCACCCGCGTTTCGTCGATTAGGCTGCGTGTCCAAAGCGCACCCTCGGACTCATCGAGCAACTCCGCGTGAATCTCCTGTCGCCCTAGATTCGTCCCTTCGTACTTTGCGAGGATCGTGCTCAGGAATGACGGTGCGAGGTTGTGCTCGTTCTCGTAGGTGCTGCCTTTCGTGATTGCGGTATTCGGATCGGTGATGAGCTCCCGTATCAGAGGAACCGGCTTCGGGGTGGACGTGATGCACACTTGCGGGTTCTCGCCAAGGCGTAGCCCGAACATCATGTTGTCGTACGCAGCGCGTCCCTTGGTCGCAGGCCAAGCGGCGAGCTCGTCCGGCCATGCGATGTGGTGCTCCGGTCCGCGGACTGCCTCCGGGTTGTGCGCTGAGCGAATCACCGCGATAAACCCGTTCGGCCATGTGAGTATGCGTTTCGACGGCTCGTAGATCGGGCGATTCCACGGAGGGCAGACGCTCATAATTCCAGACGTTCCTAGAATCATGACATCGCGTGCGTCGGCTGGTGTACTCGAGAGAAGCATCCCGCGGCCCCCAGGACGCGCTTCCGCTCCATGCCTGAACCACTCTGCGCCGGTCCTGGTCTTGCCCCAGCCCCTGCCGGCGAGAACGAGCCAAGCCGTCCAGTCGCCTTCAGGTGCGAGCTGCTTCTCGCGCGCCCAATGCCGCCAGTCATACAGAGCGATGGCCTTATGCTCGGGAGTAAATCCCTCGAGCACGCGCGCCCTGGCGGTCGGCGGGAGAGACGCCAGCGCCGGCGCTTTCAGGGGTGACCGATCCGTGTGCAATCGCTCTAGCCTTTGGCGGCCTTCGCCTTTCCCGCTTCGATGCGCCTCGCGAGCTCGTCGGTCCTGCGGTCGTATTCGTCCGCGGCGCCCGCGAGGAGCTTTCTCGTCTCTTCGTCGAAGTCGAGAGTTAGCTTGTCATTCAGCATACCGAGATGGCGCATCGCTAGGGAGAGTGCTTTCGTTTTATCCCAAAGCTTGAAATCAACGGCCACGTCGCCAGTCAAGAGAAATTTCTTATTGACTCCAGCGACGGCACTCATGGCGTCGGCAGGAGCCCCGTACTTCACCTTTAGTGGATTCTTCGAATCCGCCCCATCGATTTCGTAGTTGTCCGGGCGGGACGTAACGATTCGAAACAGCTCCCGCAGCACAACGTCTTGCGTGAGCTCCGTCCTATTCGAGCGCGCCTCCACAGCTTTGTCGACGACGGCGCGCACATGAGTGTAGCTGAGCAGTCGGGAGCCTTGCTTCTCCGCCATATTCTCGCTGTATCCGGCGCGGATGGCCGCCTTCGTCGCGTTCATGTCAACGAGGTATTCCTCTGTGAATCGCTTCTGCTTTGGTGTCAGCGTCGGCTTCCGTGACTTGGCGGACACGGACTTCTTCTTCGCCTTCTTCGACGCTTTCTTCTTCGCCATGCCCTAAGTATCGCCTACTCCTGGAAGAGCAGCGCTTTCGCGAGCCGAGACTGCTCCCCGTGGTCTTGCATCGCCTCATCCACCATGACGCGCTCGATGCGGTGGGAAGGGATCATTTCTTGCGGGTCCGTGCGGGCGACACCGAGTCCATGGACACGATACATTCCCGAGGGATCGTAATGACATCCGCCACGTTCTCGTTGGCGTGAGACCAACTCTGGGCGAGCTGCACCACGTCGGCGTTACTTTCAAGCACATACCCAACGGATACACACGGGCCAACGCTTCCCATTTGGCGATGCTCTTCACGGGAGTCCCATCCGATACGACTCATGCTGTCGCGCCAGACCACCTCGACACGTCGCATGCTGTCAGGCATGGTTCGCTCCTGGGGGAAACAACAACGCCTTCGCGAGCCGCGACTGCTCCCCGCTGTCCTGCATATCCTCGATGCCTTCCACCATGACGCGCTCGATGTGTCCCGTCTCAACAAGCAAGTGCACCAAGGCCCACCACACGCGCTCGATCTTAAAAGCGAAGTCCTCACCTTTCCAGCGACCGTACTCGTCTGGGTCGAGGAGTCCGTTCTGACGCAACAGATCGATCGCCTCGGACCACTCGGGGATCGGTTGACAGGAGGCGCTGTCAAGGTGGTTGGGCGGGCTCGTCTTCATGCGATACAGGCACCCGACAGCCTCGGCATCACCCCTCCCACAGTAGCTCTGCTTCCCGCTGTAGGTTATCTCTCCGGTCTCAGGATTCTCGGACCTATCGATTTGGGTCATGCGTACTAGCGGCACAGGCGGCCGCGCCGAGCACGCGCCCTCGTCGAACTCGCGTGCGGCACTGTCGAAATAGCGACACGAGCCGCAGGAGGGCGTAAATCCTCGTCCGCCTTCTTGTCGAGCGTCTGTAACGCTCATTCCCCGTCCACCTCGTGCACGTACGGAATCGCCCGCACCGCGTCCTCGGCTCGCTCGACCATCGCGCGCGGCAGGAGCCCGAGGTAGTAGACGGCGGCGGCGCCGAGCCAGATGATCCAGTAGAGGGCGAGGCCCGTATAGAGCTGCTCGTTGTGGCGGCGCTTCGTCACGTCCTCACCTCCGGCATCTCGTCCCACGTGCGCCCGTCGAGCGCGCAGCCGGCGACCTTCTTGCCGACGCGTGCAAAAGTTGGGTATGGCGCCTGCTCTGGATCGACGCAATTTACGGGTCCATCCGTTTGAGCCCACTCGCCCATCTGCTTGAAGAAAAACGGCACGCCCGCCGTGACGCACTGGTCACGAATCGAGCGCGCCCAGTCGGGATGCATAGGGCGCGCGTTCGGCCCCGACTCGCCGCCGACGATTACCCAATCTATAAACGTGCACGCGGCCGAGACGAGCGCTTGCCTGCGCTTCGGTGGCAACGTGGCCCCAGCCTCGACGGCTTCCTCGGGAGACTTGTACGGAGAGGGCCACGGTTGATGGACCGGCCATACGTAACGGGCCACGTCGATCGGCCCGAGCATCGGCTCGATACTCACCCCACGGACAGCGGCATTGGTACACAGCAAGATCGGGATGCGCTCGTCGGCGCGCTTCTGGTCTTCCACGCTGACCAGGATCCACACGTTGTCCCACGGCTTGCCGTCGCCCCATGGAAGCAATCCAGCAACGCGCTCGATACGCTTCGTGAGAATCTGATACGTCAGGTGCGGTGTGGCCGCGATGATGTCCCACGCCTCGGGGCGCCACTCATCGGCCTCCTCGATGAAGAAGTCCGACCAAGAGCACGTAAAGACGAGCCGCGGTTCTCTCAGCCGCAGCGGGAGATTGAAGGTGCGCGGCTTGGATCGGACGACGACGTTGGGATCCTGCCCGTAGCGTTTCTTCTCGGCAAACATATAGCAGTTCAGACAGCCGGGCGAGACCTTGTGACAGCCCTGCCAGGGATTCCACGTAGTGTCGGTCCATTCGATTTTGCTCTTCTCGCCCATCACGCTATCCTCGTCCGTCGCCCGAACTCGGCAATCAAGAGCGCTTCCGCCATCCCGTCGTCATCCTTTCGCGATCGTTGCGTCCGTTTCAGGCTCACACTAGGAAAGAGCCGTTGCGCGGCGATGATGGATCTCTGTTTCGTGTCCGCTCTCGGTGTCCCGGCATGCATGGCCTTCTGCCACGTCTGGGGCGCGACGAGCTGATAGGGGATACCCATCCCGGCGAGCATCCATTCGAATCCGCGGGCCACACCCCTGTGATAGTTCGCGATACCGCCGCCCGGCATCTTTGGCGGCATCGGCTGAGATTTCTCGATCATCACGAAGAGCCGCTCCACATCCGCGCCGATTGCACCTAGGTTCCAACCAAAGAAGGTCGCGCGGATCTCGGTAAGGTTGTATTCGTCGCGTCCCTTCTTCTTTCCTTTCTTCACGGAAGCCGCAATGATCGGCATCGGGGTAAGCTCGACCTTCCCGTCCTTGTGAAGCGCAGCGAGCGCGCCCTTCTTTCCCGGGTCAATCCCTACGACAATCACGCCGATTCCCTCGGTTGCTCGATCGGCAGAATTAGCATCGGCTTCCACTGGTGCCGCGCCCTCGCGATCGCGTCGCCCGTGCCCGGGGACTTGCCCTTGTAGCGCGTGCCTGAGATGGCGAGAATCAACCCACCCGTCAAAACGGGATCACCTCGTCGCTCTTCTTCTTCCGCGATCGCGTGCGATCCCGGAATGCTTCCCGCCGCTCGGCTTCGCTCATCTCGAGGTATTCACGGCGACTCCTTCCCGCGTCGCAGCTACACACGGTCATTCCGCCCTTGGACAGATACATACCGTCGCCGCCGCAGTCCGCGCACTTCCGCGACATCAGTAATTCTCGATTCGGACCATGAGAACGGCCCAGAACTCGTCCTGCACCCAACGCCGGATGATGGGCTCGAACCCTTGGCGGGCGAGTATCGAGTAGTGCTCGCTATCTTCCTCAGCCCACCGCATCGTCCCTGAAAAGCTCTCCTGCTTGCTCTCGGGCGGAGGCGAGATTTTTTCTCGCTTGGTTCCAGTACGACTCTTTGAGCTCGACACCGATAAACCTCCGCCCCATTTGAAGCGCCACGTATCCTTCGCTGCCGATGCCCGCGAACGGCGACAGTACGAGGTCGCCTCGATTCGACCAAAGCGTTAGGCAACGCTCGATCACGTCGAGTTGAAGCGGCGCGATGTGACGCTCGTCTTTGTGCTCGCGCGCTGAGTGCCGCTGGAGCGTATTGCTCGGGTTGATGTCGTCCCATATGGGCGACGCCCACTTTTGCCAAATCGATACAGGAAAGCTTTCGTCGCTGTGCTCAACCGGGCCAGCGTTGTCTCCTGGCTTTCTGAATGTGAGAATGTAATCCGGGATTCCCATGCGGCTCCGCGTGCTGTCTTTTTTGAGTTGCTTATGGAGCAGGCCGAGCGCTTTCGTGCGCTGCATCGACGTAACAGGGTTTTTCCATATCGTCGTCTTGGCGTGCCAATGGAACCCCTCCTTGGATATCGACCGAATCAACTCGCCCGGGAAGTCAATGAGCCCGATCCATCCATGGTGCGTTAGAGACGTTGGCAGGTCCATGCAGTGCATGCTCACGAGACGGCCGGGCGCGGTCACGCGGTAGAGCTCGGCAAGCAGGAAAGCGAAGTGATGGAAGAATTCCTCGTAGTCGCGACTATTGCCCATGTCGCGCTCGGAATCGCTGTAAGTGTACAGGCTCGCGAACGGCGGTGAGAACACGGAATAGCCGATGCTGTCGGTCTCGACCGTGCGGCACACCTCGACGCTATCGCCCAAATAAAGATCCCACCCTTCACCGCTCGCCTTATCGGTGCGCCCTTTGTTTTTCGTCGTCGTTTTCTTCTCTCGGATTTCCGTCTCGTTCATCGTAGCCATATGCTCGAGCATCCCTTCCGCCATCTTTGCGGCGTCTTCTTCTTTGCGTTTAATGTTCGCGACCACCGCGCCTTCGGCCTTGGACGTAATCACGTGGACGTTCACTGGGCTCTCTTGACCGAAGCGCCAGCATCGGCGCACCGCTTGATACCATTGCTCCCACGAATCCGACAGCCCGACGAACGCCATATTGTGACAGGATTGAAAGTTCATCCCGTACCCTGCGATCGTTGGCTTCGTGACCATCACGCGTATGCGCCCGAGCGCGAAATCATTTAGCGACTTTTCTTTGTGGTCGATCATGTCGCTTCCTTTCACTTCAACGCTTCCGTTTATGAGTCGCTTCAGCGCAGCGCTCTCGTCGTTCCGGTTGCACCACACAAGCCATTGCTCGCTCGACGCGTTCACAATATCCGCGCACCTGGTTGACCGCTCCACCACGCTATTCGATCGCGCACTGATTCTATCTTGCAGAGTTGCGGCAGGCATCTCGAACAACATGCCGTCGTTGCGATCGGCGGTATCGATCACGTGGTCTATGTAAGTTATCGGCGGCAGCAAGAACGCGCCGTCGTCATAGTGTAAATCTGACGGCTTGCGTAGCATCACGCTCCATGTGCACATCCACTCCCAGAACTTATCTTGCGCGTGCCCTTTGATGCGCCACTTTTGCGTTTCTCCGCCGTCATGGACGAAAAACATGCTCAGCATCTCCGCGCGCGTCATGATGCCGAAGAACTCCGCATGATTTCCGAGTTCCATGTAATCGTTCGGCGCTGGCGTTGCAGTGCACGCGAGCTTATATCGCGTGTCCGCGAACGCGTCGATAATCGCCGTTCGTGTTTTGCCGCTGTACGATTTTAGGATGCTTGATTCGTCTAGAACAATACCGTCGAATTCCGACGGGTCGAAGTGTGGCAGCATCTCGTAGTTCGTGATTGTTATTTTGCCCGCCGATCCTTCGCGTGAATACGTGCACGGGATGCCGAACTTCTCGCCCTCGCGCATCGTCTGTGTTGCAACGGCCAGCGGCGCAAGGATTAGAACCTTGCCAGGAACGAGCGCGGCCCACTCGAGCTGTATCGGCGTCTTGCCGAGCCCGCAATCGCAGAACACAGCGGCGCGTCCTTTGCGCAGCGCCCACCGCACGATATCCGACTGGAAGTCGTAGAGCATTGGATTGAGCGGCCCGACGGGCTCGATGCCTGCGTCTTCGAGCGTGACGGCTTTCGAGTGTAGGAATTCTTCGTAATTCACGGTACCTCCGCTTGCGCTTTCGCGTCGCCTTCGTTCCATTCCTCGCGAGGGAGGAGTTGCTTCCACCCGCACGCGTCGGGACAGAACGCGAAACGGCGACCCCGCTTCCCCTCGCGTTCGTGGTCGCGCTTACACGCTCGGACCGCTGCCGACTCCTCGGCCTCAGCCGCAGGATCCGGCTGCATGTAGGTTTCGGCCTGCTGGATCGCGCTGACTCGCGCCGGTCGGTGCTTCTCAGCGTGGATCGCTTCGCGTTCGGCGGTAGGAAATAGCCTCCCGAACAGCCACCGCTGCGCGCTCACGCGCTTCTTCTTCGACTTCGGTGCGCTCTCGTGCCAGTTCGATAGCCCGCGCAGCTCTGTAAGCCAGTCCTCCCCGCGACGAGCCAATTGCTCCGTGCGCGCAGGAAACCGCTTCTCTAGCTCTCTTACGGCTTTGTCGGTCCAGTCAAGCGAGTCGTCCCGATTGAACCACACCACGTCCGACTCCAAGCGTGCGTAGCGTGAGCCGATTCCCGCGTCAGCGGAATCGGAATTGCCTTTACTCTCTGGGGTTTGTTCTTTGGAGTCTGTAGTCTGTTCTCTGTTGTCTGGTGGCGATGTCACCGTGACGTCACGTGACGCATCACGCTCGCGCTTGCTCTTCTGGCGCTCTGCGTCTTGAATTTGCTTCTCGGTGCGGAAGTCCCGATAGCGCTCGTAATTCACGACTTGCCACCCGCCAGGAATCCGGCGCGCCCGCCGCCCCTCGTCGTCCGGTGTCGTCGAGTTCGGATCTGGTGACTCTAGTTCCGCGACGGCGAGCTCGGCGTCTTCCAGGCTCACCACGCTTGCGCGAGCGAGCCCGCGAATCGACGCGCACCGATAGCGGCCTTTCGAATCGGCTTGGGAAAGCATGAAGACGAACACCCAGCGCGTCGCGAGGGCGCAGTCGAGCAGGCTCGACTCTGCGAGTCTTTCGCCGTAGAGCTTCGAAAAGCCGCCGCTTCCGAACGCCCAATCGTTTTCAGTCTTCGGCATCCCGCCCTAAAATCGCGTGCCCGGCCGCATGCCCCTGCGCGCTCAGCCGATACGCGTTCACCTTCCGTGCATTCGCCTCCGCGTGGAACGTCGTCTGTCGACCCGCGACCTCGAACCATGGGTGCTGAAAGAGCGACCCTGGCCAATTGAGCGACCACGCGAGGCGTATGCCCCGCTCCTCGAGATACTCACGCACGTGCGACACGATGATCACCCGGTACCGAAAGAGGCACATGAGCGCCGCCCACCGGGCGATCGTGATCTCCTCGTGGCACCGCTCAGCGTTGAGTGCCTTGAGCCGCTTTTTCTCGGACTCAGCGTCGGCGCGTCGAGCGTGCCATGAAGCGACCCGGTGGGCTGGCTTGCAGAATCGGGCATCACGGACCTTTCCGCGAATTAGCGCCCCGCACCACTCGCATTGCGGGACTGGCGTACCATCACGGAGGGTCGCCTGAAGGGGCGTTTGTACGCGTACACGGCCGCTCTCAGTCGATTCTGAGCCGAGGTCGAGCCCTAGCTGGGCGCTCATGGCTTCCTCCAACTCAGGCCGTCGAGCTCGGCCCAAGTGAGGTCAAGGGCTGTCAGGACTTTCTGAAGGTTGTGCGCTGATATCGACCGGTTGCCGGCCTCCACATCACAGAGAAATCCGGCAGACAGTTGGACATATTCACCAAGCGACCTAAGCGAGAACTCGCGGCGCTTACGGTGCACGCGAATCAGTTCACCCAGAACGAGGCGTCTCATGGCTTCCACCACAACCACACCATGAGAAGGAAAGCGGACCACCCGGCGAGGTTGAACAGCACGAGCGCGAGGTCGAGCGATTTATCCTCTTTCATGGCTTCATCCTTTCGATGAGGCTTCGGAGGGCGAAGGCGGCCTGCTGGGGCACGACTCCGTTTCCGAGCGCTCGCAATCTGTCCATCCGTCGGGAATGCCCATGAGCCACTCGACGAAGCGCGGGTTCAAGACCTTCCGGAACAGCGGACCAGTCATCTTGCGGGCCGGGCGGCCAAGGATGGCGGTGCCGGTATGCGTCCTCCCTCGTACCGTGGCGTCCGTTAGCGTCGTCCCCTCGTGGCGTCCGCTCTCCATCGAGTAGCCTGCCGATCCGCTCGCCCGTGAGTCCTGCGCTGTCGGCGTCGGCCATAGCCGCGCCTCGGCGTTCAGCGAATCCCGCGCCCCTGGATGATTCCCGCAGCTCTCCGAGTCCTCCGCTCGAGGTGTAGGCCAATTCCTCGCTTGATGTTCCAGGCCCTCCTGAACCTTCTTCCCGTTGCGATAGAGCGTCCCGCCTACTCTCGTCGCCGTGCTCGCGTTTCTTCCCCCGTTCGGAACGTTCGGTGTCTTCCAATGACACGGGCGGTAGTGGTCGCCCTTCGGGTTGTTCTGGCTCGATCCGTAGCGGCTCGCCGTGACGGGAGGCCAGTACGAAGACCCGATTCCTGATGTGTGACGCCCCGACGTCGGCCGCTCGTAGACATAACCCCTCCGCATCGTAAAAGAGGGAGGCAAGGTCTCGGAGAACGTCTTGTCCTCCTCGAACAAGGAGCCCTGGCACGTTCTCAAAGAATGCGTATCGCGGTCGTACCTCGCGAAGTATCCGAACGATGGTGGGCCATAACCATCGCTCGTCGTCTTGTCCGAGCTGCTTTCCCGCGAGCGAGACGGGCTGACACGGAAATCCGGCTGTGACGAGATCCACCTTTCCGCGATAGATCTCGCTCGGGAAGGATTCGATATCGCTCCAGATAGGCGCCACGTCGAGACGGCCTTCTTCCATACGCGCCGCCAAGACTTCGCATGCAAACAGCTCCCTCTCCACGAAGCCGATGGTGCGGTAGGAAGGGATGGCGAGCTTGACTCCAAGCTCGAGCCCTCCAATCCCGGCACATAGAGCCAAGCCATTCACTTCCCCTTCTTCTCTTCCCGAAGGAGTCTCGAGAGCTTCAGGATGTCGTGGACCAGAATGGAGCGCTCGTTCTCGGTGAGATCTGAGATCGCTTGCTTCCATGCCTCTCTGTCAGTCGGAGAGCGGCGGCGATGGAGGTTGAGCGCGCGCCGAAGATCGTGCACCGTGATCACTTCTCCCTCCATTCACGCCACCTGGACTCAGGCATTACCATTACATCCAGCCGTTCCGTTGAACCATGGGTGAGTAGAAAGGAGGGTCCTCGAGCGCGATGCGCTGCGAGGCTTCGTAATCGTAGAGGCTCATGCCGACACCTCGACTTCATTGGGCTCGGGCACGATCACGCCATGCTCCGCGCCGAGCCGGATGCACGAATCGACATACGCGGCAAACTCTGCTGTGTCGCAGGCGGGCGTACGCTTTCGCCGTGGCGAGCCCGTGATCGGGCAGTCTTCGACTCGAAGGAACTTCATCGCCAGCGCTTCGTGCATCTCGGTTTTTTCGTAGCCGAACTCCTCAGCGAGAAGGGCCACGACCGCCCCCCAGTAATATTTATTGCTTTGGTTTGACCGCTGAGAGCGCACGCGCCGGACGATGACCTCGACTCGCTTGTCTTTGAGCTTCGCGAGGTGTTGCCGGAGCGCGAGCGGCGAGTTCATCTTGAGCGCTCCCGCTTCCGTGACGGCGCCGAGGAAGATCGGCGTCACTAGTCTTCGCTCCGCCACGATGGGAGGCGGCTTTTGCCGCGCAGTCCTCGATTGTACGATTCGACGATGTAGTGCGCGATCCCAGATGCCAGCGTTCCACCATGGAGCTCTTTTTTTCCGCGACCGCGCGCGGTCAGTCCTGAGGAGCCACCTGGAACGCCGATGAGCTTCTGAACGAGTCGCTTTAGGTCGATGTTGTCCGCGTATCGCAGGATGAACGACCCAACCCCCAGAAGAACCTGCGCATTCACCGCCGCCTTTGTTCTGCCCCATGCCAACGTGATGACATCGAGCGTTTGGCGCAGCGCATCGGGGTTCTGCCCTCGGATCTTCTGGCCCCTGCCCAAGTAGATGGACTCCAGGGAATCGGTCGCACATATCACGCCATCTCGGCTCTGCCGGTCGACGACGTAACCCGCATCGCCAACGATACGGTTTACCGCGCAGGCGATCGGATCTTTCGCAGTGAGGCGAACTAGGAACTTCTCGACCTTTCGGGGGGTGCGAAAGTCGTTCAGGCCCAGAAAACGCTCGGCTTCGTCCGCGCGCGAAAGGCCATCGAATATCTTGCAGGCGATCCTTTGGCCGTTCCAGCCCAGAATCCGCAGGGCTTCAATTCGGTGTTGCCCATCGACGATTGCGTATTTTCCATCTCCGCGCCTCGACACCTCTGGCACGCCGAATAAGTCCGGCTTGAACGCAGACGCCATGCGCTCTGCGCGCTTATCGTCGAGCGGCCGATTTATGAAGGGGTCTCGAATAAGCTCATCGATCGTCAGCAAGCGGATCGGCTGAGCTCCGGGCTTCTTTTGCTTTGACTTCATGACTGTCCTTTCTTCAATTCACGACGAAAACGGTTGATCGATGAGACCACTGCGGCGAGCTCACGCAGCCACACTGTTCGCTCTTCGTCAGTTGGGCTGACGTCACCGAGCGTGAAGGCGTCAAACTCAGAGGAGATGCTTACGATCACGCCGATGGCATGGCGCGCTCGTTCTGAAGCCTTCCGGTTAATTTTTCGTGTCTTGGTGCGGGGAATAATCGCCGATGCAGCCCCGTTACGTCGGCGTTTCATTTCTTTGTGAACTGGGTAGACACTACCGATCGTGTCCATCTGGGCAGGCAGATCGCCGAACACCTCAGGATCGTCTTCGGCGGCGCGGACAATTTCTCTTGCGTGTTGGTACGTCGCGTGTGACATGCCGACAGCTTTTGCGGCGGCATCGCGCACAGTTGGAGATTTTGAAGATGCAAAATTAGCATCTTCATCACCAGACGCTTTCCGTCGACGGGTCTCCCATCCCTTCTTGGCGCGCTCACTCAGCGGCCGCCGCAACCGCGATTCGATTAAGAGCCCGACGGCCACGGCTTCACTTGGAAGAAAGTCCTTTCGCATTGTGTTTTCGTCGCGCTCGGCTGAGAGCAAGTCGTCTATATCCATGGCTCGTGTTGGTATCTCATCCCATCCAAGAAGGCGGCACGCTTCGAGTCGGCGCGCACCGCATATGAGTCGGTTGTCCATCGTGACGACTACGGGATGCAGGAGTCCGTGCTCCGCGATGGAATCCGCGAGGGCGCCGATATCGCCCATGTCCTTTCGGGCGCGCTCGCCCATGAGGATGGCGTCTATCCTCATCGCGTCTCCTTGTCGGCGTGCCGCCACTGCCAGATTCGCCGTGCGGCCCGGAAGACATCAACGAGCTCGCGGCAACGCGACGGCGGAATTAGCCGCGCTTCGAACTCCGGGTCCTTCGTCGTCTTCGGAAGCCTGAGAACCAGCCCCCATGCTTTCTCATCCAGAAGCCCGCGCTCGATCGCCATGTGACGATACGTGGCGGTCTGGACGTCGTGCTCTGGGTAGAGCGCCCTTCCCGTCTTCCAGTCTCCGAGCGCGGCGACGCGTCGCGGCTTGGGCGCCAGGACGTAGACGTCGAGCTCGCAGCAAATGACATCCGCCGAGCCCGCCGCGTCGAGCTCATCGCTGTAGAGCCGCTTTTCGGTGTGCGTCGGCTTGAGATTCACCTTGCGTCGCCAGTCCTCGAAGGCGGCGACAGACCAGCGTGCCGGCTCCGACGTCTTCGGCTCCTCGCCGCGCTCAAGGGCGAGCTCGCCGAGAATGCGCCATTCGATGAAATCGTGCGCTTCGTTGCCGACGTTGATGGCGGCCTGGGAGACGATCTTGTGCGCTTTCTTCTTGGGTAGCGCCAGGTCGAGGCGCTTGCGAAATTCAGGCGCGTCAACCGCGTCACCGTTCAAGCTGACGTAAACGATGTTGGCGGTCTCCACGCACAGCTCGCGCTCGACCTTCGCTGCCCACGGGATCAAAGCCGGCTTCGAAATGACGCCCAAGACGTTCGTCACGGACGGCATCTCGTGATCGGTGTCGGGGTGAAGATAATGACGGCCCTTGCCCGCGACCTCGTGGCGTTGAAGCTCAGCCATCGGCGCCCGGCTCTTCCTTGCCGAAGTCCATCTCCGGCTCCCAACTCTCGACCATCCCGACGACGCGATCGAAGTCCGCCGCGGAGATTTCCGACGTCGCCTCGAGCTCCAGGACAACGAGGGCGTCCCTCATGATCTGCTCGCGTGTCGAGCCCGTGTCTTCGGCGCGCGCCATGGCGTGCTTCCAGAGATCGTTTTGTTGAGGCTTCGAGATCGTCTTGGGTCGCTCGGCCGTTGCCTGGTCTGGCGCGGGCTTCTGAGGCTCGGCTTTCGGCTGGCCGGTGTCCATATCCTCTACGTCCTGCGTGAATATGTCGCTCGCAGCGGTCGCGGTGAGCGTGGCGTCAACAAAGGCGCGCTTCTTCGCCATCTTCAACACCGTGTTGTAGGTGTCGGCGATATCAGGGTTTTCCTTGCGGCCCGTTTCTTGGCCGACGATGCGGTCATCGCTCGCGGAAAACTGCTCACCGCATCCGCCGATCTTGCCATAGCAATACCAGCCCTTCTCGCCGCCCTCCTCGGCAAACTTGCTGCGCTTGATGCATTCCGCGCCGCAGCCTGGACACGCCCGCTCGGCTTTGCGCCATCTATATTTTGATTCCATCGTGGAACAAAGCCCGACGCCTTCGCCGACCTTTATGCTGGTCAGCGAATTCTCGAGACGGCAGCGAACGCTGTACTCACGGTGATCTCCGGGGAGGTCGACGCGGTCAACGTGGAAGCTCGGCACGATCCGGAACATAAAGCAGAGCTTCTGTGCTCCGGGCTGAAGCAACGAAGGCTTGTTTGTTCCTGGGATGACGCCGTAGTGTTCGTCTTTGATGAGCGCGCTCTTCATTAGCTGCTGAACTTTGACCATCTGAGCGACGACTTCCTCGATGCTGCGCTCGTCGTGGTGGCGCACCGGGGGCGCGGCCTCCGCTACGACTTCGAGTTCATTGGTTTGGTTGGGAGTAGCCATCAGTATCTCTCCTTAGAGCAAAGCATTAGAGCGCCTCGCCTCCTATGAATTGCCGCCACAGCATCCGTTCAAGCTGGCTGTTTCGAGCGTCCCAGGCGGCGTCCCTGGCGGCGTCCCTGGCGGCGTCCCTGGCGGCGTCCCAGGCGGCGTCCCAGGCGGCGGCCCAGGCGGCGGCCCAGGCGGCGTCCCCGGCGGCGGCCCAGGCGGCGCCCCTGGCGGCGTCCCAGGCGCCGTCCCTGGCAAAGGAGCCGGCGGCGTACCCGGCGGCGGCCCAGGCA
>Ga0255047_10001641_pt1 | contig 15850 bp, 23 predicted proteins | sample JV7_2_1_MG_FD_183640 | JGI IMG/M metagenome (GOLD analysis project Ga0255047, IMG submission 183640) | Seawater microbial communities from Jervis Inlet, British Columbia, Canada - JV7_2_1 | ecosystem: Environmental > Aquatic > Marine > Inlet | place: Canada: British Columbia | collected 2016-10-06
TTTGAGCTTGCACAAAATAAGTGTGATCTTATTGATGAGTATAAGGTAGGTGACAATGTTAATGTTTTCTTTAATGTTCGGGGTCGTAAATGGACTAATAAGGAGAATAAAGACGTGTATTTCGTATCGGTCAACGCCTGGAGGATTGAAGCCGAGAAAGGCGCAACGGGTGGAGGTGATGCTGTGCCGCCTAGTGGTGCGGAGCCGCCAGTTGATAGCTTTGCGGATGATTTACCGTTCTGATAATCAATGAGTTACGCAATGTTGCCGACATTAATGTCGTCGAGTAAAATAAAATACTTTCAAAAACGAAGCTCTTTTATTTGCGTATATATAAAATAAATTGTATCTTCGTATTGTGGCAATTGTAATGATTGTCGCCTTGTGGGTATGAGCGGTTCGATCCCGCCTTACCCCTTGTCAAAAAGAACAAAAAATCAGTAGTGGTATGCTGAGGAAGGTTATAAAAATATAAGAACGCTTCTTTGCGCTGTAACATACCACGTTATACGGTGCGAAGGGGCGTTCTTTAGTTTAAAAATGTTAGTGTTATGGGAGTTGATTATGGGGCTTTTTCATGTTTAGGGTATAAGCTAAGCGAAAGTAACTTTGAAGATGAAGATGAATGGGATTATGACGAACTAGAAGATAAACTTCGTGAGGATTATAAAGACAATGACATATGCGTCACTAGGGCGGGCTGTAATTATTCAGACGAAACAAGCCTTTATATTTATTTTGAATGTATGATTAAAAACGGAGTTTATCAAGCCGAAAAACAAACAAAGTTAGATTATATAATTAAGACCGAAAATTTAAAAGTTATTGGAGATTTTCAACATTATAGCGTCTTAGATGTATCTTAAATAAAAACCAAGCCGCCCCCGAAACCATTTCAAATGGGTTTTGTGCCTTGATAGGATCGGTTGTTTTCGTGCTGAACGGGGGCGGCTTTTAAAAATAAATTATGAGCAAATTAATAACAGTAAAAGACAAAAGAACAGGCGTTGTTATTAGGGTTAATTTAGGCGTGTTAACAGGAGAACTTAAAGGGGAATACTGTTTTACACCAAAAAAGCTCTGGAAGCGCCAAGAGCGTGACCGAAGCCGCATAAGAAGCAAGCGACAATGGAAGCTCTTTAGCTGTGAGGTTAGCAAATATTTACGGAACTAAAAAATAAACACAATGAAAACGAATAAAAAATTGATTAAGCAGTTGAAGCGATGCGGGTTTGAATTGGTAGACGGAACTTATGATTTGAATGTGAGCGGGATGGGTTTAATGTATAGTGCCAGTGATAATATTTTTAGGATTTGGAGTGAAGCAATAGGTTCTCATGGAACGGTAAAATACTATCTACAAAGCCCCACATTCACCCAAATAGCCGCAGCCATCAAAGATCACACAGGCGAGGAGCTGAAACCGAAGCCAACGAAGGCGCAGCGTATCGAAGCACTAGAGCAGAAGGTTAAGGACTTGCAGACAGCTAAAGAAAATGCAGCTATCCAAGCATTAGGGGGCGTTGTTGATAAACTGCGCCTAGCTATAGAGGCAACGCAAAAGGGGTACCCAAGCGGTGGAGTGGCGGCAACTTTGCATGAGGGCGAAAGTGTTTTGAGTAAAAAGCAAGCCGAAAAGATAACAAAGCCCGTTTTTAAGGTGGGGGATAGGGTAGTGCCTAAGCAATGTACTAGGGTAATTAATGTTAGTGAAAATCAATACCAAAAGGGCGATGTGTACACCGTTAAAGGATTTACAAAAATTTGCGGCGAATGGTGTGCGATTTGCGTAAGTGGGAAAACGAAAGGTATATTTGACCTAAAATCTATCCAGCACGCCCCCAAAGAAGCGGCAAAGGTTTTGAAGTTTGGAGAGTCGTATAAATTAGGCATTATTTCCGAAGCAGCAGAAGAGGCGGGCTACAAAGATGGCGATACTGTTGTTTATCTTGGGGAAGGTCTAGGTATCGGAATTGTAAAGTACATGAAAGAAGGGTGCGAACTAATATATACAGGTAAGGAGAATTTAAAGCCTGTATAGTTTTATATATACAAAAATAATGTTATCTTAGTGTATGGGGAAAGAGAAGATAGAAACGAGGGGGAGATATGCGAAAGCTTTGTACGTAGGGGCGGACTTTACGAAAGTGTTGTTGAAAGTTCCAATGTACAAGGCTTTTAAAAAAGAAGCTAAGAAGCAGGGTATCACGGTTACGGAATTGATTTATAAAATATTGCTTAAAGAATTAGAAAAATATAAAGAATAATGGCTAAAAGTATAGAGAATAGAGAGAAGGCTTTGAAGCGTTACAATGTTAATGTCTTGGTTGGTAAAGTCATCCAGCTAGAAGACGAGCAAAAAGGCTACGAAGCAGCATTAAGAGCAGAAATTGAACGAATCAAAGCATTTAAGCCGTGGAAACGCTTCTTTAATCGTGCTAAGTTGCTTTGGAATTTGATAGGCATTATTGAAGATGGGTTTAAGGATAAAGTTTAATTTAGGTTTAAGGGGTCACCCGTTCTTAGGAAGTTAGGTTCGGAACGGGTGTTTTAAGAGATGTCGCTCTAGCTCAATGGCAGAGCATTCAGAGAAAGAGGATGAAGTACAAGTCCGTTAGTCTCTGAAAGGTTGAGGGTTCGAGTCCTTCGGGCGGCGCAATAAATAGAATAATCGACAAGGTTGTGTTGTAGTTGCGGAGGTGTACAACGAAGCAGCGAGTTAGGGAAAAATAACACTGTGACCCCTCTTTGTCGATTATTTTTAAAAAGCGACCTTAGCTTAATTGGTAGAGCAGCCGTAAAGTCACGGAAAGGTATTAGGTTCGAGTCCACTCGGTCGCACCAAGTGTGTTTAGTTCATAGTGTTTCTAGTCGGGCGTTGCTTTTTGATGTAACGCCCGTTTTTTAAATCAGTTGTTGCAAAAATTTCAGATAATAAATTCATGCACGGGGTTAAGTCCTCTTTAAATTACAAATAAAATGACATTAACGAAAGAAGAAATACAAAAGCAGATTGAAGCGGTAAGGGGGTTGGTAAAGGCTTATAATGAATTAAGCTGGACTAATGTCAAGCATTCAGACACGAAGATAATTATCGAAAGAATCGGAGCATTAGAAGAGCCCCTAAGGGAGCTAATCGCAACGCTAAAACCGCACTTGGAAGAGGGGCAACAATTAGACGTGTAATGAGTACGAAGTTTTTTAAATCATTGTTAAAATAACCAGCTCGACACGCTTTTTGTGTACGAGGTAAAATAAAAAAGATGGCTTTACATGTGAATGTTAGTTTTAGTGTAATCATAGGCAGATATATCGAACTTATAAAGCCTAATTTATTTGTCTCACAGTTCAAAGACAAAGCAGAGTTTTGTAAATGGTGCGAAGAAGGCACAAAAGAGGACTTACAATGCACGTTAAAGGCGTTTGAAGATGCCGAGGCTTACGAATGGTGTAGTATTATTAATGAGGTGCTAAAAGGGAAAGAGTATGAAAGTAAAAATAAAGAAACTAAGGGAAAACCGCTACTCTTTCGAGGTAATGCGCCCAACGGGAGTAGATAAGGGTGAATGCTGTTTGTGTGGTATTTCGAGGTTCTTTGATAACCCAGCTTATGAAGTCATTGGAGGTATTTTAAAATAGAATTATGAGCACACCATTAAACGAAGAAGATTCAGCAAAGGTATTGGCATTAAAAGTTATAGAAGATGTATTTAGGGCTATTGCAATGGTAGTAGAAGTTACTGAGGTAATAAGTGCAGTTTGCGAGACATTAAACAGGAAACCAAAACCATTTTTGAACCTTGGAGGAAACCAACAGCACAGCCTTGTAGAGCTAGCATATTTAAACGGTTCGATTATACCAAACGAAAAAGCATTGATGTTATGAGTACACCATTAATTATCACACTTGTTCTGATTCAGATAACAGGATATTGTATTATATGCAGAGTGCAAAGCAAAAGAGACAATGACTAGACTAACCAAAGCCCAACGGCAAGAAAAACGCTTCATCAAGCAGAACGCAAAAGAGTTCAGAGCCTTGCAACGTAAGATAGTTAAGAAGCTCAAAAAAGCAGCAATGACAAAGGCAATACGCCTGGAGCTAATCGCAGACCTTGACCATTGCAATAATATCGAATTAGTTCATTACCTTGCAACAGCGGCAGAGTTTACAAGTGACCATAGTTATATTGAGGTTATTAATAAGCATTTGTCGCTTGAAACAAAAACCTTTAACTATGCGTTTGAATTAGTGTATAAGGTTGGTAGCATGGAGAACGTAACAAAATTGATTACCTTGCAGCACAATAAAATTGATTTAGAAAAAGAAATATTCGGATAATGCCAACAGTAAGAGAATACATATACGAGCCAAACACCAATAACCGAGCAGACAGCACGACCGAGTTCGAAGATTCAGAAGCGGCAGCGGTGTTTTTTGAGCCTATTGTGGCTAGGTATGATAGCAGCCCACAATGGACGTTTAAGAGCGAGATTGATGCCGTTAGAACGTACACGAGCAATGTTGATAATAATATTTGCGAACTTAGTAATATTTAGATTATGGAATGGATTTTATTAGGCTTGGTTATTGGTTCAGTATTAGGAGCACCGCTAGGTGTCATTGCCGCTCATTATGTAGTGAATAAAAAGTAATTAATTTAATAATCCTAAATAGTGACGTTTATGGATGAGGAGAAAGATAAAAACATGAAGCTAAGCCAAATAAAACCTAATCCCAATAATCCAAGATTGGTAAAAGATGATAAGTTTTCTAAACTTGTCGAAAGTCTTAAATCCTTTGGCGAAAAGATGATGCCCTTGCGTCCTATGGTGATAGATGAAAACAACATCTTATTAGGTGGGAATATGCGATACAAGGCACTAAAAGAGCTTGGTTATAAAGAAGTGCCAGACAGTTGGGTGAAGCAAGTGTTAGACCTAACAGAAGAGGAAAAGAAGGAGTTTATTATAAAAGATAATGTCGGCTTTGGTGCTTGGGATTGGGATGCTTTAGCGAATGAGTGGGATACTGATGATTTAGAGGCTTGGGGGTTGGAGGTTTGGGGTACAGAAACTGAAAATATAGACTATTCTTTACTTGACGATACAGACCTAGAGGACGAGTTAGGGGAAATGACTGGCGGTGTTAAGAAAGCTATACAAATAGAGTTTAACTTAGAAGACTACGAAGAGGCTAAAGAACTCGTTAAATTTTGGAGAGACAACGGGGCTTATGTTGGGGCTTTACTAATAGAAAAACTTAAACACGAAAAAAAAATACTATGAAAAGAATAGACCTTTTAAAAGTAGACCATAGCATAAAAATTGGCGACGAGTGCGGAAGCATAGAGCCAAACATAAAAGAGGATTGCATTTTCTATGAAGACAATAAACCAGTAGGTTTTTTTATTGAAAACATAACAGGCAAACTAAAACAATATATAGAGATTGCAAACAAAGAGTTGCGTAGTAAAAATGTACCTAAATCTACAATGAAAAGGTCAAGTGGATTAAATAGTGACGCAAAAGAAGTTTTGCAATACTCTACAATATTGGGTGGCATCCCACCTAAACCACACATGAGGCGACCATACCCGACAATGTCTAGTGTACATAACGTGAAGTCTGCACAGGTTTTTATTAAGGCAATGTTATTAGCTTGTTTGGAGGCAGAAAAAGTAGTAAAAGAAATAATGCCAGAGCAATACGATTTTCAAAGGAAATGTATAGAAGAAAACGTACCTAAAAAGTTTAGGTTTGGCAACCTGTTCACCAGTTCTATATCCAACTACAATATCCCTGCCCCATTCCACAGGGATACGGCTAACTTAGTAGGTTGCGTTAATGTTATAATAACGAAAAAGCACAAAGCTAAAGGGGGGAACTTACACGTACCAGATTACAACGCAACAATGGATAGTAGTAATAATTCTATGCTTGTGTACCCCGCTTGGAAAAATGTTCATGGCGTAACCCCAATAGAAACCTTGGACGATAAAGGATATAGAAATAGTTTAGTTTTCTATCCCTTAAAATCTTTTAAGAAATATATGTAAACAACAGCGACATAACAGCGAAGAATGGCAAAGAAGAACAAGAACGATAACATAAAACCTCATGAGTTCAAAAAGGGGCAAAGCGGCAACCCTAAAGGCAGACCGAAAAAGCTAGTTACAACCATATTAGAAGGACTAAAAGAAGAAGGCGAACTTGTGACACGTTCACTAGTGGAACAAACCTATCAAGTTTTAATGTCTTTAACGCAGGCTCAATTAACAAGGATTGCCAACGACAAAGGGCAGCCAATGATAAATAGAATTGTATCAAAGGAAATGCTAAGCAAGAAAGGGTTTGAGATTATAGAAAAAATGATGGATAGGGCGAACGGGAAGGCAAACAACAAACATGAGGAAAGTGCTGGAGATAAAGCAAGTAGCTTAACTATTGTTTTTGGGGCTAATGGAACTAAAGAACTACCTAACTCTGAGGAAGATATACAAGACTTTACAGAAGATGGAAAATAACGTAATTATAAACAGTCCTATACATGAATCCTTAGTGTTCTTGAATAACATTGCGGCTACTGAACCCGTAGTGGTTAATCAAGGCGGTACATGGTCTGGTAAGACGTTTAGTATTATGCAAGTGATGGTTTTCCTTACGCTAGGAACGGTCTATAAGAACGAAGAAGGACGACAAGAAAACATAAAATCCTTAGTTGTTGGTCAAGATGTGCCAAACCTAAAGAAGGGCGCAATTTCTGACTTTAATGAGGTTATAGATATAATCGTAAATAGTTTCCCCGACAATTGCAAACACTTCTTTGAGTACACGTATAATTCAACTGATAAGATAGTTAAGTTCCATTTCAATAATAGTGAACTTCAATTCAGTTCATTCCAAAATAAGCAAAGCGCAAAGGCTGGTAAAAGGCATTATGTCTTTATGAATGAGGCTAACGGTATTGCTTGGACTATTGCCGAGCAGTTGATGTTTAGAGCCAAGATAAGGACGTTCTTAGATTACAACCCAGATGCTCCGTTTTGGGTTCATCATAAGTTGATAGGCAAGAAAGGTACAAAGGTTCTTCTTTCAAATCTTAGCCACAATAAGTTCGTGCCATCAAAGGTAAGGCGTGAATTAATAGCTAAAGGCAAAGCAAACCCTTCTTTTCATAAGGTTTATATCTTGGGAATGACAGGAGCAACAGAGGGTATTGTTTTCCCTAATGTTAAATGGATTCAAGAAATGCCAAAGACTTATAAACGTGAGGCATTCGGTATGGATTTCGGTTATACAAACGACCCTAGTACGATGGTTAGGATTCTACTATCAGAGGGTAAGCTTTACATTGAACTGCTTTTGTACCAAAAAGGCATGACAGGTTCAGACATTGGCGAATGGTTAAAGAAGATTAAGTTCAATAAGAATAAGTACTTATTTACAGATGTGGCACCAGCAACAGTTGAAGAGATAAGGCGCAAAGGCTTTAGGAAGACTAGAGCAGCTAAAAAGGGTGCTGGTTCTATTGTTACGGGATTAGATGTCATAAAGAGCTATGGGACGCTTTATATAGTCGATAACGTTCATTTTAGAGCCGAGCAGATAGGATATAAGTACGAAGAAGATAAAGCTACAGGTGAGCCAACAAACAATCCAGAACAAAACAAAGGCGTGGATCATATTTGGGATGCTCTTAGATACGGTATACAAGGCATTAATTCCAAGCGTAAAATATAAGCACATAACAAAAATAACTCACTTTAAAAAACATTTTAACCTAAATCATGAAATTCCCAAACTTAATTACTATCTTTATAGTTATAGTAGTGCTGCTAAATAGCTGCATGAAAGATAATCTTTTTAAACCGTGTCCTTATATGTATAAATTACAACCAAGTGTATTTAGTATTGGCATTGATAGTGAAACCTGCTCTTTATTGAGTTCGTTACAAAACATTAGCCAGCTAGCAGCACCAGTAGCAATTGCGGACATTAGAGCGCAGTTAGAGACAGGACAGGTAAGCACTTTTACTGATGCAGGTTTTGACCAGTTTTTGAATAAGCTTTACGCCTTGGATTTAGATACAACCGCTTTAGTCGCTGCCGAGATTACAATCTTGAATGTGATTCGTGAGTATTTAGACCCTCCAGCAAGTTTATCTTGTTGTAATGGTATTGGTCTACCTGCGACAGATGCTGACTTTGACTTGTCGCTTAATTTAAGGGTAGGTACATCGTCTTTTGAATATGAGGTTAACTTGGCTTTAAATAACTCTTATTCGTGCGACATTTTCGACATTGAATGTGATATTATAAAGATTGACCCATTAAGTGGTACACCTATACCGCCAACTATTGTTTTAAACAAAATTGGTTGCGTAAATGGTAAGCAAACTTTTAGTAAGTTATGGTTGGACTTTACGTTTGACCCCACAGGAGATATTTACGATTTTAAGTTTACGTTCAGAGATTCGACAGGAGCAACACTCGCTTTAATAACAGAAACGGTTACATTTTAATAAAAAGACATACGTAATAGTATAAACTGATCGTGAGCAAAACGAAATTGTTTAAACAAAAAACGTATTAACATGAATTTTTTAACATCGTTACAGATTTGTAACACCTGCCCATTGGCAGATGAATTGGACGCAATACCTTCGTCTTTATGTCCTGTTAATATGGGGCAAATACAAAGGTTTTTCTTTGTTCGTAAAGGTGAAGTTATTTGGGATAGTGTAACACCTGCTAATAATATTCCTGCGTCAATCGCAAGTGAAGTTATTGAAGATGCAACAGCATGGAATACATTATTTACCGCTTCGGGCGCTTTGTCTGGTAAAACGATTTATACACCTTTAATCGGTGGTGACTCGCAAATAACGCCAGGAACAGAGTTAACAGAAGGAGGGGGAGACAACACAACATTGAGTGGTGTAATTCTTTCAAACGGAACAAACCCAGCAGATGGGCAAGCTCGTTTTGATGGATTGGAAGCTGCACAAATCAAGCCTTTTAGAAAGTTGAATTGTGAAAATGTAGAAGTTTATTTCGTGAACCAAGCGAATAAAATCATTGCTCGTAAAGATGGTGATTTAATAACAGGGTTCCCGTTGTTAAAATTGTACTTTGGAACAAAAGACAATGCAGGATTGAATAGTAGAGATAGTAACTTAATGACGTTCCAGTTGAACTCTGATTATGATGAGTATTTACACGTTATTACGCCTACCTTTAACGCATTGACCATTAGTATCTAATGGCTATGCCTAAGAATATAACCTTAATTAATGAGCGCACAGGGAATGAGAAGAAAGTGGATTTTGAACACGGGGGGCGCTTATTAAGGTTAGAGAAGAAGAATGGTACAAACAGTTTTAGTGTAAAAGGAAAATATTTTTTTGATGGCAACGATATTAGACGACAACCAAGCGATAAAGATAGTCAAGGAGAAGCCGAATAGTAATGTAATTGCTAGGGGCTTAATCTATGAGAGTCGTTTGCGTGTCTATACCGAAGTTTTGCAAAAAGATGAAATACAGTCCGAGCAAGGGTATAGGGAATTGCTCCAAGCGATGAGAGATACTTTGCACAAGGATAAGTTTGATTCTACTTTAAAGTTCGCAAGCTATCCTTTGCCTATTGTTAATATCACAAGAGATATTAGCGCAGATTTGGAGCGTGTATTTGATGCTAGGAATGCGAATTTTAGCTTTACAGCACCAACTGACACGGCACAGGAACGAGTAAACAAGTTGCTTGGTAGGTTAAACATTAGGTCTTATATCAATAGGGTAGGTAAGCAGGTAATGAAGAATAGACCTAATACCTTTGTTGTTCTTGATAAGGACGAAAAAGGCGAGGTTTACATAGTTACGGTTTATAATAAGGATATAGTTTCTTTGGAATGGGAAGATGTTGAGGCGGGTACACTTTCGTATATTTGTTTTAAACATAGTAAGGTACTAAATGAGGCAGGCAAGGAGGTTCAATTGTATGCCGTTTACGATTCAATGTCGTATAGAGTTATTTCCGAAGATGGTTCAATATTGAGTTTGATAAAAAACAATTATCATAACTTAGGTTATTGTCCTGCTACACCTTTTATTCGTACGAGGCTTAACACTAACAATTCATTTGATAGATACAACGCCTTTGCTCCTGTCTTATCTAGTATGGCAACGTGGACGCTTTTTTACATCTATTCGCTCTATGCTGAACATTACGGGGTCTTTCCTATTATGGAAAAACCTAAAGACGTTTGTGATGATGATTGTACAGATGGGTTTATTTCTCATCCCTTAGAGCATGGTGGGTATAGCGATCCTGTTCCTTGCCCTTCTTGCTCTAATAGCAAACTAATGGGTGCAGGAACATTGTACGAATACGATGCCGCAAACTTTGGAGATGAGAAAGATGCAGGGGGTGCGTTCCGTTTTGTTTCTCCACCTACTGAAAACTTAGAGTTTGAGAACGAACAGCAGCAAAGAAGAGAAGGCTTCATAAAGAAAAACACGACAGGCGTTGATGATAATATGTCTAAGGAGGCGGTTAATGTCGATCAAGTTCGTGCAGTAATGGAAAGTAGACGCAAACCGTTAATGTTTTTTTCTAATGAGTTTTCTGTACTTGACAAGTGGCTTTCTGAAACTGCCGAGAAATTGCAAGACGAGGTCGAGATAGACGTGTACTCTAATTATGGTACTGAGTGGTTTTTATTGTCTGAATCTGACATTATAAAACTATTTAATGACAGCAAGGTCGCAGGGATGCCAGAGAGCGAACAAGACGAACTTTATGCATTGCTTAGGGAGACCAAGTACAAATCTAATCCCACCAAGCTTGAAAGGCTTGTAATTGAAAACAACTTAAATCCTGCGCCTTATAGCACCCTTGAAGAATGCTACAAGAAGCAAGAAAAGGGCGTAATGACTAAAGAAGATTTAGCGATCAAAGCAAACTTCACTAAGTATATAAAACGCTTTGAGAGGGAAAATATAGATTTAGTAGAGTTTGGTTCTTTTGCCCTAAAAAGTGGTAGGCTTAAATTTTCGCAAAAGATTGAAAATATTTATTCAGAATTAATTAAATACAGCAAAGAAGATGTTAGTGAAGAAAATGAAGGGGAACAAGTGGAACTCTAAGGAGATTCAAGCAACCTTGGCGGTATACCCAGACGCATTCGATGTAAACATACCAGAAACAAATAAGGCTTTTATAACATTGTAGGAGCCAGCAAGACAGGAGGAAACGGCATCTTAGATAATCGTCTAAGTGCTAGAGTTTTTACTGTAGATGTTTTGGATTGGGAAGGCAAGAAAGAAGATCAAAAGACAGCTACTTATTTTGGTTTTGAATCTATTATGATTCTACATGACCCAACAGTAAAAGCCACAACAAAAGCTAAAAAGAAGGAAGAGCCAAAAGCAGAAGAAGTAAAGTAATTAATAATTAAATAACAGGGACGTTATGGAAAAGATTGAATTTGAGAATTTCACAGCTTTAGAAAGTAAGCTGACAGAGGATAAAGAATTTGCGGCTAAGATTTTAAATGCTGTAAAAGTAACAGAAGTAGGCAAGGCTTATGGTGATACAATTGCAAAGACTTACTTTGAAGAAAACAAAGGTTCGGCACACTCTTACGCTTGGGATATGGTAGACGAAGCCTTACAAGGCGCAGGGTACGAAAAACCAAAGGGCGTTAGAACTAGTGATTGGGCTGCGCAAATTGCAAAAGAAGCAAATACCTATAAGCAAAAAATAGAGGGTTTGCGAGGAGAAGGCGGTAAAGAAGCACTAGAGAAACAGCAAGCCGCTTGGATAGCAGAGAAGCAGCAATTAGAGGCAGATTACTTAAAGTCTTTGAATGACGAGCGCACCAAGTATACAGAGTTGAACGGAAAAGTTACAATTTCTAGTAGAAGAAGTATTATTGAAAAGGAACTAGCGAACGGTACACCATCCGCAGCTATAGACAAGGCAAGTTTTAAAGAAATTAGCGACTTTAAAATTAATCAACTTGCTAAGAATGCCACAGAAGAAAATGGTAAAATTATTTGGAATGACGCAGATGGTAAGCCTTACAAGAACGGTGTACTTAATGCTGATTTAGACTATGTTGTAAATGTCGTTTTTGGTAACTTACTGCAAAAGGGAAAAGCAGGAGGAGGAGCACAAGGCGGCACAGATGGCGTAGTAATAACAGGCAACGTCCTTACGTTAGACGCTGCTAAATTTAATACAGGGGTGGAGTTTATGAATGTGTTTAACACCGCTGCCGCTTTGCAAGGGATAGCAAAAGGTAGCGAAGAATACTATAAACTCTACGAGGATACAAAAACCGCTTATAAAGTAAGCGAAATGCCAGAAAGTTAACAAAAAATAAAAAATGGGTACATTATTAGATTTTAGAATGTTGGAAGCAAGAGGTGTATTGAGAAATTCAATAGATACTCAAAACCTTAGACGCTCCGAGCTTGGTTTGACAGACTTAGCAAATCGAAATACATCAAGATTGATGGGTTCGATTAACCAAAATATGATTACAAACAATTGGGGCGCACCAGCGAAAAGAATCCCAGTTAGAAACAAAGGAGGGGGAACAGCTACGACTGGTACAATGACTTGTACTTTTCCTGTTGCGGATAGCGATAATGATTTTGTAAACGTTACTTTTTTTAGTGCGCACGCAGGATTTAGAATTATTCCTAGACTTATTGAACAGACTAACGGAATGGTTTCTGTTGCAGAAGAATGGGCGTTTCTTTTTGAGCAAACAGAGCGAGACATTGCCGACTTGGTAGAGGCTCAAATATACACCGTGTTAAATGCAGCCAAAGCGACCACTTCAAATAGTACGTTTGTAGGTGCAGGTTTAAAATATCCCTTAGTTGGTGATGCGCTACAGGTAGCAGCAGCAGACCAAAGCCAGTTCTATAATTTCTTAAAATCAATCTACAAGGCGGATGATTTTGGAAGTACAGGCTTACAGGTTATAGGTGATGCACAAATGTCCGCTTTTGTTGAGCAATACATTAATCAAGGCGCACAAAATAGCGTAAATAGCGAATATTCGTTCAGAGGTATCGACTTCTCGTACTCTAACGACATTGTTACAACTAGTGCGACTAGTGCAATTTCTACAGCCTTTGCAATGGCTCCTGGTTCGTTGGGAATGTTAGCACAAGTTAGCCCAGACGCAAAAGCAGGAAGAACATCTAAAAGCAAGGGTATTGAGTGGGGAACCGTTCGATCTAACTTGATGGGTGTTGATATGGAGTTGATGATGTCAGACGATTGTAACGATTTAACATCTATCACCGCAAATGCCTTAGACACAAACGGATATGCTGAATATTGGCAAATGGGGGTAAATGTAGCAATTGTTACACCTTACGATGCAAGCACAAATAGCAGTATCAAGAAAATTGATTTCTTATAAAAAATAAAGATGCTCACTTTCAGTCGGGGTGTGTTCGCTTATGTGGATGCACCCCACTATTTAAAAATGTTTTATGTACGATAATAGTGTAATAGAAGAGTTTAAGAAGGTGGTAGGATTTCGAGACTTTGACGACTTGGCGCAAATTCCAGCTTTAAACCCTGCGCTAAAAGTATCTGAAAGTGGTCGTATTTATCAAGACTTTCACCCTTTGGTAAGGTTGGATTATATCCAGTTGATGTTGCCACCTACAAAGCCGCTTGAAACTTGGCTAGATGAGGCAATAACGGGAGCTTGTAATGAGGTCTTAACAAAGGTTGCTGAACTAAAGAAATTAACCGCTACGGGCAAAGATTTAGTAAGCAGCAAGCTAATACACCAGCAAGTGATTAGAGGTTCTGAAATTACAAACGAGGGGCGTTTTGTTGGTGTTCAATTTAGGGTTTCAGATTCAGAGGGCATACGGGCGACAATAAACCGTGTAGGGCTTTATTTAACCGCAGCACAGCCATCGTTAACGCTTTATCTTTTTAATAGCTTACAAGATGATGCAGTTACCACCGTTGACTATGTTAGTACAGCGGCTAACAGTTTTCAATGGCTCGAAACAGCTAACGACTTAAAGATTGATTTTGATGATGGCAGCAATAATAGTGGTGCTGTTTGGTACTTAGGTTATTACCAAGATGATTTAGTAGGTAATGCAATTCAGTATAAAACATTGAATTGGCAAAACGGATATTGTGGCACTTGTGGCAATGTTTCAAATTCCAGTAAGTCATACAAGCAAATAAGTAAGTATGTTAATATGCTGCCTTTTTATGTTGCTAGTGGGAGCCTTCCAGCGGTAGGCAAGTTGTTTAACCATGACGATATGGTTTACAATTACACTAATAACTATGGTTTTAATTTTAACATTACAGTAAGTTGTAATCTTAGCCGCTTTTGGGTTGACAATAAAGTTTCTTTTGCGGATGCAATAGGTAAAACGGTTGCTTTGCGAGTGTTGCAAATGATCGCAGCTAGTAGTCAATCAAGCGGCACAGAGCAGAATCTACAGCCTATGGCTTTAAGGGCTTTAGAAGCTGACAGAGAAACAAAAGCAACTACATTCTTATCACAAGTTGAGCGGTCAATAAAAACAATCCACTTGGACGAAGGTAATATAAGCAACAACCCGTGTTTGCCTTGTGCGAGAAAAGGAGGAAGAACGGGCGTTTTATAACTATATTTATAATTATGGCTTTAGGTACTTATGCAAAAGCGCATTTTAGTATACTTGACTCTTTGCGTGAAAAAGTGCAAGAGATTGAAGATATCGTATACCCATCGCTTAGGGATGCTATCAATGCAAATGCAGATGTATTAAAGCAAATACAGACCGAAAAGCAACTATATGACAGGGGGCAAGATAGCAAAGGTATCAGTATAAAGCCAAGCTATGCCGCAAAGACTATAAGCATAAAGATAAAGAAAGGGCAACCAACCGACAGGGTTACTTTAAAAGATACAGGTGACTATTACGAAAGCATTTCGATAACGGGAACAGATACAGCTATGGAGATTATTGCCACCGTTGACTATGCGTCTTATTTGTCACTTAGATACGGTACGCTTTCTAATACGGAAGGTACTGACTTACTAGGTATTCAAGACATGGAATTTATAGACTTTTACAACCAATATGTAGAGCCAGTTTTACAGGAAAACATTAACAATATAATCGAAGCAGGACTATGATAAGCTTACAAAATCCAAGTATACCAGTACAGCAAGACCCTGTTGAGATTGATAGAGTCATAATTGACTTACAAACTGTATTATCTAATCAATTACCTTGGTTAACACAACCTTATGGACGTGCTTATAAAAACTTAGATGTATCAAATGGTACACGTTTTTACTATCCACAAGTGTATATTGGGAAAGACAGAGGAAACCCTAAATACTTCACCGTAACGCCCGACAATGACAAGCAAGGGCAATGTTTCTTTTTAGTAGAGCGTGAATCTTTAAGCGAGCAACAACAGGGGCAATACGGTTTTTTGTCGTACAATGTTGCTGTAATATTTAGCGTAAATTTAGAGCTAATTAATTCTACATTATTAGAAACAGACCTTTTCACGGCTAACTTAGTGAAAGACGTAAGGGAGGTTTTAAGACAGAATCTAGGCAAAGAGTATCAATTAAGAATAACAACAATTGATTACCTTATGGAGCGTGTTTTTGCTGGCTTAAACGTAGAGACTCAAACCATCGAAAAAGCTCCATTGCAACATTTTAGGGTTAATACTACTATATTTCTTCCAGAAGATTGTAGCGATTTACCCTATAATTCGTGTGATGTCCTTTTAGCGAATTTAACAGAGGATCAACGAAATAATTGTATTTTACCGTCTTATG
>Ga0255047_10001642_pt1 | contig 15836 bp, 21 predicted proteins | sample JV7_2_1_MG_FD_183640 | JGI IMG/M metagenome (GOLD analysis project Ga0255047, IMG submission 183640) | Seawater microbial communities from Jervis Inlet, British Columbia, Canada - JV7_2_1 | ecosystem: Environmental > Aquatic > Marine > Inlet | place: Canada: British Columbia | collected 2016-10-06
CTGGTCTAGCTACCGTATTGATTGAGGAAAGAGTAGCACTTCCAATTTACAGAACTAACGCGTTTATCTTTGGAGATTTCGCAACAGCTCTAGCAGAAGGTACAGCGTAAGCATACCTTAAACTCATTCTTATTGTCCGATAAGAATAAGAGAGTCCTCATCTATTTATTTAGGTGGGGGCTTTTTTTGTTTACATTTGTACAAAATCGGACATTATGGAATTAATAAACTTCTTCTTCGGAAACCCTATACATTTTCTCTTTTTATTTCTATACACCTCAATTTTATTTGTTGGTATTTGGGTTACTATCTTCATGATTAGAAAGAAATTGTTATGAAAATCGCAATAGTCACAGGAGTATGGAAGCGTCCTGAAGTGTTTAAAATCTTCGCCAAAGGAATTAACAAACTACGGAAGATAAAGGGCGTTGAGTGGCGCGTTATTATCGCTGGTAGTGAGGGGATGAGGTCAGAGGCAATGGTGGGTATTGAAGGATTCCAATACATTGAAACGCCTAACCATCCACTAGCAAGAAAGATGAATACGACTATTGAAATGGCTCGAATTTGGGAAGCTGATTACGTTCTGTGTCTTGGTTCTGATGACATAATTAGCCCTAAATTAATGAGGCTATTTATTAAACACATGAAACAAGGCATTGATTTTATCGGTGTTCTAGACTTCTATTTTTACGATATGGTAAGTAAAAAGTCTATGTATTGGGGTGGATACATTGATTATCGTAAAGGTCATACGTGCGGTGCCGGTCGATGCCTATCTAAGAACCTTCTCAATAAATGGGGCTGGTCAATATGGGAAGACAAGCAAAGCCATATTTTAGACAATTCAATGGAGGATAAACTAGAAGCAACACCACATACAAGTGTTAAAATTAGCCTCGCGCAAGAGGGTTTATTTGCTGTTGATATTAAAAGTAGCACTAATATGACCCCTTTCGAGCCATGGCCTAATACAGAGTTTATTGATTCTAAAATATTAAAGAAATTCTTATGAAGAAAATCTACATAACAGGGTGCGCCAAGAGCGGAACAACTTTAATGCTTGACATGTTTAGGGCGTTTAACCGTACATGGGTAATAAGTGGGGAAACGCAATTACAAGACTTCTGTGACCTTAAAAAAGAAGACGTTGGTGATTATGATTTTGTTGTTGCTAAACGATCACACGACACAGTATTTTCGTGTGCTAGTTTGAAACAATCCGACATTGATAGGCAATTGAAGTTAATCAAAGACAATGATATTAATAGTATCAACATGGTTCGTGATGGTCGAAATGTTGTTTCTTCGTTTGTGAAAGATTGGGGGCTTTATAATCCTTTTGAATGGATGAGGTGTATAGATCAATCTGATAGATATTGGTACATTATTGAATGTATGTGTTATTATGAGTCCCTGGTATCTGAGCCTAATAAAGTTCAGAAAAGCCTATCTACTAGGTTTGGATTAATTGCCAATAAACCCTTTGAGCACTACCCGTTATTCATAGAAGATAAAGAGCAAAGAAAGGGTAATTACACCTATCGACCACTAGATAAAAGCAGGTTAAAAGTGGATGAGGCTACTTATTTACAATCCCCTAACGATGTGGTTTATTTTGATTCATTACTTAAAAAACTAGGATACCGATGTGTGGAATAGCTTCAGTAATTAACGGAACTAAAGAAGAGGCTCATCTAATGGGTAGAGCTATCGAACATCGAGGAAAAGAGTTAACATACTCAGAAGTTGGCAACATAAAAGTTTGTTTTTCTCATTTACCTATTACAACAACTGAATGTAATCAGCCTATTGAGTACAACGGTGTAACAATGTGGTTTAATGGCTATATTAGCAACTGGAAGGAATTAGTAAAAGAACACAGTATTGAGGCTGACAACGATACGGAATTACTAGTTAAGTGGATAGCATTAGACAATGATTTACTAGCCTTAAATGGCTTCTTTGCTGTACTTACCTACGAAGACGGTAGAGCGTATTATCTTACAGACCGTTACGGAATAAAACAATTGTACACCCACAAACAGGGAAACAAAACATATATCTGTTCTGAGGTAAAAGGAATAAAGGCGGTTTGCGATCTACATGTAGACGAACACTCTTTAAATGATTGGAAATACTCTCTTGGCGTAATGACGAACAATACGATTTACAAAGGCATTAGAAAGGTAGAAAAACTTCCATTTAAGAAGCCAGAAAAAAGAGATATTACCTATGACAAAGCGAAAGAACATCTTAAACGATTACTTATTCAAAGTGTTGAACGCAACAAGCACGAGACACTTAATGATGGTGTTTTTCTTAGTGGTGGTATTGATAGCGGCATACTCGCCAATTACATTGATCCTGTATTTTGTTTTTCAGTCGATTATCTCGATGATAATATAAGCGAAATAGAGAATATAAAGCGTAATTCAAAAGGGATACATTATACAATTATCTGTAATAAAGACTTATTCGAGGCTGCAAAGGGCGAAATGAAGGAAGTAATTGACGACTTGAAAGCCGGTTCCTGCTATACAAACTTAGCTTTAACTCAATTAGCCTCTACAATGTGTACTGTTATTTATAGCGGTGCTGGTGGTGATGAGGTTTTTGGGGGGTTTCCCCATAGGAATAATAAAGATATTGATGATGTTGTTCGCAGAAGCAACCTAACTATGCAGCCCTCTTATTTTGGGAGATTAACTCATGACGAATACAATTGGAAGTTCTTGGAAGCGGTGTTAATTGTCGAAGATAGAATAGGGGGGAATTACGCTATGGAAACACGTTACCCATTACTAGATAATGATTTTGTTGATTTTGCGTTGAGTTTACCTGACGAATATCTAGAAAATAAACGTATATTGAAAGATATTAGCGGCCTTAATGATGAAGTTTTGAGCGGAAAAAAGAAGGGATTTAGTAACCCATATTTTACTAATGAAGAGTACATAAATTTTATGTTAAATGTGTGATACAGAAGCAATATATGATCTAGAACATGACAACAATATCCATCCAACAGCTATAATATACCATAATGTATTGCTAGGTAAAGGAAATACTATTGGGGCTTATTGTGTAATCGGGTCAAACGGAGAAATACGTAACGTTGACGAATTTAAAGGGAGTGTTGTAATTGGCGACAACAATACTATCAGCGAACACGTAACTATTCAGCGACCAGCTATTGAAGGAAAATCCACCGTGATAGGTAACGGAAATATTATTATGGCTCACACACATATCGGTCATGATGCTAATATAGGAAATTATTGTGAATTGTCAACGGGTGTAATAATTGGGGGTTATGCTGTTATTGAAGATGATGTAATGTTAAAATTAGGCGTTACTATAAGAAACCGTAAACGTGTCTGCAAAGGGATTAAAATAGGCATGAGCGCAACCGTCACAAAAGACATTGAGGGGGAGGGAGTTTATATTGGCACACCTGCAAAGAAAATGAAATGATTAGCATACTGGTAAGCGCATACCAAGCACAGGATTATTTAGAGGGCTTGATTAACTCGGTTGATTTCGAGAAAGCCGAGTTATTGATATGTATAGATAATTGCTTTGATACATTCGTAGAAGCTCAAAGACTTAAAAAACTATACCCTTTAGTTGGGTGGTTTGATTCCAGTGTAAATAACGGACCCTACATTAACATTAATTCGTTGGTAAGTCACGCTAAGTACGATTATATTTTACCTTTTGGAGCTGATGACCATTTTAGAAAAGACTCTTTCATGTTGTTAGCACACGATTTAAGGGCTACCAAATGCGATGTGTTGAGGTTTAGGTACACTAATTACAAAGGCAACAGCTACATCAAAGAAATGGAATGCGTAGCAGATGGGGCGTTTGTCATGCGTAAAGCCTTATTTAATCATTTAGGTGGCTTTATGCCGTGGAGGTGTGGAGCAGATACAGAACTAAAATTGAGAGCGCTAGAACTTGGCGCGACAGAATACCGTATTGAGTCATCTTTATTTATGCGCAGACTACACGATAAAAACCTCACCTTGGTTAATGGATTAAAAAGCAAAGAGCGACAAATGGCGATCAAATACATTGCAGACAATAAAAGCAAAAGAAAGCCTATAATAATGGAAAAGGTAAAACTTAATAGGGTATGATAGAAATTAGCCAGTATTGGGGGCGTGACGGCAGTGTAGTTTATAGGTTAAAAACCCCAGCGTTTGAAAATAATTTTTACTCAATTAATGATTTAACCGGTTACCTAAATGAAGATACTAGCACAAACTCCTAAATACATTCCAGACCAGTATAGTGGAGGCGAAACAATGCTACACGATTATCTTAAATTGCTTGTCGACAATGGTAATGAAGTTTGGGTAATTGCTGACGCGCCAAGCCTAACAGAGTTAGAGGGGGTTCAGTTGTTTGATAGGTCAATGCAAGAAGTTTTATATAAAGGTTGCGATATTGTTATTACTCACCTTGGAAGTGTAGGTAATGCGGTTAATAAGTGTCGTAAATACAAAAAGCCTCTAATCTACATAGTTCACAATGATTTTGTATGTAGTGCGGTTCGGGTTCATCCTTGGATTAATGTACTTTATAACTCTGAATGGTGCGCTAAAAAGCTACCTTACAAGGGTAGAAGTGTGATTTGTAGACCGATAATCAACTATGATAAGTTCAAAGATATTGAGCCAAATGGCGAGTATGTTACCATGGTTAACATCAACAAAAACAAAGGAGGCGAGATACTACGCGAAATAGCTAATAGATTACCACAATATAAATTTCAAGCTGTTTTAGGGGGTTATCAAGAACAGGTTTTGCCGCAACCGGACAACGTTAAAATCTTACCCAATGGCTCTGATATGGTAGAGGTTTACAAGAGTAGTAAAATGGTAATCGTGCCTAGTGCTTATGAGAGTTGGGGGCGTGTAGCAGCCGAGGCTATTGTTAGCGGGCTGCATGTTGTTCACACGGATACTTTAGGACTGAAAGAGGTTACTAGATGTATGGCTACTATTGTTTACGACAGGGAAGATATAGAGAAGTGGGTTCAATTTATTAGATGGGTGAGTAATGCTTCTGGAATGGAAGATGAACTTATACAACAACGCAAAACCGAGCTACTGGAACAAGCCGAAGAAGATAAGCTAAAATTTCTTACATTTGTAGAAAATATACAAAATGATAAAGACTACAAAAGTAAGAGTATTACGGGATTTTAACAACGGTTCTGGGGTTCAAGTAAAAGGAACTATTATTGATATGCCTACCGAAGTAGTGGGGCATTACGTCAAAAATAGACGTGTTTCTGAGGACTTGGAAAATCCTAAAGTGGCAGCTAAAAAAGTAACATCCAAGAAAGTAGTTATTCCAAAAACTACAAAAGTCAAAAAATCAAAGAAGAAATGAGAGCAATAGCATTAATTGACATTGTTGCAAAAGTTCCTGAATCAGTAGAGGGCATCATTAAAAAAGGCACAGAGTTTGAGTGCTCAAAAGAGTGGTTAAAAAAACTGATTAAAATCAGTAATGCTATCGAAGCCCCTAAAAAGGAAAAGAAAGTAGTTCGTCCAGTTTCAAAGAAAAAGGTAGAAATATCAGGAAAAGATGAGCTACCTAAGTAGTACATCTATAACTTCTGCACCAGCAGTTGAGCCAGTTACAGCAGCGGAGGTAAAGCTATTCTCAAAAATTGACTTTGCAGATGATGACGCTTTGCTTACTATTCTCATTAAATCAGCTAGGGAATCAGTAGAAAAATACATAGATAAAGCGCTCATCACTCAAACGATAAAAGCTTATTACATTGGGTACGGTAAACGAATCTGGTTACCTTATGGACCACACCAAAGTGTAACGTCTGTAACTCGTAAACGTAGAGCTGAATCAGATTTACTAGTAGCTGACACTGATTACTATGTAATGGGTGACACTTCCAAGTTTTTAGACATGGAGCCGAGCAGTGGCGCTAACCCTCCTGGCACATCTCGCAATGAATCAGTTTCTAGTGAGTGGAATTTGGAAGTTGTTTTTATTGCTGGTTATGGTACGGACTCAACAGATGTTCCACAACCAATAAAAGAAGCTATTCTAAAGACCGTCGAAACGAACTACGATAATAGAGGGAATATAGTTTCTGGTACAATTTCAAGTACCTTGAGTAATGAAGCTAAAGTATTGTTGTCTATGTATCGTTCTCCTACCATCTAATGAACTCAGGCAAGCTAAATAAGAGACTAATTATGAGGGCTAAAACCCAATCAACTGATGGAACTGGATTTGTTACAACAGATAGCAGCGTAGATACAGCGATATGGGCTATGGTTAAACCTATTTCATCTAAAAGAAACCTAGAAGAGGGTCGCGATTTTAGCGCGGTTGCATTTGAAGTAACTATAAGATACAACGCTAATATAGTGGCAAATATTGGTGATTATATACTTGTTTATAATTCAAATGTTTTGCAAATCCACAATTTTCAAACAGTAGATGAGGAAAATCATTTTATTAAATTAGTAGCGTCTAAAGGGTGAAAATAATAGCTAAAGTACAGGGGTTGAAAAATCTAACCGAGAAGCTAACCAAATACAACCTAATCACCAAAAAGAAAGTAAAAGATCATGTACTAATTACTGGCTTAAATATCCAAACAACAGCTAAAAAGAATGCTCCAGTTGATAAGGGTGGTTTACGTGGGTCAATCCGTACGCTATGGAAGAAGCCAAACGGACTAGGAATGGAGGTTGGGACAACTATAGTTTACGGTACTTATATTGAATTTGGAACTCCGGAAGGAACGGGGCCGCATGGTGGTCCAAAACCATATTTGAATCCAGCAGCTGAACAAGAACGCCCAAAATACATTAAGGAATTGAAAAAAATATTAAAACGAGGCAAATAATTAGTATTTTTGTGACATCGGACAATAAGAATTAAACTAAAAAATTAATTTAATTCTTATACAATGGGTGTAATAAATGCAACAAGTCTAATCATAGAAGTGGGAGGCGTTGCAGTCGCTCACGCTACAGACGGAACATTAACTATCAACGATAGCTTAATTGATGCCTCTACTAAATCGAGTGGCGGATGGAAAGAAGTTATTTCTGGTCAAAGAGATTGGAGCTTGTCTTCTTCTGCTTTACAAGATTATTTATCAACTTACGGGGCTGAATCTGCTTTTGATGCTATCAATGGTCGAACTTCTGCAACTGTAACATTCACAACTAACGTTACTGGAGATATTGAGTATAGCGGAACTGCTTTCGTGGCTTCTATAGTTCAAAACGCGCCTTTGGAAGATGTCGCGTCATGGACTGTTGAGTTCACAGGAACGGGAGCGCTTACCAAGGCCACAGTAGCATAATTCTATAAATTATGACAACTATTTTTATCGGAGAAAAGAAGCGACCTTTTAAGTTCGGCATTAATGCTATGCGCACTTTTTGCAAAGCAACAGGGAAAAAAATAAACGATTTAGATAGTCTAGAAATGGACGACTTTGATTCGATTATTGAAATCATGTTTGCCGGACTAGAGCAAGGCGCTAGAATGGCTCAACAAGATGTAGATTTTGATTCATATATCGTTGGGCTTTGGCTTGATGATGTTGAGGCTGACGTGATACCAAAGGCGTTTGCGTCTATGACAGATCAGTTGGCGGTCAAAAAAAAAGCGAAGAAGGTGACAAAATAGACCTTACTTGGGAGTACTTATTCCATGAAGCTAAAAAAGCTGGAATAAGTCATTCAGATTTTGGTTTTATGTCGTTGCCTGAATTGTGGTGGGCGTTAGATGTTGCAAGACTTCAAGAGGAATTAAAATGGAGGCAGACAAGGGAGATTGTGGCAATGGTTTATAACACTAACGCGAAACGATCTAAAAAGTCTACTGAACTAATGCCTCTGAGTATCGACAAGCCTATTATCTTTAAGAAATTAACGGTAATGACTGCAACGGAGTTTAAAAAGTTTATGGAATCGAAAGGTAAAAAGGTTTATAGCGGTGAAAAACTATTTTAAATGGCGACAATAGCAGAGTTGAAGGTAGCGATAGGCGCAGACATAACAGACTTTAATAAAAAGTTTGCTGAAGTTTCGAAGTCGATAGAGAAAATCGGCAAAAAGATGTCAGATATAGGTAGAACTATGACTGTTGCCGTTACCGCTCCATTAATTGCCGCCGCTGGTTTTGCAATTAAAATGGCTTCTGACTTTGAAGAGAGCTTAAACAAGGTAAATGTCGCGTTTAAAGGTTCTGCTGAAGAAGTGGAGAATTTTACAAAAACAACATTAACACAATTTGGTATATCTCAAGGTAGCGCCTTGGAAATGGCTTCTTTGTTTGGTGATATGGCTACAGGTATGGGGTTAGTACCGGATCAAGCGGCAAACATGAGTTCATCATTAGTTGGTTTAGCTGGTGATTTGGCATCATTTAAAAATATCGGAATAGAGCAAGCGCAAACAGCATTAGCAAGCATATTTACTGGTGAAACCGAGTCGTTAAAAGGTTTGGGTATCGTAATGACTGAGGCAAATTTAGCTTCTTTCGCTTTGTCTGAGGGTATCACGAAGAACATTAAAACAATGACGCAAGCTGAAAAGGTTCAATTGCGTTATAGTTTTGTGATGTCTCAAACAGCCAATGCTCAAGGTGATTTCGCTCGAACAAACGAAGGTGCAGCGAATCAAACGCGTATCTTCACTGAAGGATTAAAACAACTAGGTGAGCAATTTGGAGCTATATTATTACCTCTATATACTAGAGTTGTTAATATGATGAATCAAATGGTGGTTTGGTTTAGTAATTTATCGGACGGCAACAAAAAATTAATACTATGGATAGGTGCTTTAGTTGCAGCCATTGGACCCTTACTGATAGCTTTAGGATTCTTTATTAGCACTATTGCACCAGCTATGGCGACCGCATTTACTTTTATGTTGGGTCCAATCGGGCTTGTTATTATGGCTATCGGGGCTATTGTTGCAGCCATTGTTATATTTCAAGATGAGATATTTGCAGCTGTTGAATCTGCTAAAGTATTTGGAAATAACTTTACGTCTATATTTAAAGAGATACCCACTATTGTGATGGACGCTTTAAAGGCTGTACCAAAGGCAATAATTGACACGTTCAAAGGATTAGGCAAAATAATAACCGCAATATTTAAGGGCGACTTCAAGTCATTGCCCGGGCTTCTGAAAGAAGTAGGTAAAAACCTTATAAAAACAAATCCATTAGGAGGCGCTGCTATTGCAATAGGTAAAAAATTAAGCTCAGGAATGGGTGACGCTTACACAAAGGCACTACCAAAAGATGTTAAGAAATCAGAACCTGTAGTAGAAAAAGAGTTTAGTAAACAAGGTGAGGCGGCAGGCGCTGCTTTTGCTGGTGGTGCCATTCGTGAAGCTGTACAATGGTGGCAAAAAAACGAGCTAGAATTAAAAGTTTTTCCAAAAGTAGAAGAGATTAAAATACCTACGAATGTAAGGCCAATTAAAATACCTATTAATACGTCAGATGTGACTAAATCGTTCAAGCAAGTTGTTGATAATTTTGCAGGCGGTGTATTGAATTTCTTTAACGGAACTAAACTTGGCAAATCGCTGGTTAACGCTGGTAAGATTATGGCTGCTAGTGTAGGTGTCGCTTTGGCAGCAAGTAAGGATTTAATCAAGGGCTTAGGAGGTGCTATAACGTCTGAAATGGAATCTTTCGGTGGGTCGTTCGATGCTTTAATGAATGGAGATATAGTCGGAGCAATAGTCGGAGTTTTTGGAGATTTCGCAAAGGAAAGTAAGGCATTTATGAAGCTAATGCAGTCAATGAATAGAGTGCTTCAAAATACATTAACTACGTTTATGCCTGTTTTTGACAAGTTAGTCGTAGCTATGACCCCATTAATTAATGTCGTTAGCATGGTTGCTACTATGATGAGCGATACTTTAATGGTTGCTTTAGATGCTATTATTGATCCAGTGGTTGAGATACTTTCTTTGTTTACTGAGCTAATACCAACAATCTCAGGGCTGGTAAATGCTGTTAGCGGTGCTTTGGGTACGTTTTTAAACTTAGTTGCTGTTGCTTTAAAGCCATTGATCCCTGTAATAATAATGGTTAACGATGCGATTACGGGAATAATAGCCCCTTTAATGAGTATAGTAACGGTTGTTACAGAATTATTAATGCCTGTTTTGCAGATGTTTAGCGAGATAATAGGGGGCGCAATTACTACATCTTTACAAATTATAGCGCCTATACTCGAGTTAATAGCACTTTCTTTAAAGCCACTAGCTCCAATATTTGAATTTTTAGCCTTTACAATGATGCCAATTGTAGTTTTATTTGATTTACTAGGGCAGGCGATTACTTGGCTTTTGGACAAAATAGGTGCATTTATAGGTACGGGAAACGGTAGTGACGGCCTACAAATACCAGCACTAGCAAGCGGAGGAATAGTTAATGGACCCACGGTTGCGCTAATTGGTGAAGCTGGCCCCGAAGCTGTAGTACCTTTGAGCGGAAATAACGGAATGATGGGTGGCGATGTAACGTTTAGAATTGCAGGTAAAGACCTTATTGGAGTTATCCAAAACAACAACAGCAACAGCTCAAGAATAGGATAATGGCATACGGGCAAATATGGTATATTGATTTGTATGACGACACTCAGAATCAGTATCAAGTAAAGATATATAAAGACGGTTACGCCAGTAGCATTACAGAATTAACGGCTTTTAGTGACGGGATAAATTTAACTTATGACACGGTAAGCGAGATATTTTCACCTATTCGAGGCAGTCAATTAACGTGTTCAGTAAAAAATGAAGATAATTTTGATTTTTCTACATTTTGGGAAGGGGATTACGGACTATTTAAGGCTGAATTAGTAGATGTAACTAATTTGAATACTGTTATATGGACGGGAAAGAGTCAGCCTGAAAATTATAGTGAGCCATTTGTAGATTTCCCGTATCCAACAAACCTAACTTTTACTTGTGGATTAGGTGAATTAAAGAATATTGAGTTTACGGACACGGCTTTACATGCCGGTCAAATGCACATATTGCAGATTTTACGTTGGTGCTTGAATGGGTCTAACTCATTAGCAATTGCTGATGTTTTTAATGCCTATGCGAGTGGTCAAACCACAACAGTCTCAGTTAGTCCATTGACGCAGATGTTTGTCGATGTAGGCGTATTTAGAAAGGTTGATGAGAATGCGCGAAAGGGTATGAACTGCTATGAGGTATTAAAGGAAGTTTTGAAGTCTTTAGGATGCTTTATTGTCCAACATAATAACTTTTGGTGGGTCATTAGGGCAAAAGAATTAGAAGCAACACTGTATTATCGGACTTTTGCCGCAGCAGTAGGTACTGAATCATCTACGACGGTTGCTAGTTCTGGTAATAATAGTCCTGTAGTTGTGGCACTAGACACGGCAGACGAACTCACTTTCATCAATCAAGATGCAAACATGAGTATCGAAGATAGGGTTAGAAAAGTTGTTTATCGTCTAGACCCCCAACATGATAAAGCTTCTGGATTACTAGAGAACGGTGACTTTAAATTTTCATGGGGCGTAGGAACGGCTGAATGGTCAATGCCTTTAGGTTGGACTAAAAGCATTACAACAGATCAAGAAACTAGAGCTTTCAGTGGTTCGGTTGTAAACACTTACATTGAAAAGACGGTTACAGAGGTACAATCAAATGCGGGATTAATAACTTCTACGGGTATAATAAGCGATTTCAAAAACGGTGAAATTCATTTAAGGATGAGTGCCAGGGGGTACGATTGGTCTGATTCAATGAATAAAAATACAGACGATTACGCTGAATATATTAGCGATAATATAGTGGTTCAATCGGGCGACACACTTCAGGTAGCTTGCGAGTACTACATTAACCAATCTATTGATTTAAAAGTACCTATTTGGATAATCTTAGAGGAAAAATCATCTGGTGACGAATATAGCTACTCTACTGCTAACCCAACCTTGACCGTTGCTCCATCGGTTGCTTATTATTACGTTTGGGACTTCTTAGCTTCTGACAACTTCACTGGAAACGAAACTATTAGTTTGAACCTAACATTTACAGGACTAGCTAAATTGACCTTTAGAATGGGATTCCCACATGGGGCAAATGCTCCTTTTCCTAACGGTGGTCGATTAATGTTCAAGAGCTTAAATGTGTACTATAAATATGCTGATTCTTACGGGAATGATTTAGCTCCAAAATTAAGGCAAGAAGTTACTAAGATTATTGACAATAATCACGATGATTATGAAATTAATGCTAAAATTGGTCAATCAATTAGCTATTCAGACGTAACAGCGTTGCGAGATAGTTCAGCCGTTCCATTAGCTGATTGGGCGCGTAGAAATGGGACTACTGGCGCAATGATTGTTGAAACTGTTAATTTTTACGACATCTTAACGAATGAATTACTAGAGTTAAAAGCTGATTTCAACAAAAGAATTACGGGTGCATTGCATCAAAATAGCGCCAAAATAATACCATTTTCTAGAGTGTCTATACCTGTGCCAGTTGGAGCTGGGACTACAACGGTTGAAATGATTTTATTAGGCTATAATTGGAATATACAAAGAAGTACATACAGCGTTACGATGTCAGAAATACAAGATTCTACTGTAGTTTTAGACACAACAACGGAATATACAGGTGGCGGTGTAACAATAGAATCAGTATCAACCCCTAAAGGAGACGGGGGTAATACGATTGTGGGAGTTTCAGAAACATCCACAGTAACAGCAGTAACTCCATCGTCAGACTATCCACAATGAGCGTAATACTCGCCAATTCATATAACGAAAATGACGCTACAAATATTAGGGATTACTCTGCCAAGTTATCTGATGGAACGGGCTCAAACATGTCAATGGTTGCTGATACGTTTGGTTATTATGCAGACTTTGACGGGGCTAGTTCAGTTTACAGTGTTACGGGGTCAAAGCACGGGGACACTTTTAGTTATTTCTTTGAATTCTACGCAGATTCAGTTACAGGTACTCAGTATTTAATGCAGAAAGCCAATCATTCCGAAGTTTATCTAACGGGTGGCACACTTACTTTTAAGGTTGATAATGGCGCGGTGTCAGATGCTGCAAACTATAGCACAATATCAATAAATACATGGTATAGGGTTTGCTGCACTTATGATGGTTCAGACTTAAATATATATATTGATGGTGACATTGTATCAGCAACAAGGCCGAGTACAGTATCAGGGCTAACAAACTCGGCAATAATTTATATGGGTAACGACTCCAGCGCGAATTGGTATAACGGAAGATTGAGAGAGTTTAGAGTTTACAATACAGCTTTAACATCTATTAACGTGGGTTTTTTAATGGCCTCTCAACAGGGTATTTTGGCAACTTTACCAGCTCACTCATTTAATGTAGGGGACTTAATATTACAAGTCGATAAAATAGGAAATGAACACAGGTCTGTAATTTTCGCAACAGACACAAACGAGGTTAGGGTGCTGCCAATGAATGACAATAGTTTAAAAGCAGGCTTTTCAATTCTTCGTTGCGGTCATAGGTGGGACACTGCTCGTCAAAACTATTTCACTTTAGACGGTTCTGGAGCTTGTGCTGAGATGGCTATTTGGGACGGGATTAATGTACATACCGATTTGGATAGTGACGCAAAAAAAGTAGTTAAAATTGACTGCAATGGAATAACTACGTCGCTACCTATCTCCACAGTGTCAGCGACAAAAACAGCTAATTACACGCTGGTAGACAATGATTATACTATTCATGCTGACGCTACGGCTGGTTCAATCACGCAGACACTACCATCTACCCCTTTAGCTAATAAGGAATATCAAATTAATAAAATTGATTCAAGTGCAAACAGTGTCGTAATAGCTGGTAACGGGAATACTATAAACGGCAATATTTCAATAGATTTAATCAGCCAGTACGACAACTACAGAATTAGGTGGGACGCTACAGGAAGTGAGTGGTACATATTATAAGATTATGACAAATATATTAACAAGAGAGTTTTATTTGGAAGTTGCAAAAGGCAATGTTTCGGGTCATTCATTAATACATAAATTCGGTAGAAATTCTGACATAGATGGGGCGTTTGAAGCTATTTGGAATGGTGGTGGCTCTTATACAGGACACGATATTACTGCGGCTGAAACTATGGAAACATTCAGCTCTTTAGCGGCTGATGCTGGAACACTTTTATCTAGTGGAACGGCTACGGGTGGAAGTACAACAACAATAATAGACACCGGGGCTACATTTTCTTCTGATGGTGTAGCGGCTAATGACGTAGTTATAAATGACACACAATTAGACCACGCGATAGTAGTAAGTACTACTGAAACTACTATAACGGTTTTTCAATTTGAAGGTGGAACAACGCCTGTAAGTTCAGACGCTTACAGAATAGTAACCAAAGCAAGTACGGGAGTTCCTGTAATGAAACTAAAAAAGCTTTTAACAGCGGCTGGTGCTGAAACTTCGGAATACATAATAATGAACGGGGTAACAGGAGTAAACACAACAGGCTCTTATATTAGACACTCTCGTTCAAGGTGTCACGGTGGAGATAATGCTGGTGCTATAACAACTAGGCAAAGCGTAACAACAGCAAATATAACTTCTGTAATGCCAGCAGGATATAATTCAACTATGATAGCTTGTGATACTATACCAGCGGGAAAAACGGGTTATATTGTAGAGTGGTTTGGTACTTTATCGGGTAAAACTTCAGCAAATTGTGACTTCAGAATAAAAACACGCCCTGTAAATGATGTGTTTCAAGTTCAAGAAGAAGCCTCTGTTATGGGTGCTGGTAATAGCTCAATGCCTAGACCGTTTATGTCTCCTAAAGGAAGTTATCCACCAATGACAGATATATTCATAGAGGCAGACACGGATACAAACAATACTTCTATCTCAGCGGGATGGACTTTATTACTAGTAGATAATTAAATTATGTTAGAACCCAGCGAAAAACTAAGAGAAGCCTATTTTACGGCTCTAAACGGCAACTTAACCGACACTGCAAGTGCAAATGTACCTTTATACGATAGAGTACCGTCTAATGTTGGCGATAAGTACGTGTTTGTTTCAGATTATACATGTAACGATTCTCTTTCTGATAAGGGCTACTACGGATTCGAATGCACAATTACATTAGTAATTGTTTGTAAATATACAGGCGATGACGGTGGTAAAAAAGAAGCCGACAGGATAGCCGAGCAAATCACAACATTGATAAGAACCAGAACTGGATTATCTATGGGTAGCGAATTTTCAATGCTCACAAATCAGTTAGATGATAGTAATTCATTTGAAAAACAACTAAAAGGAGGCACAGAAAGTTCGAGAGTTTTAAAATTTCGTCATTTAATTGCACAAATTTAGTAGATTTGTATAATCGGACAGTAAGCTAAACTTAAAAAAAGAAAAGTATGGCAAATACAGCAGATCACGCACAGAATGGGTTCGACGTTATAACTTCTGATACAGACGGGGATTGGGTAGGTTTCTTAGTGATTATTGAAGCTACACTAGCAGCCACAACATCAACGGGTGATGATATTGCTAGCACTACTATACCCGCAGGGGTTTATGTTGGCGGGCCTTTTACAAAAATTACTCCTAGTGCCGGAACAGTTTACGCAACTCGAAGAAATCAATCCTAATGCTTTTAGGAAATCGACTTAAACTAGGCGGGACTATACCTTCAGGTTTCAGCCCAACTGAAATTAGTGATTTACTTCGGTGGGGCAAACCTTCTGAGGCTACTACTATAAATGCAGGTAGCCCAACTGATGGA
>Ga0255047_10001643_pt1 | contig 15823 bp, 37 predicted proteins | sample JV7_2_1_MG_FD_183640 | JGI IMG/M metagenome (GOLD analysis project Ga0255047, IMG submission 183640) | Seawater microbial communities from Jervis Inlet, British Columbia, Canada - JV7_2_1 | ecosystem: Environmental > Aquatic > Marine > Inlet | place: Canada: British Columbia | collected 2016-10-06
AAATTGCAATCTCGGCGTCTTCTTCTAAATCTTCTTCTAGTTCCTTGTCTATTTCCTCCTGCAACTCCTCGGAAGCAGTAACCTTTAGTTTACTATCTACAAATTTTGGATCATTCATGATTTTAATTAACCTCTTTGTTGGGATACCTCATATAATATTATATACACGAAAGACCACTTTTAGGAACATAAAGAATATAAAATGAACATAAAATGGACAGAGAAAGAACGTCAATTTATTATTGACAACGCTGCCACCATGAAAGATAAGGATTTGGCAGAAAAAATAAGCCAAATGGCAGGAAGAACGGTCACTTTGGATGCTGTGCGTAAAGTACGGCAAAAACTAGGTATTAAAAAGAAACGAGGACGTGGAATCTGTGGAATCAGACAAACACCAGAAGAATAGCACTGCTGACAAGCTAAAGAGCGCGCAAAGAACACTAAGTCTAGTGCAAAAATCTAAATTTGCTGACCCTTATCATGTTGATAAGCTAAAAGATAAAATTCGGAAACTTCAGCAGTCTCTTGCTGCGCAATAGGGTAACGACCACTTTTATTAAGTAGTTGTCCAAGATTTTTCAGGCAAAGGACCACTTTTATTAAAATGTTATCCTAGTTATGTCTGCACCACCACCGGCAAATCAGTATATATTTACTCTACCCTACCCATTTTATAAAAACACCACCTGCGCGGCGCGAGCGACTACGAATAATATATTTATTGTCTTTTTTTATAAATAAAGTTAAGTTTACCCTTGACAAGTGCCGATATATATTATATAATAAGAACATAACAAGTTAAGACATTAAACGAAAGAGGATAAAATGTTTACAGTAAAAAAAGAATTAAGATTCAACGGTGTTCACAATCGCTACTTAGTTGAACGATTGCAAGGTGTTCGGTATACTATTCACGCATCACATACTAAGTTAAACATAGGCGATAAGCTAAATGTAATTAGTCCAATCGCTAATAGTAACGATAAAAAATACTTGCTAAAAAGATATAATTAATTAACGATTGCTATTGACAAAATGGCAAACATAGTATATAATAAAGACATACTAAACAACTCAACGAAAGAGAGTAACACAATGAAGACAACTGAAACAAATATCCTTAACGTAGTATACAACAGCCGTCGTATCTTGATTGATAAGATTACTGAATACGATTACAATGGCGACATCGCTGTTGTTAAGAAAATGTGTACCGTCATCAATTATTTTGGTGGTGGTGCTACGCCAATGATATTCAACGTATCACCATATACGTCATTGGTTGACATGCACACAATGGCAAGGGTGTGGATTGATTGCGGTTGTCCTAGTGACGGCAACGCTATGGGTGTACCACGTAAGTGGACTAAGGAAAACTTGCACGCTTGGGTAGCCGGATAGGGCTAGCCGCGCTGGGTAAAAAATCGAGGCGGCCCCGCCCGCTACCCCCTCTGTGGGGGGGTAAAAATACTTTGCCTTTTTTCTTCTTTTTCCTCATGTTTGACTTGACAAGTGCCGATAATTATAGTATACTTAAGATATAAGAGGTTAAGCAATTGAAAGGATATACGATGAAGAAACTAATAAACGAATTCGGTTATACCGCGACTATAGTAGGTAGCTTGCTTGTCGGCTTTGCCGTCATATGGTGGGTAAAAGAAATTGGCGATTTTCTTATAAAAAACTAAAGATTGCTATTGACAAATGCCGATACTTAGTATATAATAGAAGAATAAGAAGTTAAGACAGTTCAACGAAAGAGAGTTTACTATGACTAATAAAACACACAACGTAAGAGTTATCAAGCACATTGATGGTAGCTATGATACATATGCCAACTTTACTACAGTGCAAAATGCACTACATCATATGCGACGTATGAACTTCGCTAGTGATAGCTGGTACATCATTGATGCTAATGATAATCGTCTTAAGCTGGATAGTGATGATAAGTTAGTTGTATTCAACAGTTTAATCGGCTACTAAATAAATAGAAAAAAAGTTAATATTATACTTGACAAATGATGATAGGTATGATATAATATAAGTATAACAGTTCAATGAAAGGAACTACAATGACTAGAATATCAGAATTAGAATTTACTACCGAAATGAGAGAAAACGTTTGGGTTGGACATAGTGTTCAAACTACTTCAGACGCTCATCGTATGATAGCTAATGAGCGTATCGCTCAAGGTTACATCGAAGAATTCGGTGATGTTGAAATCGTTTTCAATGCGAAGTATAAGCATTGGGAAGTTCCTGCGTTCAAGGCTGAACGTGACGAGTACAGTAAGCTTAAGCAGGCATACTGCGACCAGTTTGGGAGTAACTAATGGTAGACTTTATTGTAATGAAAAAAGAGTACTGTAATGGTATTCTAGTAGAGTTAGTTAATAACCTACATTGTGAAGTATATGAGGTACAGGTAGATGGTATCCCTGTATTCAACTGTACTGATTACGGGCAGGCTGAACACGAGTATAATATGGAGTGCGTATAATGAGCAAGAAGTCTGAAGCATTGTTCTGGATTTGTTCAAGCTGTTGGCTTGGATTCGGCATTTACTTTATAGCAACACTAGCAACAAGGTAGAGACAGTATGAGAATGAGAAGGATACATATGGTAGAGCTTAGCCGATTCTATCAACGGGTAGAGAATGCCGAGAAGCGACGAAAGAAACAAAAGAAAAGTCTAATCAGGAGATTGTTAAATGTTAAATAGGAATGAAGAAATGAAAGTAGCGTTACTGTGTACTGTAGCCTTACTGCTTGGCTTGCTTGTTGTAGTGCTGACAGGTTGCGATAAGCTGATTGATGGCGAACCGCATTTCGATATAGTGATACCACAGAGCGAATATGAAATGCACGACCTAACCTATCCATCAAACGAATACGACATAGACAATATTGCATAGCTTGCCGCGTAGCTAATCTATTATAATAAAACGCGGTATCCTTTCGTTGAGCCGGTTACATTCTCCTTGAGTGTAGCCGGTTTTTTATTTGGTGGTTGTATTGTCTAATGTATGTCGTTGGGTGTGGGAGGGGATACTGTAGCATTAAAAACGAAAACGGCCCCGCCCGGCACCCCTCTGAGGGGGGGTAAAAATAACTACCTTTATTCTGAGAAAATACTGGAATTAGGCTTGATTAGTTAAAGATTATACGCTATAATGACGATAATAATAGTATAAGAGTTAAGTTATTAAGTAAAAAAGTAATTCAATAAAACTTTAAAAATAAGCTAAATTGCCCTTGACAAACTCACCAATTTATGGTATAATGACATTATGAAAAACAATAACAATAATAAAACTAAAGCATTTGTATTCGATTTTGACGATACACTAGCAAGTACTAACGCTAAGGTGTTGGTAAGAAAATACCGTGTACCGTCGCAAGTTTTAACACCTGCTGAATACAATACTTATGAATTGGCTGATGGTGAAAGTTTTGATTTTAGCGAATTCAAAAACCCTGAATTTATTATCAATGGTAAACCTCTTGGATTGATTGAACTAGCTAAAGAGATTCACGCCGAAGGTCATAGCCTTTATATATTGACTGCTCGTAATGAAATCGCATCTAGTCCAATCGCTGGATTCCTAGCACGTTTTAATATTACGGCTAAAATGATTCATTGCGTTGGTAAGGATTCAAATACTAATATAGCAAAAGCTAAACAGTCGGTTCTAATGACAATTATAGATAATCACGATATAACATATTTCTATGATGATGATGAAGCTAATATTGAACTAGCTTCTAGCCTAGATTGTAGGGCTGAATTAGTTTGATTTATTTTAGAAAAAAGTCCTGATTGCTATTGACAAAACTAACAAATTATGTTATAATGTAGACATAACAAATAACAACGACCTGAGCCTTTAACCAAGAAACGAACCTAATCCAATGTGAAACTAAAACGGTAGCCGTGACCGGCGATAGAGTCAAAAACCGTGACAGTATGGGACATAAAACCCGATGAACTGATGCCGAACAGTATAACACCGACACCTGAAGCTGAACAGGTTAACAACGGCACTTGAACGGTTAACAAGTAAACAATACCGCCGCCAAAACAATAAGACAGTTCAACGAAAGGAACTAAAATGAATTATGCACAAATAGTTGCGAACAATATGAAAAAAGGTTTAGAGAATGAATCTGAACAGATTAGTGAAATCAGTAGGGTTTTGGATTTAGCTGGAATTTCAGCAATTCAACATTGGCATCTAATGAACGATGCGGATTTTATCCCCGATGTTCTAAGTAGTTATAAAGACAAACCCGAACAGGGAAAAGTCTATTCTTTATTTGGTGGTAAAGGTGAACCGTGTATCGCTAAAGGTAATACATGGGCAGAGTCCGAAGTCAAAGATTAGGGCTTGACAAAACCGGACCGGCCCCGCCCCGCGCCCCCCACGAGGGGGGTAAAAATAATCGACCTTATTCTGAGAAAATAGTCGATTTGGGCTTGTGTTATTAAAGAATTTATGCTACAATGACGATATAAGTAATAGAGAAGTTAAGTTATTAAGGAAAAATAAAATGGCAAACGCCGGAAGAAAAATGATAAGCGGAGTCAATACTCTGGTAACTATAAGTAGTGTTAAGCTTGACCCAAATAGTGCGGCTTACAAAAAAGCTATAGCAAACTCGAAGGGTGTGCTTAACGGTAATCCCGATATATATCAACAAACCACCAAGCTAATGAATACCAAGCTTGCAAGAAAACTCGGATATATTAAGTAAGGAAATATTATGACACTAGCAAGATTTTTAAACTACATTCTATACACAGACAAGCGACCCGAAAACATTAGTGCGGCTCGTTGGTGTGCTATGAGAGTACACGCTGAAAAAAACTTTAAAAAAGTTTGATTTGGGGCTTGACAAGTTGCCATCGGTATGGTACAATTAAGATATAAGAAGTTAAAACGAAAGAGAGAATAAGATGATTTCAAATGAACATATTGGCGAAGCCATACAACGAAACAATGACGTAGATACTTGTCAGTTTCTTGGTAAAGGAATATTCCTGTTGCGTATGGCAGACTGGGAACTACCTCAGAAAATGAACAGCTACGCTGTTATGAAAACCGTTGACCCTGATTGGTTTGATATAGCGTTTTCCCCCAATGTTTACGTTACCAATGAAATGGAAGAAAATTGGGAAGAAGTAGAAAGCGATGACGGTCATCGTGAACTATACGACGATTTAGATATTGATGACACGGTACTAGAATAGAAGTTAATAAATTCCAACGAAAGGGAATATACAATGGACAAATTTACATCACAAATTCAAATTGAGGACTCTGCGGATTTTCAAGAGTGGCTTGACATTCAAGAGGTCGCTGATATCCGAGCGATGGAATCGGAACAGTCCGAAGCTCTTTTTAATGTGAGAGCGATGGCAGTAGAGCAAGGGCTATCGGACGAAGCAATCGACGAGATAAATCTAGAACTGAGCGAAGGGGAATTGGTATGAATTCAAGAGAGAGACTAGAGCGGCAACAGCTGCTTGACGAAAGATATAAAGGGCATCTTATCCGCCGATGGGTATTGCTATCGGCAATATGGGTTTATGTGCTAGGATATATATTTGAATTATTTATGCGATACTTCGGATAATAGGGCTTGACAAAATCCGAGCGGGCCGGGCCGCTCACCCCCTACGAGGGGGGTAAAAATAGTTGGCTTTATTCTGAGAAAATACCCGATTTGGACTAGACAGGCTAAAGAATTTCTGCTATAATGTCGATATATATAATAGAGAAGTTAATTGTTAAGGTAAGAAAAAAGATGCAAAAAAGTTTAAAAAATAACCAGATTGCCCTTGACAAATTCCTAGATTATGGTATACTTAAGATATAACAAGTTAAGACAGTTCAACGAAAGGGACTAAAATGATTAAAGGTACTAAGACAGTTACGATTCACGACTTCACATTTGAATACATACCAAGTATGAGATTGATGAGTGTCACTAGCCCAACAGGTGGAATAGAAATCCACCACAATTTGAGTTATGAACAAGCCAACGAAATAGTTGGAGAAATTTTAGAAAAAAACATGAATTGCTCTTGACAAAACAAGTAATTTATGGTATAATGTAAACATAAGAAATTAAACAGGAAGGAGAAAATAGAATGTTCAAATTAAGCAAAAGTCAAAAACGAGTTTTGGCAAGTGTTGCGAAAAGTTCGCCCAACCTAGTCCGTATGTCGAAAAGCGGCAAAGGTTCGCTGAGTATGCAACAGGTGCGAGTTCAGCAAGGTGCTGTAAGCCGTAACCACTACCTATAAAGTGGTACTGATGTCGAACAGGATAACACCGACACGTCAAGCCTAAGAGCGTAAACAATGGCAGGTCAACGGTTAAGACCATAACAATACCGCAACCGCACAATGGCACGACAAGGAGAAATTAGATAGCTCTTTTGTTAGTCTAAAACTTAAACGGCAACCGACGGGCTCTGTGTGTTTTAAGTTTTTCAATCGGTAAGCTAACCGTGATTAATAAATGCTAATTTCGTAGGGTTCGATTCCCTACCGTGTCGCCCTATAACAGCCCCCCGTAAAACGGGGGCATGGAACAACAGGAAGCACTTTAACGAAAGGGAATAAAATGGAAATGTTAATAATCGCTATTGTTATAGCAGGGGTGTCTTGTTTGGTTGACACGCAATAAAGGAACACAAAGGAGATTTAAGCCATGGTAAGTTTAATAAATTGGGGATTGTTTGTAGTTGGTATGTTTTGCGGGATAGGTCTTACTATGATGATGTACGTTGTCATATGGGAACAGATACAGAACAGAGGGATAAAATAATGATTTATAGTTTTAATCAAAATAATTCTGGCGGTTACTACACTGAGCCCGCCAAGCATGTCATTGTAAAAGATGCCCGCGATGAAAAACATGCTGCCGAAATAGCTCTTGACGCTGGCGTGTATTTCGATGGTGTTGCCGATGGTTTAGATTGTGATTGCTGTGGTGATAGATGGTATCCAATGGCTCACAAATACGACCACATCAACGAAGCCATTGCCGATGCTTCTTACAGCCTATGCACAGGTGACCGTATTCCTCAGTGGGTCATCGTAGATGACTTAGATATTGATGATACTGTTTTGGAGTAGGGCTTGACAAAATCCGAGCGGCCCCGCCCCGCGCCCCCTACTAGGGGGGTAAAAGTATTTCGTTCTTTTTATTTTTTTTCTAAAGTTTAGGGTTGACTACTGCCGATATATATAATATAACAAGTATTAAACAGTAAAGGAGTATCTATGTTATATTTACTGATTTCGGCGTGTCTAATTGGTTTAATTGGTTCAGAACTATTTCAAAGAATTTTAGAAAAATAATGATTTAGCTCTTGACGAATATATAAAGTTATGCTATAATGTATACATAACAAACAACAGTTCAATGAAAGGGACTATTATGATTTTATGTGACTACTGTGCAAACCCATCAACCTCAAACCAAGTATGCACCGAATGCGGTGAACCACTTGTGGACAATCCGGAAATGGATTGGCGGGAGGAACAGGACGGACAGCCGTCCGAACTCACTGAGTGGATGGACTTCGACCCTGATTGCTAGGGGTCTGTCTCGTCCCTGATTGCTAGGGGTCTGTCTCGTCCCTTCTAGCTTCGTGCGGGTTTTAGATAGGGTATAGCACGCGAGTTCGCACGCGAGTTTTTCGGCAGCCCCGCCCGCGACCCCTCTGAAGGGGGGTAAAAATAGTTGGGATTATTCTGAGAAAATAATCGATTTGGGCTTGTGTGATTAAAGTTCTTATGTTAAAATGTCGATATATATAGTAGAGAGTTAAAGTTTAAGTTAAAAATACTTTGGTTTATTTTAGTCATAATATTAAATTACACTTGACAAACCGACTACCGTATGATATAATGTATATATAAGATTCAACGAAAGGGAAGTTATGAAAAAGATGTTAGAAAACCTGTCAGTCGCTTTAGGCTACAGGGGTGAAATCAATGAGGCTACACAAGAAGCGGCTAGAAATATGCTGGCGTGTGGTATGAGTTATATTGAAATCAATGCCTATGCACTATCGTGGATAGAGCTAGGAAACTTGGAAAAAAGTTAAAGATTTTAGTTGCAATTGCCGATAAATATAGTATAATGGAAGTATAACGAAAGGGAAGATTATGACTAGTAGACGATACCAAATACAGCAAAAGCTGAAACCACTTTATGAAATCCGTACTAGAGTTGGTACGCAATTCAGTAAGGCTAGAGAAGCCAACGATACAGAAACTATAGAAATCTGGGAACGGGTTTGGAAAGCCGTAGCAAAAGAAATCGTTGCTCTGCACGACGAAACTTATGCAATTAATGACAAGGAGAACGGTATAGTGAAAAGCTAAACAACAATGGTGGTACATTAACGGTATAGACACCTTAACAACGAAAACCGTAAGACCTGTGGGATTCAGGTCACCAATACAACCGAAACAGGAACCGTATAAACCACCTCTCAACGATGTACGCAGGTTGCCGGTTAGGATTAAGAGTCACTGTTTCAAATACAACGAGAGGCTATAACTCAATTGGCAGAGTATCGGATTGTCTATCCGAAGGTTGCCGGTTCAAATCCGGTTAGCCTCGCTTATGTAAATTTAGTTTTTTAGGGAGAAAGAAAAATGGTCGATAATAAAACTAACCAATATCTATTACGAAACAGCGATGAGTATTTGGAGTACTTTGTGTACTTGGACGAATTGCGAGAAAGTGGAACCATCAACATGATGGGAGCGCCGAGAGAAATGCAATACGAATTCGGCATAGACAAATTAGAAGCTCGCAACATATTTCAATTGTGGTGCTTGAATTTCGAAAGTGCTGAAGACCCTGAACAATATACTCAAAGAGCAGAAAGTTAATATGAGCGAAAAACACATAGACAGCCGAGAAACATACGCCGTACAAAGGTCAACGCTAGAAGCTATTGGCATTGAGTTGGTAATTGCAAAACGGGAATACGAAAAGCAATTAAACATGCACACCCATTTAATAACTGGAAAATGTGAATTATCTCTCGCAGACGAAGATTTCTACAAAGAACAAGTAGAATATTTAACTGGATTGATTAAACACTTAAACGAAGTAACAAACAACGAATTGCTGTTAATTTAATTGAGAGTTTACTGCACTCTAAAGCGGAATGCGGGATTTGGGTGAACTACAAAAAATCACCCATTACGAGCCCCAAGTTTTGTAGACGAATGCCGGTGATAAGAATTGGTCACGGTTCCACAGTCCCTTATGGAGAATATCCAGCGATAGGGCTGCACTACCTAGAAGTAGTGGGGTGCAGTAAGTTCTCAAAATACAACGAAGGGATCGGAGCGGCCCCGCCCGCGACCCCCCAGCGGAGGGGTAAAAGTATTTTGCTTTTTTCTGGGAATTATTAAAGTTTGCTATTGCAATTGGACGATATATATTATATAATCAAAGAATAACAATTAAAGCAATTCCACGAAAGGGAATATATTATGGCTGGACGAAAAGCAACAACGCAATACGGCAACAATGTAACGGTTCTATCTTGGTACTTACTACCTAACGGCTGGGAAGTTTGGCAACTAGAAGATGCTGACCCAGACGGTACATTCTATAGCTATGTAGAGGGTGATGAATCTGAATTTGGATTGTCTAACCTGAAAGAATTAGAAAGTGTCGAAACTTTTTATGCTCAAGACGAACAGTTGCAACTCCTTGACCCTCCTGCTGGTTGGGAATGGGAAAAAGAAATCTCAGATTTTGAGAAGTTTGCCCTTGCAATCGAATAGATGTTATGGTACAATTATGGTATAACAACGAAACACCAACGAAAGAAAAAATATGAAAACGCCTGAAGAAGTTATTGCAAAATTAGAAGATGCTAAAAATGGTGTCTATTCAGCCGCCGAATTAGAATCTATTTGGGTTCCTAATGAGATGCTACCGGAAGCCTATCACGACGAACGTGAGGGTGGTAGAAGCCTTGACCGGCTACAGAAACAGGGAGTTAATATGACAATTCCCCACGTTGCCGAGAGGGAACAATTAGAAGTAGACGCTAGAGCAGAAAGTGTTGTAATCTCTCACGGAGAAATCATACACGGGAATCAAGAGAGAATAAATATTCTTGACCAGTACCAAAATGATGTTGACAACGAAAGCGAAATAGACTATAATGTAAACGAATACAAGCTATACCGTAATCAATTAGCGTTTGCGGAAGCTATGGAAATTGAACTAGAGTAAAAAAACGAAAGGAACTTATTATGAGTTTACCAGAAATAAAAGAAGCTACCTTATTGGCAGTCCTATCAAAAGCGACACAATCCGACCCTATGGAATATTGTGAAGGCATGATGGAGAAACACCCAGAATCAGCCCGTGTAATTGCGGCTACTGCGTCTAGTCTGTCAGAGTCATTGGTTGGCAAAGATGCCGGACTAGAAGAACAATTAACTGCGGCACTTGTTGTTAGTGCGGCGATGTTTCTAACCTATGAATCAGTAGGTGCAGAGATTGAAGGCAAACAACTAGAGGATTTATTCGATGCCTAAAAAATTAAAAAAGTTAGTTATTGGACGGTACGATATTAAAGTGTCAACCGGACATCAAAAACATATTACAGGTACAGGCGCTCATGACTTACGCCCGAAACGCCACCGTACTCGTTCATCACAAAATCGGGCAGCAATGAAAGAGTGGTCATAATGAAAAAGATACTAGGAATTAATAGCACGGTTATGAATGGTATTGAAAAAACCACAGTAACCAAAATCACATCAAAGGGCGTTACGCTCACAGGCAAGAAGGGCAAGCAGTCCCTAACATTCCCCTTGAAAGATGCCGAAAAAGCATTGGACACGGGTAAGTGGAAAGTAGTTGATAAAAAAAACACTTAGTCTTTCGTTGGGATTAGGGGACTAGCTCGCAATCCAGTGAACTTAGTCCATTGCTCAGAGGTTGCCCGTCAACGTAAAACCAACTTGGGTTGTTGAGATGCAGGCTTTGGACTGTCCCCTTTTCTTTTCCTTTTAGGTCTTGACAAAATCGAGGCGGCCCCGCCCGCTTCCCCCTGATTTGGGGGTAAAAATATCCCAAGATTCTCTAAAGTTTCTACTTGCAAATAGCCGATATATATGGTATACTTGGTATATAAGCAAATAGGGTAACGTAGCGGTAAAGCGTTGAGAGGTGGACTTTCGCCCACTTCGCCCTTTTTTCGATGGGTTTTATAGTAGGGGTAGCACGCGAGTCTTGTCCCAACTAGATTCATTCGGGGTTTTATGAAAGGTATAGCACGCGAGATTTGCACGCGAGTTTTTCAAAATATATTAAAGTTTAGGGTTGCAACTGGACGATATATATAGTATAATGAAAAACATGAAAGGGAAAAACATGATAGATACAAACCGGCGGGTATACGTTTACTTCAACCTGCATAAATTGGTGTGGAGTGTTAGACAAGACGGCAAGATTGTAGAACATACAAAACACATAATGTTAAAAGACGCTAGGTTCTTAGTTGGGCAAGCAGGGCGTAAAAAAGTATTGAGAGAGAAACGCAAGAATGTTCACGCAGGTGTTAGTGGCTACGTTGTTGAGCGTGTTCCTAATGTTCCCGATATTTGTTTTAATGTCACCTACAATCCCTATAAGTATGAAACATTTGTCGATTGCATGTACCAGAAGCCTATCGGCTGGTCTGAATATGCGGTTTTAGAATGTGGCGATGGTTGGCGTAATGTAGAAGCTGTTTTTAATCACTATAAAGATGTCAAGAAAAGACGGCAATTTTTATCAAAATGTTAAAGTTTAATCTTGCAATTGACGATAAATATAGTATAATGAAAGAGTTGTTAAGGAAGTTGTTTTTTAGAAAGGGTTTTGAAATGGTTAAAGTTTCAAGAGTTATCGAAGCGAAGAATGTTAGTCATGTCTACTACGGTTGGCATAATGAATTACAGTTGACTGTCGAAGGTGGCGAGCTGAAGATTACGCTGGACGAAAGTTCGCTACGTGCGATTGCTCAAGTATGCAATAAAAAGATTGCAGAACAAGATGAAGAAAAAGCAGAGGAGGCAGCGAAACTTGCCGCCGAGCTTGAAGAACAAACTGAATCGGAAGCAGTTTAAAAATCCTTTCGTGAGTGGTGGCGCACTTTAAAACGCCATTTTAATTTTTTTCACCACTACTAGGAGAAGTATTATGAAGGCTGTTAAAGGAAATGTGTTTGCTGTTGGTATCAAGGGCAAATTAAACACGCAGGACAAGAGTCGTGACCAATGGGCGCAGATTGTTGAATGCAAGACTGGAAATGTTTTGCATACTGGACAACCTCGCTACATTAAGCGAGTCGCCAAAGCTAGATACAACACCATGTTGGACATCTAGTGGTGTTTCAGTAGCCCAGTTAAAGCCTCCTAGATGAAGGGGCGACAGACCAAAGGTGTTCATTACGCAACCCTCTGTCGTGGTGGTATGGCTTCCCACCTTACTGATCTTTATATTGTTGGTGCTTCGGACGACTATGTATACGCAAGCATTAAAATCAGGTGGCGGAGTCGCTCAACGCCTGAACCAACATTTTAATAAAGCAATCCGCGTTTGGGGCCTTTCGGCAAATGCCGTTTCATCAATCAGGCGCGGGTTGTTTTTATTTTGAAAATCGAAACGGCCCGGCCCGCGACCCCCCAACGGAGGGGGAAAGTATTTCGAGTTTTTTTCCGGAATTACTGCACAAACCATTTGCAATCGGTCGATATATATGGTATACTCTTAGTATAACACTAATCACGAAAAGGGAGAATCTATGTTAAAATTTTCAAACGCAAACGCAAAAACAGAAGCACTGAAAAAAGTGCCTGAGTTGGCTGAGTATCTAAAAGATAAGAGAAAAATTTATTCGTTGGATTTATTAAGTGGGTACTCTTGCCCATATGCAAAGGCTTGTTTATCTAAGGCTGTTGTACAATCTGACGGTAGGCGTAAAATCAAAGACGGCGTACATAATGAGTTCCGTTGTTTCTCTGCGTCGCAAGAAGTACAATATACAAACGTGTTCAATCTACGCAAACACAATTTTGACCTATTGCGACAATCCAACAATATGGATTTATTACTGATGGATAGTATGCCGAAAGATGCAGGTATTGTCCGTATTCACGTTGCAGGTGATTTTTTCAATAGTGATTATATGTGGGCGTGGTGGTTGACTGCTAGTGAAAATCCTAATACACTATTCTATGCTTATACCAAAAGTTTGCGGTATTGGTATGATGTTGTATTGCAAATGCCTATCCTAGACAATTTTATTTTAACTGCTAGTTATGGTGGGAGTAATGACCACCTAATTGATATGACTGATGGTTTACACGGTGAAAAGTTACGTTCCGCAAAAGTGGTATTCAGCGAAGCGGAAGCGGAAAAGTTAGGACTAGAAATAGACCACGACGATAGCCACGCGGCTAGACCGTCATTGCGTAATCAGGATTTTGCCCTACTGATTCACGGCACACAACCAAAGGGAAGCGAAGCGGCAACGGCATTAAAAGAATTAAAGGGAAAAGGTAGTTATTCTAGAAAAAAGAATAAAGTTCTTGCAATCGGATAGCCGATATGTTATAATAGGGTAAGTTAGTTTTTTATGGAGGTGTGATGTATTATGAAATTTTAGGTTATGTAGTTTTGTTTTTGATATTTGTTTGTATCAATAACTTTAAGAAAACTGAGTTGGATTTTGAAATAGACTATCGGAAAGGTAGAGGATTATGAAAATTGGAAGTAAAGTGAGTTTTACCTACTTAAAGGGTTCAAGTGATGGCAATGTTGGCGGAGTTCTTACAAAGGACTACGCAAGCAAAGCCGAGAGTTATAACGGCGAAGTTGTTGATGTACGTGACATTAGCAAACAGCCGTTGTCAAGTGAAACGCTACGATATGGAAATATCAAAGGCGAGCGTTCTAAACAACTGGTAACGGTTGAACTAGAGGACGGATTCACTAAGGCATTTTACGACGGTCGAATGGTCGGCGTAGACTTTGCATAACTTTCCGAGATTTCCGGTTGCGGGTTCCTTATTAGCCCGTAGCCGGTTTTCTTTTTATAGGTAAAATAAAATGATTGAAGAATTTAAGTGTTGGGAATGTGGTACAAAATACGAAGAATCATTTTGCTCAACTGACGACGTTTCTCTATGTCGCTGGTGTTCGGGTGAAGAAGAAGAAAGCGGGATATTAGAATGACGAAATTTGAAATAGGTATTACATTAGTAATCGACGCTGACGAAGTTAATCCAGATAGTATTCCAGATTACGGTAATCGGTATGTAGATTTTGCCCACGATGGAGACAAGTGGGACATTACCCTTACCAATACTGTTGAAGCGGAAACCGCCGAAGATGCCGCCGCTACGATTGACAACGATATGCGTAGGGACTTTAGCAGTATCGACCCAAATTGGCACGGTCTCATTTTTCAAGATGATAACGAGGTATTAGAATTAGAAGGGATATTAGAATGAGTCAAGAAACAAAAAAACAACCAACGTATATTGTTGACATTGCTAGTGTCTATGGCGTTGATGAAAAAACCGCAGACGATTTACAAGTTCGTCCGAACGACCTAAATCAAGAATGGTTAATCGACCAAGTAAAAAAGGGTCACGTTTATATATGTGATATTATAGAAGAAGATGGTTTTTGGCATACGGGAGAAGAAAATGAAACTAAGTAAACGAGATTGCGAAAATCTACTTGACGCATTAGCAGAATACGACGACCAGATTTGCCCTAAAGAATTGGCAGACGATGAAGTTGGATTGAACGCCGAAAGATTTGACGACTTAACTAAACGATTAACTAAACACGCATATAGCCCAGAGGTTAAAAATGACTAAAAAATATAAATTTCAACCACACGTATATGAATACATATGGGTACTAGATGCGTCGAGTGGCGACGTGGTAAGAATTGAGATTCCTCCGAACTTCCCTGAAAACGGCGACCATGAAAGACTGATAATGCAAGCGTTTGAAGATGAGGGAAACGGTAGACGGCTAAAGGATTGTGATTGGATGATTGGTAAGGCTTCGCCGGAAAACATATATGTGCTGTAGGGGTGCCGGTCAAACAACGGGACCGGCCCCGGCCGCGACCCCCCAGCGGAGGGGTAAAAGTATTTTGCTTTTTTCTGAGTTTTTTCTCACGTTAGGCTTGCAAATGGTCGATATATATAGTATACTTAAAGAGTAATAAGTTAATCACACTAGGGAGAATGAAATGGGCTTAGACCAATACGCAGAAGCACGCAAAGGCGAACCAACAATTAATGAAGAAGGCGAGAAGGAATGGGTAGATTCTTACGAATTAGCCTATTGGCGTAAACACCCGAACCTACAGGGAATGATGGAGGGTAAATGGGACGGGGAAGGTGAATTTAATTGTGTCGATGTTGAACTAGATTTAGAAGATATTGAAGAACTTGAAGAAGCTGTTAATGGTGCAGACTTACCTGAGACTGGTGGATTCTTCTTTGGTGAAGATTCAAGCGAATATTATAAGGAACAGGATTTACAATTTTGTGCCGATGCTCGCAAAGCGTTGGAAGATGGTTATACTGTAGTTTATTCAAGTTGGTGGTAAAAAAGTTAAAGTTTTTACTTGCAACTGTCGATAAATATGGTATAATGAAATCGTTAGGAAAGAGTTTTTTTAAGGGAGAGTTATTATGGCTCATGAAGTAGAAAAGATGGTATTCGCAGGCGAAACGCCGTGGCAT
>Ga0255047_10001644_pt1 | contig 15820 bp, 15 predicted proteins | sample JV7_2_1_MG_FD_183640 | JGI IMG/M metagenome (GOLD analysis project Ga0255047, IMG submission 183640) | Seawater microbial communities from Jervis Inlet, British Columbia, Canada - JV7_2_1 | ecosystem: Environmental > Aquatic > Marine > Inlet | place: Canada: British Columbia | collected 2016-10-06
GACCGCCCCTGCCGTGTGGCTCGAAACCCTGGGATGCGCGAAGAACCAAGTCGACAGCGAGAAGCTGCGCGGGGTGCTCGACGGTGCCGGGTACCGGGAGGCGGAGACCCTGGACGACGCAGACGTCGTCATGGTCAACACGTGTGCGTTCATCGAAGCCGCCCGCAGGGAGTCGATCGACACCATCCTCGAACTGGCAGACGCCAAACGCCAGGGAGCCGGACTCGTCGTGCTCGGGTGCATGGCGCAGCGCTACGAGACCGAGCTGGCGGACTCGCTGCCGGAGGCCGACGCGGTCATCGGTCTCGATCGATATCCCGAGCTCGTCGATCGCCTCGATGCCATGACGGGGTGGCAGCCCCTGACGATCGGCCCGACCCGGCGCTCCCACATGGACATCCTCTTCGAGGTGCGCCGCCCGACGCCGGCGACACCGTATGCCTACGTCAAGGTCGCAGAAGGGTGTGACAAGCAGTGCACGTTCTGTGCGATCCCGCAGTTCCGAGGACGGCAGCGATCCCGGCCACCGGTCAACATCCGTGATGAGATCGTCGACCTGACGTCCGCGGGCGTCGGCGAGATCGTGCTGGTTGCCCAGGACCTCGCGGCGTATGGCAGGGACATCGACGCTCCCGGCGGGATCGTCGACCTCCTGGCCTTCGTCGGCGACGTCCCAGGGCTGCGTCGGCTCCGTCTGTACTACCTGTACCCGCGTGAGATCCGGCCTGCCCTGATCCATGCGATAGCCGAATCCCCGGCGATTGCCGACTACTTCGACCTGTCGTTGCAGCACGTGGCGCCCGGGTTGCTGCGTGCGATGAAGCGCCCCGGCTCCGGCGAGCACCACCTGGATCTCATCGAGCAGATCCGCAGGGCGGCGCCAGACGCAGCCATGCGCTCGTCGTTCATCGTCGGATTCCCCGGTGAGACCGAGGACGATGTCGAGGCGCTCGCCGAGTTCCTCACCGCAGCCCGCCTCGATTGGGCAGGCTTCTTCCCATTCTCGGCAGAGGACGGTACCACCGCTGCGGAGCTGCCGGGACGTCTTCCCGGCGAGATCGTCGCCGAACGGGTGCGGCACGTTCAGGCGATACAGGACGACATCACCGCGGCCCGCGGCGCCGCCCAGGTCGGGCGCAAGGTCACGGTGGTCGTCGATCAGGTCGAGGACGGACACGCCGTGGCGCGCTCGTTCCGCCAGGCTCCCGAAATCGACGGTGTGATCCTGCTCGACGAGGGCACCCCTGGTGCCTGGCTCGAGGTCGAGGTGACCGGAGCCTTCGGCACGGACCTGACCGGACGTGTGGTGGGCGCCGCATGAGGGTGGAGGTCCTCGCCGTCGGGACCGAGCTGCTCCTCGGCCAGATCGTCAACTCCAACGCCGCTCAGATCGGATCACGCCTCGCCGAGCACGGCCTCGATCATTTCTACCAGACGGTGGTGGGAGACAACCTGGAGCGGGTTGCCGCCGGCATCCTGCTCGCCTGCTCGCGGTCGGACGCCGTGATCATCACCGGCGGCATCGGCCCGACCCAGGACGACCTGACGCGAGAAGCGATGTGCGCTGCCGCCGGAGTGCCGATGGACTTCGACGAGGAGTACGCCACGACGATGCGGGCGTTCTGGGAGGAGCGCGGCCGGGAGATGCCAGAGTCGAACCTGCGCCAGGCGCAGTATCCGCGCGGGGCCGAAATGGTGCCCAATCCGAAGGGCACGGCACCGGGCCTGCGCATGCGCATCGGTGATGCCTGGGTGTTCGCCCTGCCAGGCGTTCCTGCCGAGATGATTCCGATGCTGGAGACCGCGGTCCTCCCGTCCCTGCGGGCCGAGTCCGGCGAGGCTTCGGAGACCGTGGTGAGCCGGATGTTGCGTACATGGGGGGAGTCGGAATCGAGGGTCGGCGAGCTGCTCGGCGACCTGTTCGATGAGGCCACGAACCCAACGATCGCCTTCCTGGCGTCTGCAGGCGAGATCAAGATCCGGGTCACAGCAAAGGCGGCGACGGCGGATGAGGCCGAGCAGCTGATCGCCCCTGTGGAGGCACAGGTCAGGGAGCGGCTGGGATCGCGGGTGTTTGGGGCAGACGATGACACCATCGAAACGGTGCTGTTTCGCCTGCTCGGGGAGCGCGGTTGGGCGATCGGCACGGCCGAATCGATGACGGGGGGGACGCTTGCCGCCCGTCTCACGTCGGTTCCGGGAGCCAGCGCGGTGTATCGGGGTTCGATCATCGCCTACAACGCCGCGCAGAAGCAACATCTGCTCGGAGTCCCCAGCGATCTCGTCGCCACAGACGGCGTCGTCAGTGAAGGGGTGGCCACCGCCATGGCCGAAGGTGGTGCCGCGACGCTCGGCGTCGACGTCTGCGTGGCCGTCACCGGTGTCGCCGGGCCGGAAACGCACGGTGGTCGGAGGGTAGGAACGATCGCCGTCGCCGTCACCACGCCGCGCGGGACCCAGGCGCGGACCCTGAAGATGCCAGGTGATCGGGAGCGGATTCGGACGTACGCTGCAACCTCGGCGCTCCACCTCACCCGCATGGCCCTCGAAGGCGTGCCGTGGGGGGAGTGACGGAGCGACTCTTCGTGGGGATCGAACTCGACGACGACGTGCGTCATGGCCTGGCCGCGCACCTGGCCACCCAGCTCAACGGTCGCCGTCTGCCTGGTAAGGCGGTGGCGCCGGCCTCGTGGCACATCACCCTGCGCTTCATGGGCGCCACCGAGGAACGCCAGCGAGACCAAGTGGTGGCTGCGATTTCTGCAGAGGCCGACATCGCCCCGTTTGCGATCGCCTTCTCCGGCCTGGGTGCCTTTCCCGGCACGACGCGAGCTGCGGTCGTCTGGCTCGGGATCGCAAGCGGCGCAGCGTCGTTGGAACGGCTCGCCGCAGTCTGCGAGTCCGCAGCGCAGCGTGTCGGCTTTGCTCCAGAGGATCGGCCGTTCCATCCGCACTTGACGCTGGCGCGGGTGCGTCCCCCTCGCGACGTCGGCTCCCTCGTGGACCAGGTTGCCGCATTCCCATTGCGGCAGCCCGTATCGTCTGTCGCCCTCTTCCGCAGCACCCTCGGCCGGGGAGGCGCCCGCTACGACGTCATCGACCGCGTGCAGCTGGTTGCATGACGGCCACGACGGTCACCGTGCGCCCGATCACCGAGGACAACGTGCGTGCGGTCCTCGCGCTGGACGTGACCGAGGAGCAATCGGCGTTCGTCGCTCCCAACGCGGTGTCGATGGCGGAAGCCTCGGTGACCACGATGGTGTGGCAGCGCGCCATCTACGCCGCAGAGGAGCTCGTGGGCTACGTCCTGCTCTCCGACGACCACGTGCAGCCTCGCTTCTACCTGTGGCGCTTCATGATCGATCAGCGATTTCAGCGCCGCGGCTACGGACGGCAGGCCATGAAGCTGCTTTGCGACTACGTGCGCAGCAGGCCGGGAGGTACCCGGCTGTTCGTCTCCTACGTCCCCGGAGAGGCCGGTCCCCAGGTCTTCTATGAGGACGTTGGATTCATCACGACTGGGAGAATCCACGAAGGGGAGCACGAAGCGGCGCTCGACCTGTGACCGGCGAGGCCGGAGGCCGAGCGATCTGAGTTCTGACAGCGAGTCGCGATCTGCGAGCGGAACGTGGCCCGTTCCTCGACATCGAACACCTGTTCGCCTAGGGTGCGATCCTGTCACAGGGAACCCGTAGGTTTCACCACACGGAGTATCAGGAAGGAGCCGGCGTGAGCGAGCAGCGCGACCAGGGTGACCGGGAGAAGAACCTCGAGATGGCGATGGGCCAGATCGAGCGGCAATTCGGCAGCGGCGCCATCATGCGGCTCGGTGCCGACGAGGTGCGTCAGATCGAAGCCATCCCCACCGGAGCGTTGTCCCTCGACCTGGCGCTCGGCATCGGCGGCGTGCCCCGGGGGCGCATCGTCGAGATCTACGGACCGGAGAGCTCCGGCAAGACGTCCCTGGCGTTGCACGTGGTCGCCGAGGCGCAGCGCAACGGTGGCGTGGCGGCGTTCATCGACGCCGAGCACGCTCTCGACCCGGTCTATGCCAAGGCGATCGGCGTCGATATCGACGAGCTGCTCATCTCCCAACCCGATACCGGGGAACAGGCGCTGGAGATCACCGACATGCTCATCCGTTCCGGCGCCCTCGACGTCGTGGTGATCGACTCGGTGGCGGCCCTCGTCCCGCGCGCCGAGCTGGAGGGCGACATGGGTGATACCCACGTCGGGCTCCAGGCTCGACTGATGTCCCAGGCGCTGCGCAAGCTGGCCGGCACCATCAACCGATCCCAGACCACGGCGATCTTCATCAACCAGCTCCGCGAGAAGATCGGCGTCATGTTCGGTTGCTTCCAGTACTCGACCCGGGTGACGCTGGCGGACGGATCGCAGGAGAAGATCGGCACGATCGTCAACCAGCGACGCGATGTCGAGGTGCTCGCTGTCGATCCCGAAACCGGCGAGGTCGGACCAAGACGGATCGTCAACTGGTACGACAACGGCGACGCAGAGCGGTTCCTCCAATTCAGCGTCTACAAACCCGAAGGCAACGGCCGTGCCCAGTTCGCCGCCACCCCGTCGCACCAGATCGCCACCCCGCTCGGTTGGCGGAGCGCCGAAGAGCTCTCCATTGGCGACTCGGTGCTCATGCCCTTGCCGCACTACCTGTCCGAGCAGCAGCGCCAGGTCGTGATGGGGGGCCTGATGGGCGATGGAGCCATCTCGCCCCAGCGCGTCGGTGCCTGCGGCGTTGCGATGAAATCACGCTTCCGTTTCGGTCATCGCCGCGAGGCGTACGCCCGCTGGAAGGCGGCCCTCTTCGCAGGTGTCCCGACCACGGTCAGCCCGCACCGCAAGGATGGTCTGGTGACGGAGACCGCGCCACTCATCGAGCTCGATGTGCTGCGCGAGGCGGTGTACGTCGGCAACAAGAAGGTGCTGAGTTGGGACTACCTGAAGGAGGTGTCTCCGCTGGCGCTCGCCATCTGGTATCTGGACGGCGGCACCTTCACCGAGCGTCGCAACGACGGCTCGGCGGGCAGGTCGGAGATCGTGGTCGAGGCGCTCGAGGCGAGTTCGCGACAGCGTCTGGTGGAGCTCTTGCGCGACACCTACGGCCTGTCCTGCCGGCTGTGGGATCGTGGGGCCCGACCGCTGGCAACGATCACCTTCGATCGTGACGGCACGGAAGCGCTCCATGCCCTCATCGCACCCCATGTGCCGCAGTGCATGGAGGACAAGCTCCTCCGCCATCACCGCGGTCGCAGCTCGATGGTGGTCGAAGGCGCTCGCCAGACTCGGCGCCTCCACGCGGTGCCGATCCTCGATATCCACGACAAGCCGCCTACCCGGTCGATGCGGAAGTTCGACATCGAGGTCGAAGGGCACCACAACTACCTGGCTGATGGTGTCGTCGTGCACAACTCACCAGAGACGACGCCTGGGGGAAGGGCGCTCAAGTTCTATGCGACCGTTCGCATCGACGTGCGCCGCATCGAGGCGATCAAGGCCGGCACCGACAACGTGGGCAACCGGGTGCGGGCCAAGATCTCGAAGAACAAGGTGGCGCCTCCGTTCCGCACCGCCGAGTTCGACATCATGTTCGGCGAGGGCATCTCCCGAGAAGGCAGCCTCATCGATGTCGCCGTCGAGGAGGGCATCGTGCGCAAGGCCGGTGCGTGGTACACCTTCGAAGGCGACCAGCTCGGCCAGGGTCGGGAGAACGCCAAGAAGTTCCTGCGGGAGAACCCCGAGGTCGCCATGCAGCTCCAGGATCAGGTGCTGCGGACCGTGGGGGTCATCGCAGACGAGACCACGGAGATCGCGGAGGGAGCCGCTGAAGAGGTGGTCGAGGGCGGATCCGACTGAGACCGCGAGATTTCGCGTTCCCGTGGGCGCTGCGGTGGGGTACGATCGGAGGGTCCACGCACACACAAACCAAAACGACAACCAAGGACCGTGAAATGATTCAGGCGCAGACCGTTCACCCGGTCGCCGAGCACCGGGAGGTGACGTAGGGACGTTGTGCCCTTCGTAGTGCTCGCAGCTGAGCGCCGATGTGTGCGTGCCGAGCCGCTGGCTCGGCACGCGCCGTTCCCGGTCCGGGAACGGGGACCAGATGTTGCAGTGGCTGGTGCCGGCCCTGGTAGTAGCCGTGATCGCGCTGGCGTTCGTCGCCGGCTACCTCCTTTCGCGCCGCGGCCGGAACGCGACGCCCGAGGAGGTCGTCAGTGAGGCCCGTGTCGAGGCCCAGCGCATTCTTGCCAGAGCCGAAGAGGAGGCCAGAGCCAAAGCGGAGACCTATCGCGATCGCGAAGAGGCCACGCTCGAGCACCGCAAGGTCGAGATGGGATCCGCCGTGGAGCGCATCGCCCAGCGAGAGCTCACGCTCGAACAACGCGCGACCAACCTCGCCCAGCGTGAGGAGCTGAGCCTGGAGAAGGAGCGGGCTGCGGCCGAAGCCATGGGCGAGGCCGCCACCATCAAGGAGGACGCCCGCGCTGCCCTGGAGCGCACTGCCGGGTTCGACGCCAAGGCGGCCAAGGAGGAGCTCCTGGAGACGGTGGAGGACGAGGCCCGCCGCGAGGCGATGGTGCTGGTCCGCGACATCGAGCTGCGCGCTCGTGAGGAAGGTGACCGCAGGGCGCGCCGGATCCTCGCCTCGGTGGTGCAGCGGCTGGCGTCCGAGGTCGTCTCCGACACGACCGTGTCGGTCGTACCGCTCCCGTCCGACGACATGAAGGGCCGCATCATTGGCAGGGATGGACGCAACATCCGTGCCTTTGAAGCCGTTGCCGGGGTGAACCTGATCGTGGATGACACGCCCGAGGCGGTGTCGGTCTCGACGTTCGATCCGGTGCGCCGAGAAACGGCTCGTGTGGCGCTCGAGCGTCTCGTCGAAGACGGGCGCATCCATCCGTCTTCGATCGAGGAGGCCTACGAGAAGGCGCGCGCCGAGGTGGAGCAATCGATCCGCGACGCCGGAGAGTGGGCGATGCTCGAGGTCGGCGCCACCCGGATGCATCCCGAGCTGGTCCAGTTGGTCGGCAGGCTCACGTACCGGACGAGCTACGGACAGAACGTGCTCAATCATCTGGTCGAGAGCGCCCACATCGCCGGCATGCTTGCGGCGGAACTCGGTGCGGACGAGGTCGAGGCCAGGCGAGCCGCATTCCTGCACGACATCGGCAAGGCGGTTTCGCACGAAGTGGGTGGCTCACACGCCCTGATCGGTGCCGAGATCGCCAGACGGTTCGGGGAGAGCCCTGAGATCGTGCACGCCATCGAGGCCCACCACAACGAGGTGGAGCCCAGGACGCTCACGGCGGTCCTCGTCCAAGCCGCGGATGCCGTGTCCGCCGCCCGGCCGGGAGCCCGCCGTGAGGCGCTGGAGTCGTACGTGCGGAGGCTGGAGCGCCTCGAGGAGATCGCAGCCGGGTTCAGCGGCGTCGACCGGGTGTATGCCCTGCAGGCGGGTCGCGAGATCCGGGTCGTGGTCGATCCGAGCGAGCACGACGACCTGGCGGCGTCGGACCTGGCACGGCGCATCGCGCGCAAGCTCGAGGACGACCTACAGTATCCGGGCCAGATCGAGATCAATGTGATCCGCGAGTTCCGGGCGAAGGACTTTGCCCGCTAGGTGCGATGACTGAGACCGTCCTCCTCGGGATGCCCGGGATGAACGAGGCTCGCCCGCAGACCCGGGCAGGGCGCAGTTTCTACGTCCGCACCTTCGGCTGCCAGATGAACGAGCACGATTCTGAGCGCATCGCCGGGTTGCTCGAGTCGGATGGGATGCGGGCTGTGGGGGACGTCGCAGATGCCGACGTCGTGGTGCTCAACACGTGCACGATCCGGGAGAACGCCGACAACAAGCTCTACGGCTACCTGGGCCACCTGAAGTCGCTCAAGGACGCCAAACCCGGTGTGCAGCTGTTGGTCGGCGGTTGCGCTGCCCAGAAGGACCGAAGCCTCATCCAGGAACGGGCGCCGTGGGTCGACGTCGTGTTTGGCACGCACAACGTCCACCGTGTCCTCGACCTGATGGACCAGGCCGAGGAGTGGGGGAGTGGGGTCACCGAGATCTGGGAGGAGACGTCGGACCTCGGCAACCTGCCGTCGCACCTGCCCGTCCACCGCGACGCCGACCACTCGGCATGGGTGACGATCACGATCGGGTGCAACAACAGCTGCACGTTCTGCATCGTGCCGATCGTGCGCGGCCGAGAAATCAGCAGACGGCCCGGTGACATCATCCGAGAGGTCGAAGACCTCGCGGGCGATGGTGTCGTGGAAGTCACCCTCCTCGGCCAGAACGTCAACTCCTACGGCCGCGACCTCGACCTCAATGGCCACAGGCCCCTGTTCGCCGATCTGCTGCGCCGCACCGGTGCGGTCGATGGCATCGAACGAGTCCGGTTCACCAGCCCGCATCCCAAGGACATCAAACAGGATGTGGCCGTCGCCATGGCGGAGACCCCCGCGGTCTGTGAGCAGCTGCACCTACCCCTGCAGTCGGGCTCGGACCGAATCCTGGCGGCGATGCACCGCGGCTACACCGCGGAGCGGTTCCTCGACAAGCTGGCGATGGTGCGCCGCAGCGTGCCGGATCTCGCCGTTTCGACGGACATCATCGTGGGCTTTCCCGGCGAAACGGAAGCCGACTTCACGGACACCTTGCGCATCGTGGCCGAGGCCCGCTTCGACAGCGCCTTCACCTTCCAGTTCTCGCCACGACCGGGGACCCCCGCAGCCGACCTGGAGGGCACAGTTCCCCCGGACGTGATCCAGGATCGCTTCGACCGGCTCGTGGAACTGCAGAGCGAGGTCACCCTGGCACGCAACGAGACCCAGGTGGGTTCGACCCAGCAGGTGATGGTGGCTGGTCCGTCCCGCCGGGACCCGGCGACTGCCACCACCCGGACGAGGGGCAACCGCATCGTGCACGTGTTCGGATCCTGGGACCCCGGATCGGTGTTCGATGTGGCGATCACGCGGGCAGCCCCCCACTACCTCGAAGGGGTGCGGGTCTCCTGACCATCTGGGCCGTGCTCGGGCCGACGGCAGCCGGCAAGTCCGCCATCGCCGAGCAGCTGGCGCGGCGCATCGGAGCGGTGATCGTGTCCGTGGATTCGATGCAGGTCTACCGCGGCATGGACATCGGGACCGCAAAGGCACTTCCTGAAGTGCGGCAGCGAATCCCCCACTTCATGATCGACATTGCCGATCCGGAGCACGACTACTCGGTTGCCGAATACCAGGAGGCGGCGACGCGGGTTGTCGATCGCACGCTCGAGAAGGGTGTTCCGGTCATCGTTAGCGGCGGCAGCGGCCTCCATTTCCGCTCGATCGTCGATCCGTTGTCCTTCCCGGAGACCGATCCGGAGACCCGCGGCGCCCTTGAGGCCGCAGCCCCAGCCGATCTCGTCAGCGAGCTCCTCGACGCCGATCCCGCGGCCGGGGCACATGTCGATCTGGCCAATCCGCGCAGGGTGTTGCGAGCCGTGGAGATCCATCGGCTGACCGGCGAGACCCCCACCCAACGTGCTGCGGATCCGCGAGCTGTTGCCGTGCGCTCGTATGAGCCGGTGCGGCCGTTCACGGCGGTCGGCGTCGACCCCGGAGGGATCCTCGCCGGACGGGTCGCCGATCGGTTCGACACGATGCTCGATGCCGGACTCGTCGCCGAGGTGCACGCCCTGGAAGGCCGCTGGGGAACGACGGCGTCGCAGGCCGTGGGCTACAAGCAGCTGCTGCCCGTCGTTCGCGGCGAACGATCGCTCGGGGCCGGACGGGACTTGGCCGTCACCGCGACCGTGGGTCTCGCCAAGCGACAGCGCACCTTCTTCCGCAGGGATCCGCGCATCCACTGGCTCAAGTGGCACCATGACCTCGACGCACGTGTCGATGCCGCGCACGCGGCGCTGGGAGCCGATTGATGGAGTTCGTCAAGGTCGAAGGGCTCGGGAACGACTTCATCCTGATTCCGAACGGCATCGATCCCGCTGCAGAGGACGTGGTGCGCTGGTGCGAGCGGCGGACCGGGGTGGGTGCCGACGGTGTCCTCACTGCGGCGCCGCTCTCCTCAGGCCTGGTGCGGATGCGGTACTGGAACGCAGACGGCGGCGAGGCCGAGATGTGCGGCAATGGTCTGCGCTGCGTCGCTCGCTATGCCGTCGAGGTCGGCTGGGTCGACGGGCCTGATCTGGTGATCGAGAGCGCCGCTGGAGAGCATCCGGTCTCCGTTGCCGCTGATGCGGTGCGTGCCTTCGTCGGCGTCCCGCATCGCTTCCGCACCGACACGCTGGCTGTTGCCGGCCGCGACGTCCATCCCGTGGGCATCGGCAACCCACACGCCGTGGTGTTCACGGAGGACGTCGCCGCGGCGGCGGTCGCCGAGATCGGTCCCGAGATCGAGAACGACCCCCTCTTCCCGAATCGCACCAACGTCGAGTTCGTCGAAGTCGTCGCAGACCACACGATCCGGGTGCGGGTCTGGGAGCGCGGTGTCGGTGAGACACGGGCATCGGGGACCGGAGCGACGGCAGCGGCCTTCGTGGCCCACGATCGCGGACGTGTGGAAGCGCCCGTCGTCGTCGAGTTGGCCGGGGGTTCCCTTGAGGTGCAGTTGGAGGACGAAGGCGCCTGGATGATCGGCCCGGCGACACTCGTCTACCGCGGAGAACTCTGACTCACTCGACGCGACGCAGAACCGCGACGACGACGCCGAGGATCTCGACGCCCTCGGTGAACACCATGGGTGGGTAGTCGGGATTCTCCGCGCGCAGGATCACCCGGCCATCGCGCCGCTGCAGCCGCTTGACGGTGGCCTCTTCGCCATCAACGAGCGCCGCGACCAGGTCGCCGTCCCTGGCCTCAGGCTGGCGCCTCACCACGACGTAGTCCCCGTCGAAGATGCCGGTATCGATCATCGAGTCGCCCCGCACCCGCACCATGAAGACCGGATCATGCCCGACCAGCTCGGTCGGCAGGGGATAGATCTCCTCGATGTCCTCTTCGGCCAGGATCGGTGACCCGGCAGCGATCCGTCCCACGAGAGGGACGTCGCGCACCGGAGCACGGTGCAGGGGCGTGGCGCCACCGTCGATGATCTCGATGGCCCGCGGCTTGGACGGGTCGCGACGGATGTATCCGGCGGCCGACAGGGTCGACAGATGACTGTGCACGGTCGACGGCGAGCTCAGTCCGACGGCGTCGCCGATCTCCCGGACCGACGGGGGATAGCCGCGCTTGGCGACGGCCGCCTCGATCAGCTCCAGGATTTCACGTTGCCGGATCGTCAGGTCGCTGCGATCGCTCATGGTCGCCCCTTCCGTCGCGCGGGGCAAGCGTAGCCCGAATTTCGCGACCGACCAAACATATGTTCGACTTGACAAGCGAACAGACGTTCGATACATTGCACCTCGACGTCGAACAGGTGTTCGGTAGCGAGGCCTCGGGGCCCGGTTGGGGGACTCTCCAACGGCATCTCCGGGCCCGGGACCCCTCGAGGCGTGGTACGGACCAGCGAGGTGGTGGAACGATGACGATGACCTCACGAACGAGTCCTGCGGTTTCCGTACGGGACCACGGCGTGGCGTTGCGGTCATCGGATCCGTGGGCGGAGCTGTTCCTGTCACACCCCACCGATACCGTCGACGACGCACACGCCGCCCGGGCAACCGGGCCCCATCCCTCGTGGATGGGTGATCGGCGGAAGGTACGACCGAGGAGGAGGGTCGGGATGGCACGGCAAGCAAGCGCCCGGGCACGAGCGCTGCTCATCATCTCCACGATCGCCGTGACGCTCGTCCTCCTCCTCGCTTCCGCCGTTCAGGCGACTGGGTCGGTCGCGGCCACCGAGACGTACCGGGTGCAGTCCGGTGACACGTTGTGGGCGATCGCGGTTACTCATGGGCCTGCAGGGCACGACCCGCGGGCCGTGATCGATGCCATCCGACGCCTCAACCATCTCGACGGAACGGTGATCCGTCCGGGACAGGCGCTCGAGATTCCGGCCGGTTGACGCGGTAATCGCGACGGCGAGCGACGTCGGCCATGACCCATCGGGTACGCTCCGGCGCCATGCGCTGCCCGTTCTGCACCGCAGACGACACCCGGGTCATCGACAGCCGTCCCGCCGAAGAGGGCCGGGTAATCCGGCGCCGCCGCCGTTGCGAGGTGTGTGATCAGCGTTTCACGACCTTCGAGCGCCGGGCGATCGCCGTGATGGTCACCAAGCGCGACGGGACCAGGCAGCCGTTCGACGTCGCCAAGGTGCGGCGCGGTGTCGACAGCGCCCTCGCCGACCGGCCGGTGCCCCCGGACGCGGTGTCTGGGCTGGTGGCGTCGATCGAGCGTGCGGTGCTGGCGGGACCTCCGGACGTGTCGAGCGAGGACATCGGCCACCTCGTGCTCGAGGGATTGCGTGAGCTCGACGAGGTGGCGTATCTCCGGTTTGCCTCGGTCTACAAGGAGTTCCAGGGCGCCAGTGACTTCGGCCGGGAAGTGGCTGCGCTCGAGGGCGATACCTAGAACGGCATCGCGGTGAGGACGGCCTCGATGGTTGCCGCCAGGGCGATGATCTCGGCGTCGACGTCAGACCGCAACACCAACAGGGCCTGGGTCGTTCGGTTCGCCAGATCGGTCGAGATGGTCTCCAGCTCATCGACGAGTGCCTGGGCGGTGACGGCATCTCCCGTCCGTAGGGTGGCGAGGTAGTCCAGTGTCCAATCCTCGAAGCGCTGAACGGCCACGATGGCTTCGTTCCGCACCGAGTCGAAGGCAGGATCCGAGGGAAGCGATGCGACCAGGTCAACGGAATCGGCCAGGGACGACGCCAGCGCCACGCTCAACTCATTGATCTGTTGCGAGCCCGTCACGACGGTCGGAAGCTCCGGGGTCGCCAGCAGCAGCGGCATCGTGGTGCGATACACGTAGCCGCGGCCCATCCGGGTTGCGATGCTTTCCCCGGCGGCGCCGACGAAGGTCATGTCCTCTCTCGTGTCGGCGAGCTCGCGGAGCGGGTTGCGCGGGAGCGGTACAACGGTGCTGGGGAGCGGTTCGGTAGCGAGCTGGTTGACCATGTCGGCCTTGGCGTCGAGCTTCGCGGTCGCCGGTATGACGACCGAGAGGTCCTCGTCCGGGGTCTCGGGGCTCGTGAGAACGGCAAGCGTGCGTTGCGAGTCGGGCAGTTCGTTGCGCAGATCGGTCAACGTGGTGCGGTATTCGTCCGCGGTGACCGCGGCCCGCTGCTCGGCGAGGCGGGGGAGCCAGATGATGGCTGCGGTGGCGGCCGCTCCGACCACGAGCGCCAGACCGAAGACGCCCCACCGGAAGTTGCGCCGCGAGCGCAGCGGTCTGGAGAGACCCTCGGGAGTCCAGTGCTCGAGTGCGGCGGGCCCAGTGGCCGCTGGGGCGGGCACGACGGCAAACTCTCCCGTGTCGGTCGTGGTCGACGGCGTGGTGGCGGCGCCGGACTCGGCCGCGGTGCTCGAGCCTCCCTCGTTGCCGAAGACGATGCCGCCGTGGCCCCCCATGGTGGCGGTGCCTTCGTGGGTGACGGCCGCGGCGGGATCCGGGCTGGCCAGCTCGGCCAGGCTTGTCGTCGGTGCCGGGGGCGGTTCCTCCGCGCCCACGAGCTCGAGGAACCAGCGTCCGTCGTTGCCGGGGAGTCGCCCTTCTCGTCTCCGTTTTGTCACCAGGACCTCGCATGCTGTCAGAATCAGGAACCATGAAGATACCCGTCCGCAGACTTGACCCCGATATCGAATTGCCGGTCCACGCCCATCCGGGGGACGGCGGCGTCGATCTGCGCTCGGCCGCAACCGTCGCTCTGGCGCCGGGGGAACGGGCGCTCGTTCCCACGGGGCTCGCCATTGCCATTCCGGAGGGCCATGCCGGTCTGGTCACGCCGCGCAGCGGCCTTGCCATCGACCGCGGAGTCACGGTGGTGAACGGCCCCGGGCTCGTCGACGCCGGCTACCGGGGCGAGTTGCGTGTGGGGCTGATCAACCTCGGAGACGAGCCCTACACGGTCGAGCGTGGCCAGCGGATCGCTCAGCTGGTCATCGTTCCCGCGGCATCCCAGGAGTGGGTGGAGACGGCAGAATTGCCCCCGTCACCCAGGGGTGAGGGGGGTTTCGGCTCGACGGGCTCGCACTGAGTACCCGGTGCCTGGGTGGTACCATCGACGTTCGTGCGGACGTAGCTCAGCTGGTAGAGCGCAACCTTGCCAAGGTTGAGGTCGCCGGTTCGATCCCGGTCGTCCGCTCCAGCGAGGGCGGTCCACGGGCCGCCTTCTTGGCGACGTGGCCGAGTGGTTAGGCAAGGGTCTGCAAAACCCTCTACCCGGGTTCGATTCCCGGCGTCGCCTCGGGTCAGTACGATGGCCCGCAACACGGGCGCTTAGCTCAGCGGGAGAGCGCTGCCCTGACGCGGCAGAGGTCGACGGTTCGATCCCGTCAGCGCCCACAATATCGGAAGCCCTTGTGGGGGATGGGAAACCCAAACTCCGCAAGGGTTTCTGGCGTCGTGGGCCTCTTCCGAGCCTCACCCCAATGACAGAACATGTGTTCGTCTGAAACCCGATGTGTGCACATGGAGTGTGCACTGAATGTGCACTGTCCTCATGGGCTGTCAAAGCGCCGAAACCTGGGAGAAGTCGCGTCCGGCTTCGGACGCCTGGGTCCTGCACACCCGCGGTGAGAGGACTCCTTTGCCCGGTTTGTGGCCCGTGACCTGCACCGCGCGGGAAACCGAACACCCGTGTTCGGGAAGTGTCGACTGGTTCACATGGCCACAACACATAGGTATGGCGACCCAAACCTCGCATCGTCAATGCGTCCCCCGATCCGAACCAGAGACGCACGGCTCGGCTTGTTCATCTCAGCTAGCGCATATGCGCCGGAATAGGGCGATGTCAGGGGCTGGCATCGAGCCTCTCCCTACTCTCCCGTGGCTGCTGCGAGCGCCTGGTCTAGCACCTCGAGCTGAATGATCGAACGCCTCTGCTCAGCCCCGGAACGATGCCGGTGAAGCTCAGCTAGGAGGATTCACCGACCGCAGTACAAGGTACGTTCTGGGCATCTCGAACGCTCGAACCTCGCCAGGTCCGAGCGTCCGACAATGCGGTACATCGTGTCGTTTGCCATGCCGACTCGTAGTACTCCGAGGTCCGGCATCTTCTTACCCGTCGTTTGTGCTTCGGTAATCGTCCACGCTTGACCTTCGAGCATTGCGAGGTGATCTCCCTCTCGCAGCGCAGATACGGGCACGGCCTTTGCTTTGTCGGTCTGCATTTTCGCTACCTTGCGATTCTCTCTCCCAAGACTGGAGTTGTAGGTCAGCGATGAAAGGATGCCCAAGGTTCCTACTCCTTCGGATTAAACGTGTACGGGTCGAGACCGTGAGCCACATGGGCGGCTGATCGTTCAGAAGTCTTCTGCTTGTTCTTCCGGCGGCGACGCGGTTGTGTCGTGCGTTTCGAGCACACTGGTGCGTGGCGTGCGATCCACGGTGAGGCGGAAGATGTCAGGCCGGGAGTAGTGGCCGGCCGGGTCGCAGTCGGCCTTGGCAGCGATAATCTTCTCGGTTCCCCTTTCCGGCGGCAAGAATCACCGCGCGGCGAACGGCCGACGGTCGATCGCTGGACGTGTCCGTCGCGTTGTCACTTCTTGGCATCGTGATTAGTTCCGCCAGTAGATCGCTCGCTAGATGCAGCCGTCGGGTATCGGAGGGCTGATCGATTCGACGCGAGGTGCCAGGAAGGTGACGATCCGAGGTTCTACCGAAAGAACCGGATGGCCATCCTACC
>Ga0255047_10001649_pt1 | contig 15805 bp, 25 predicted proteins | sample JV7_2_1_MG_FD_183640 | JGI IMG/M metagenome (GOLD analysis project Ga0255047, IMG submission 183640) | Seawater microbial communities from Jervis Inlet, British Columbia, Canada - JV7_2_1 | ecosystem: Environmental > Aquatic > Marine > Inlet | place: Canada: British Columbia | collected 2016-10-06
CTGTCGTACCAGGAACGGGCGGGCGTATCCGTGGATCGCCTGGTTGGTTAGCGGCAGGGTTCCTGTCGAGGACCCTGCGGCGCCGTAGACCGGAGAGAGCGCGCCTTGCATTGACCAGATCTGGAATCCTGCAATGTCGATGCGATCACACCATGCGTCGCTGACTTCGGCGGCGGCGGCTGCGACATTGAGGACCGTCGGATAGATTCCGCACACCCACGAATCGACCGGCATGGTGATCGTGAGCGTACTGGTGGCAGCTGGAATCACGGGGACCGTGTTGATCACTGTGATCGGCAGCCCTGCCCCGCCCTTCGTCCAGTTGATGATCGAGTTGACCAGGCCTGAGAAGAGTCGGTTGAACTTGTCGGTCATACGTTCCGCCATGATGAGCTCCGTGCGGGGTACTCTTTCGCCGGTCGGGGTGGGTCCGACCGGCGATAGAGGATTGCCCGTCTAATTGGGGAGGGCTGGGTTTAGCCCATGATCGCGGTCTGCGACCATCCGTAGAACCGACACTGGATCGCGAACTGCTCCGCGGCCAGGTTGGCCACGGTGATGTTGCGCTCGCATGTGATGGTCACGTTGATGGTCGTGTCGTTGGGGATCTCGAGCTGGTAGTCCTGGACCACATCGTTCCCGTTCGCGTGGAAGCCAGCACTTGGAGCCAGGCCCGCGCCCGCGACGTTTGAGGACTGCGGGAAGTATCCCGTAGCAGGCCACATGTCGAGGGTTCCGAGTCGCTGGACATCCTGCGCGCCCAACTGCAGCTTGACCGAGCAGTTCGCGTAGATCTCGCTGATCAGCTCGTAAACGTCATCTGCCAGTTCTGCCTGGACATCCGAGAACGGGAAGACCTTGAAGCCAAGGCCCCATGTCACGAACGCCTCGTTCGTCAGTCGGGACTGACTGGTGAGGTTAGTCTCGGCGGCGGTGATCGCTCCCAGGATGGGATCAGCGTTTCCGATCGGCACGTTGAACAGGGTGATGCTCGTACCGGCGGCGATGACGCCACCAGCTGAGGTCAGGAACCCGCCCGTGCTGTACAACATACCGTTGCGCTGTCGGGCGATTCCCTCGCCGGTCTGCTGTGCGCAAGCCTGCGCCACTGCTGCCTCGAAGACGGGTCCTGACTGGACCACATTCTGAAGGACGGCCTTGGCCTGGATCTTGTCTACGTTTCCGAGTGCTTTGATTGCGCTTGATGCGCCCATGCGACGTGCCATTGTTTAGTCCTCCATCGAGAAGACAAGCCCGCCGACGTGCAGACTGTCTGAGTAGTGGCCAGGGTTGGGAAGGGAGTGGCTACCGTAGTGGCCAGGATTCGAGTACACGAGAGCTCCGGTCTGAGGCGGCGCCGGTGCTGCAGGCTTGTCTGCAATCATGCGCTCGGTCAGTCGTCCGGCGGAGTAGGAGAGCATTCCGCGCGATACGTTCTTTAGCGCGGGAGTCTTTCCGAACATCGCCAGGGCGATTCCCAGTCCAGCTGATACGACCTCAGTAGGGACGGCGGCGAGCATCTGCGGCTTGGCGTCCTCGAGATATGCGGTGAGGGCGCCTGCTGCGGCTCCGCCCACTGCGGCGGTTCCGAGATCCTTGACATCCGCGGCGGTCAGTCCGGCCTTGGGGTTACGACGGCGACGGCGCACGGGGTTCGCTTTGCGTGCTGCGGGTCGGCGTCGTGCTGGTGTCTTTCGGCGGGTAGAGCGCTTGCGTGCTGCCATCTTCGTTCCCTTCCTTCGTACTGGGTTGATCGCGATTGTTCGCATGGTGGGGTCCTTTGGGGTTCGTTGTCAACTCTTACACAACATATAGTGGCAGGTGGGGCGTCTTGCCTTCTCTTCTACTAGATGTTGTCCCAGTCATTCTTGATCAGCTGGAGGCCCTTGCGTTTTGCGCTTGCGAGGGTCTTGTGGGCGGTCAATCCCTCGTGTCTTGCGTCTCGCCCGTCGCTGGTAAGTAGTGCCCACTTGGTACCGGTCGGAACCTTTTGCCCGTGCAGGTTTGCGTAGAACTCCGCGAACTCACGCCCGTCCCGGGTTGATCTCGGCTTGTAGGGGAAGGCGATCGCGGTGGTGTTTGGGCCGTGTAGTTCGTACCCGGCTGGGTCGGTGTCTTTGTTCCGGCCCCATTGTAGATCTTTCTTTGTCGGGTGCCGCTTCCCGTGCGGGTTATTACGTCTCAGGGGTTGGCGCGGTACGCTTCGGCGGATTCGCGGTCCGAGTAGGCCGTGCGATCCGTTCACAACGCCAGGATAGTTCAGCGAGCTTGGCGCAGGCATGGCGACCGCGAGAGCTCCTGCGTTGACCTTCGGGTAGTTGTATCCGGCGTATCCGCCTGGAAGGGGCGCGGCCAGGACACCAGCGTTCATAACTGGACTGTTCGGTCCTACTCGGTTGGTCACCACGGGGTTTCGTCTTCGGCCCGACGCTTGCAGGAAGGTCGTGAACTTGCCCTTGATCTTGCGCGCCGTTAGTCGCTCGCGCTCGTCGGTACTGGGGTCGTGCTCGATCGCTCTTAGGGCGTCAATGATGAAGTGGGCTTCATGGGGCGTTACCGGCGGTCCAGACACTTCGCCTCTGGGGTATGTGTCTGGGTATGTCGTCGTTGGCGTCGGTGTCGTCTCGACTTGCCACAACATTTCTAGAAAGCCGGGATCGTTCAGGTGGTCGCCAATGTCGTAGTGGACTGAGTTGTTCCACTCGTCCAGCTGCGGAAACTTGCGATCGAGCTGAATTTTGTAGCCGATCGCGGGTTGCCAGGATTCACGAACACCGGGAAACGGAACGACTGTACCCGGTTCGTTTTCAAGCTCGAGAGACACTCCGTGATCGATGTCCTGTTGTCCCGTCACGTACACGCGCGTTCCCTCTGGTAAGGACATAGCGCGGTTGATGGTTTCTAGGTCTTTCGTGTCTGCGATGAGTTCGTGGCTCTCAAGCAGTTCCACAAGATGATCGGGGACGACTCGCCAGAACCACCCGGAACCCGATCCGTCTAATTCCGTCATCAGGCGCCATTCGCCAGGCGGCGCGTTTATCAGCTGGATTAGTTCCGCTTCTTCGTGGGGCGTTAGGTCTTGAAACTCGCCCGCCTCGTTTGCAACCTTGTGAAAGGTTCCCTCTTCGGTCGTCTGGACGATCTGCACGTAGCTGTCCCAAGGGTTAACCGGGTTGCGTCGTCCTGCCTTTGCCATAGATGCCATTTTACGAGCTCCGTACTTCTTTCGTCCGATTGAAGCGCACAGCGCCTTCGGGTCTTTTACGTTTCCTCTTCGCTTCATCTTATCGACGCAAGCGGCGAACCGCCCGCCCGATCCTAGTGGTGCGCGCGAGAAGGGTTTCTCTTTCGGGTTCGAGATGCCTCGATCGTAGTCGAGGTATCGGCGTGAGAACTCGTCAACCTCTTGCCAGGCTACCGCCAAGGTCAGAGGCGCGAATCCTTCAATCTTTCGGTCTTTGGGATCGAGCACTTGGTGTCCGTTGAAGCCAAGCCAGAAATAGAGATCTTTCAGAGTGCTCTTGGCGGTCAGCTTGGGCGAACCTTTGTATCCCTCTTGGTTCGCCAGGCGGGCGATCGCGGCGCGGGACTTCTTCGGGGCTGGGTTGTGTCTGCGCATGGGTCCCTCTCCATCTACGATCCCGACATCGGCGACGTGATAGTCACCGCCGACGATGTGGAGTGTATTGTTTGCATCAACCATCAGGTCAGGCTGCGCATCGCCCACGAACGTGTGTTCGTATAGGTGCGTATCGCCTTGAAGGGTTCCCGTGTAGGTGATCGCGTGTACTGGTCCAAGCTCGGTCATGATTCCAGCTGGAACGTTCACGTCCACGACGCGGGCGTTCTTCGCCTTCTTCAGCGTGCGATCTTCGTACTCTTCGATCGCGCCAGGATCGACGCGGCGCACGTATGCCAGTCGTTCGCTGTTCGTCATCTGCGCTTCGTCACCAGGCCATAGACTAGGTAGGCTCCGCCTGCGTACAGGATCCAATTAGGGACACCGAACGAAGACCCCATAAGGAACCCGAAGGGACTCTCTTCTTTGTCTATCGCTTCAATGATGTCGTTGTAGTCCTGCTGGCTGCTTGTGGTCCCTGGATCTTGGATCTTGTACTTGCCCGGCTTCTTGTCATAGCCCGCGTCCTTCATCTTCTTCTCGGTGCGTGCTTTGGACTGCGCGCGCTCGGCGGGCGTCTGGTTTCTCACAGCTCGCTCGATCATCTGCTTTCCGGTCATTCCGGCGCATTCCTGCATCGCCTTTGTGAGGTCGGGCGTCAGGTTCGGCTTCTCTTCTAGGAAGGCGCCGTTGTTGTGTGGCTCTCCTGCCATCTGCTTCGCTGAGTTCGGGAACCCGTTGAACATCAGCTGGTCGTAGACGGACTGACAATAGGCTTGTGATGGCATTACTTTTTCTCCAGTGCTTTACCGAACGCGAAGCCCCCGGCGGCTCCGATTGGTCCACCTACTAATAGGCCCGCGCCCGCGAGAGCCCACGGAAGGAACGACTGGGCGGTAGCCGGTGGCGGCGGTCCTTTCCCGGTCTTGCCTTGTTGCGCGCTGAGCTCCGAGCGTAGTGCGTTGGCCAGGGCGGTCCCGTTGATCGCGTCCCATGTGTTCGGGTCAGACTTGCAGTTAATCAGGGTCTTGAGTCGGTCGTATTGATTGGCGTGCAGTGGGCGGGAGAGCGGCGCGCCAGGCGTGGTGCAGGTCAGATAGTCTTCGATCGTGTCTTTGATTGCTTCGGCGTTCAGCGCGAACTTGTCGTTCTGCGCTTGGTCGAACCCGATCCCCGCTAGGGTTGAAGCTCGAGCGCCGCGCGCGTCTCTGTCTCGTTTGCCTTGTCGGTGCGAGTACGAGTCTTTCGCTCTTACCTTCTCCAGCTGAAGACTGCCCGGCGCCATCAGGAGCCCGCCAAACTGGATCGCGGCTTTCTTCGCTGCGAATGCCTCCTGCTCGGACTTGCTTAGGCTCGCATCGAAGATTGAGAGCATCTGGCCGATCTTCGCTCCGTACTCTTCGCCGTGTACTCGGGACAACTCATAGATCGCGTTTTGCGTCCCTACTTCGTCCATGGCTGACAAGATGATCACCGAGTCGGCGACCGCCAGGGCGAGCGCTCCGATCGGAACAATCGCGGCGTCTTTGGGAACCGCGCCAACTTGCTTGGCATAGGCTAGGAACGCCTCCGGCCCTTCGAGAAACGCGAAGAGCGGCGCGCCTGTGATGTTCGCCTTCTTTGCTTGGCCCTTGAGCCACTTTACGAACTGGTTGTTCTGGAAGGCGTCCACCTGGGTCGCGTTCTTTTTTGCTTCTTCCTGGATCCCGGCTTTCTCTGCAGCTGGTGAGATATTGAAGGCTCCCCACGGCGGGCGCAGGCTTTCACATCGGACCATCTGGTTCGCATAGCTTTGGAACGCGGCTTGTCCTTTGTCTGGATATTTCCGAGTAGTCCAGGCCGTTCTCAGCTCGCTTCGGGTCGGTGCGCAGCTGTCGTTGTTCAGGTTGTCGGGGTGTGGATAGTTCCACCAGGCGCCAGGGTCGGTGGCGGCGTTCGCGGGGATCTTCACAGGCTCAAACCCTGTGATCTCTCCATACTCTACGGCTGGGCTGATTGGCGTCAGTACGTTGTCTTGTGCGTCGTAGTCGTACAGGCGAACGGACATCGTGTCCGGCTGTATGGTTCCGGGTGGTGTCTCGCTTGGCGGCGCATATGTCAGTGATGCGTTACGCGGGATCGCGGTCTCAGATGTCATGAACAGGCTGAACGGCGCTGGCCCCTTTTTCTTCACGAACTTCATGATCCGTTACCTCCCTTTTTTGTGGCGCTCATGAACAGGGCGATCGCCGCGATTCCGGTGGCGACCATTCCCCACGGGATACCGCCAGGCTTGTAAAAGGCGCCCTTTCCGCCTTGCATCTGCGTCCCTGCTTTTCCTCCGTACGTGTTCGCGTACGTGGTCGCGGTCGCTGTCATCTGCGCGCGAGCTCCCGCGATCTGCGTCCAGGTCGAGTATGGGGGCATTGCTCCGAGATTCTGCGCACCTTTCGCGATCGCATAGGCGCTCACGTAGTCACCTGCAGCTGCGGCGGCTTGCGCCTCTTTGAACAGGGCGTTCATGGCGGCTTTATATTGTGCGTTGCGCTTCTTGTGCCGGTGCTCCTTAGGGTAGAAGGTCTCTTCGAACTTGTCGCTGATTGCGTTGAACGCCGCGGTCGCTGCGTCGTCTGCAATCTCGAAAGCCTTGTCTGCGATTCCCTCGGCTGCGTCCGCGATACCGCGCACTTGCGCCTCGTTGAAGTGACCGTGCATGATCTACCCTATCTTGTGGTGGCTTCTATACGAACCGGATAGGACCACAATATATGGTGTTTAGTCCAGATCTCGACTAGGCGAGGATGTCGATCGGCTCGTAGTCGCTGATCGTCGCGTTGATCACGTTGGTAGGCGCTTGTCCGCCGGGTGGTTCAGCTCCCGGTGAAGGGTCTACGTGTAGCCACTGGTTTCCCCAGTATACCTGCGTCCATATGTGGCGCGGCTTCCCCATGTCGTCGAACCCTAGCGCCCACCTGACGGGGAGGCGCGCGGCGGCCAGGAGTGCTGACGTTGCGAGGGCGAGATCATTGCAGTCGCCGACGGGCGCCTGGATTAGTCTGGGGAGCGACGCGACCACCTGCGGCCATTCGTCGTGGAACCGGATGTCGCGGCGCGCCCAGTTCCACACGGCCCACGGTGCCGGGCTTGGGTCGTTGGCTAAAATCAGGCGCAGGACAAAATGCGTTTCAGGGTCCAGGGTCGCCTGGGTCGCTAGTGTCCTCATCGTAGTTATCAACGGCTCCACTGCTTTCCTGCGTTTCCTCTTGTGCCATCTTTGCTGCAATGAGTCCTCCAACTGTCGAGATCACTTCCTCGAGCATCTTGTTACCCTCGGGTGCCTGCTGCGGCATCATGCTGTTTAGCATCTGCAGCTGCTCCAGTTGAGCGAGTGGATCTTGTAGTTCCGCCAGGCGGTCATTTTGTCTTTCTGTCTTGTCTCTCTCGCTCATGAGCAGCTGGAGCAAGACGTTTTCGGACATTCCGTTCTGTGGCGGCGCGGGGTTCTGGCGTGCGGCGGCTTTCGCGATCTCGTGAATGTCTCGTCTGAGCTCCCTGATCTCGCTTTTCAGGTCGTCAATCTCAGCTCGACTTGATCCGGGCGGGCGCGTTCGTATAGGTCCAGGCATGATCGTTTCTCCCAAGGTTGTCCGTGACGCATTCGAGCATAATTCCCGACTGCCGGACGTTCAAGACTTAGCCTCATTGCTTGCGTACGTCTACGCTCGTGGCCATTCGTGGGCGGACAGTACGTCCGTCGAGGACGCGATCCACCTGATAGGAGACTTTGATCGGCTTGATCCCGTGCTGGGTCCCATCCTGCTTCGCCTCCTGGAACATCGCGAGCGAACGCACGGTGCGGACTGGTCCGTGTCGGACGTTGACCGCGTGCAGTGGTACCGTCGGCGCGTAGATTCTTGGGATCGTTCGGTCGGTGTCGCTCATGGTGTCGCGTGGCCAGGCGGTTCCGCTTGGGTTGATCTAAGAATCAGTCATATGAGAGCGGCTGGTCTCACTGTTCCTGAGATCAGCGGGCTCCTGTCCTTGTCCCGTCGCGCCATCAGGAAAAGGATCCGGCGCGTCTCCGCTGATCTCGGTTGGCTCGTCTTGTCCCCGTGCGTTGCTCTTCGTCCCGGTGAGTAGAGCTCGCCCAACGATCGCCAATACGGTCACGGCGATCTCGGTGATTCCGGGTGGCAGCTGGATTCCCATGAGGGCGTTGAGGACTAGCGCGGCGCCTAGGCTGATCAGTCCGAGACCTAGGACGACTGTGGCGAACTCGCCCATGGTTTGATTCCCTTGTGGTGTAGATACTGCGATGCGTGCACGGCGCCGATCGCGGCTCCGATAAATGCGGACGCGGGATCGTCTCTCGTGATTCCGTTGGCTATCAGGAGAGCTCCCGCGGCGAGCGCCAGGCCGTCGGTGATGGGCGCGGCGAGGTAACTGCAGTTCGCTTCCGTCGGGATCTTTGATTCGCCTGCCTGGAAGTATCCGAGGCCCGCGCCGATCCCTAGTGCAGCTGCAAAATACGGGCTCACTTGAGTTCCACCCGTATTCCGCCGCTCGCGTGTTGAATTGCTCCGTAGAGCGCATAGACCGCGAACCCATAAAGAATGGGTCGGATCGCTGGCTTGGCTTTGTGCGCCGTCGCCGCGACCGCGACCCCCCCGACTAGATCGATCAGTGCGAGAGTCTTGCTACTTGCGTATCTCATTGATCCACTTCCTTCCGGCGTCTCCGCCCCAGAGATCCCAACTAATTGACGCGGGTGACATCGGGTCCCGGCGCGCCTGCCTGTTCTGCGGTGTGTCGTGTCTTGAGAAGAACGAGTGCATGCGTTCGATCGTTCGCTCGGATACGTTGCGCGCGTTTTGTAGGTCTCTCGCGCGCGCGATCCCTACTGCTGTCCCGCCAGGTCGCCACCTTTGGCGCGACTGACGGCGCCTTTCCAGGGCTCCAGCTGCGGTGGCTTGTACGGACGGCGGCGGGACGGGATTGGGTCGCGGCGCGCAGCATGGCTGGGGGTTTGTTCTGCAGCTCGAGCAGTTCCCTTCTACCTGCGGATCTTCTTCTTCCTGTCGGATCAGGAGTCGTCCGATCGTGGAGAGGGCGAGGACAAGGGCGGCCAGGTCGGTGATCTTCATGAGGGCGAGACTACGGGTCAGGCCCGCACTCTCGCAAGTCTCGCGATCGATCTCCGGTGCTCTTTGTCTACTCGCCGGACTTCCCGCCCGGCCAAATCCCGCACTAGCTTGTCACGTCTCTCCATAACAAAGAGCGCCCACTTGTGAGCCTGCTGCGGTGTCATTTCTCCGAGCTTGGGAAGGTAGCTCGAAAGGACCCACTTAGAGATCGACGGGTCTTTGAGCGCACGGCGCAACGTCGCTGGCTCTACCTCGAACATCTCCGTCTCGGATTCTTCTTTCTCTGGCGCCTTGATTAGGCGCCAGGTGCCGATCAGATCCAGAAGTCTTCGGCGGTGACTCTGCACGGCGTACTCTTGGAGATTTTCGGCGGAAGTCTTCGCCGTCTTCACGAGATACTTAAAGAGCTCCGCGTCCTTATAGACTTCGCGCGCATCGACGATCGACCCGTCCGCGTGGTCGGACCAAACGCGGCTCAGGTCCTCGGTCTTCCAGAACGATCCCGCGTAGGCCAGGTGGGCGTGGACGTGCCAGGCTTGTTGCTTGTGGCTCCACGTCGTCTCGATCCTTCGCAGGGCGCCGCGGATCTTCTTCTTTGTCCTGGGGTCTCGCCAGAACGTCCGCCAACCTTTCATGAATCGCGCGTGCGCTTCCGCCCACGACTCGCCCGCGCGCGTCACCTGGGTCAGCGTGAGCATGCGAACTCGCCGGTTGTTCGCGCGCTCAATCGCGACGGCCAGCTGGAAACGTGCGCGGATCTTCCGCGACCTATGCCAACTGCAGCGATTGCACAGCGGATCGTCGCAGTTGTTCGGGACAACTCGGACGTTCGCCTTCGCGTCCGCGTAGGTCGCGACGTACCGCCCACAGTCCTCCAGACGGTTCGCGCGTCTCTCGAGCGCCGCGCGATGAGCGGCGAACCGCCCGCCAGGCTCTACCTGTCGCAGGCATCGAGCTATCCGTTTTCGCTCCCTTGGGCTGTCCCCAGAGTCCAGCGCCGAAAGGTAAACGTTTTCGCAGGGTTGTTGAGATATCCCGTTAGTATCAAGTAAAGGGTTCGCCTGCGGCTCACGTGCGCCTGCGGCGCATGGGACAAGGGCGATCAACTTGGACCGTCGAACAGCGAGATCTGGGCGCTGGTGTCGAGGGCGATCCCGCGGGTGTCAGGCTTCGCGGCTTTCGCCTCTTCGTAGTCGCTCGTGCTCACTTCCCACCTTGTTTTGTCAACGCATGGGTGATCGTTCGCGCGGGATCCCCTCCCGCGTGACGAAGCACCACTGCGCCCGCTCCACTTGCGCCCGCCGGACGGCTGCGGAGTCGATGCCCACCCGGAAGCGCGCAGCGACGCGCCTCCCTCCACTGGTAGGGTATAGGTGATCATGCGGCGATAGCCAAGCTCCCTCGCCGTGCGCCAGGCGGCGCCGTAGAGTAGAGAGCAGGCGTTCTTCGTCCCGTCGGTGGCGCACCGAGTTACTTCGGCGGTCAGGTGATCGTCCATGTAGCGCGAGACCGGACGACCCACGATCAGGACCCCGACAAGGGCGCCGTTCAGGCCAGCTGCGATCGCAAATAGGCCAGAGGGCGGCGGGCGATGATGCCGGTGGTGGTTCTGCACGAACATCCGCGCGTCGGTCAGTGTGATCGGAAAGATCTTGAGGCTCATAGAATGCGCTCCGCGAGGGTTTTGAATGCCAATGCGGCTTGGTCGGGTACTACTCCGTTTCCGAGTAGTCGCAGGCGGTCCACCCGGTCGGGAGTCCCATAATCGCCTCGACGAATTCCGGGCTTAGGACCACCCGATCGGATGTACTCGATCCATCCTTCTTCGTCGCTGGGTCCAGGTGGGTACCCTCGAGCTTCTGCTCTACGGCTTCGCTTAACTGCCTGCGCCGCTGGCCAGGTCGGGCGCTCCCCTTGTGGTCCGTGCAGTTCGGGGTTGGCCACATATGCGCGAGCAGGGCGAGCGTCGGGCGCTCCGCTTCCAGAGACCTCCCAGCCCCCCCGTTGATCCGTTCCTTCGCCAGTGCGTCCGGTGTCGGCCAGAAACTTCCTGACGTGGGCGCGTCCTTCGTGGGGGTCAATCGCGAGGACGAAAAGGCGCGTCCGTCGGTGAGGCGCTCCGGCGTCTTCCGCTCGTACAGTGCCCCATTCCGCATCGAACCCCAGTGCGGCAAGGGTAGCGAGTACGGGAGCGAGTCCGCGAACAGCGATCCCTGGGACATTCTCCAAGAACACGATCGCGGGTGATACGTCGCGAAGGATCCGAGCAATCGAGCCCCAGATCCAACGCGGATCTTCGAGGTGCGTTCTGCTTCCAGCTGCGGAGAACGGCTGGCAGGGGAACCCGGCAGTGATGACCGAAATATGCTCACGCCACTCAAGAGCATCAAAGGTTCGCAGATCAGACCAGATAGGTGCACGATCCAGCTCGCGCGACTCCATAAGGCGCGCCAGGTTCGCTGCTGCATAGGCTTCCCTCTCGACGTGACACACGAACCGGACGGGAAGTCCGGCACGTCTGATCCCGATTTCAAGGCCCGCGTACCCGGAACATAGAGCCAAGCCATAGAGACTCACTTTCGGCTATGGAACTGATCGGTGAAATACTTGGCCAGGCCGTTCCCGAAGGTGACGACGCGACCGCACGAGCAGACGACGCGCCGCGCTGGCGGGTTTTGGTTTGCCGTCGCGCGGATCCTGAGCTCCGCGATCTGCGCTTCCAGCTCGCTTACCCTCTCTAAGGCGCTCGCCTTTCCAAGTCTGTAGCCCATATGGAACGGGGTGATCTCGTCGCTCATGTTGTTTCCCCTTCGTCGCTCGGCTCCACGGCGAACAGGTTGCTCTGGGTTGCGTGGCGGTCCTCTCCGTCGGGGAAAAGATCAGGCTGCAGGCGCGCGGCGGCCAGGCGGCGCTGACCCTTGGCGAATGTCTCCGCGTCGATCTCCGTTCCTTCGTAGTGACGACCCGAAGAGAACGCGGCGGCGCCTACGGTCGCGGTCCCCGCGTACGGGTCGGCGATCCACCAGTTCGGCCGTGAGTAGTCCATGAGCAGCTGGCGAAGTAACCAGGCGGGTTTGTGTCCCACGGCGCGCCGGTCTTCTCGGTCGGCCTTCTCAGTCGATCCGAGATAGTACCCTCGTCGGGATCTCTTATCGAAGACGGCGCCGCGCGGGCGCGCGACCATGATCCACTCGGTGACGCTCGCGGGTCCGTCCGCCCGAAACCGCGGCGCGCCATTGGTCTTCACGAACGGGATCGGGGCGAAGACGTACCACCCCCAACTGCGCCAGGCGCGCATGTGCCACTCGTACGATATGTGGTCGCAGAAGATCACCGCCCAATGAGCCACCCTAGACTCGAAGTGCTCCGCGAGATTCTCCGCGTCGATCTTAGTGATGGGATCGTAGCTCGCTTCTACGGCGCGGCGCCCGTCGCTTCGGGTGCACTCCATTCCCTTGTCAGTCCGGTCCGAGAAAGGCGGGTCCGTCAGGAGCAGGTCGTAGGCGTCGCCCCATTCGCGATCCTGCCAGTTGGCGTTGACGTAATCTACCATGATCCGGCTCCCTTCGATTCGATGAGGCGCGCTCGTCGCTCGCCCTTCTTCGTGACAATCACGTCTCCGCTGTCCTCACGCTCGGCCAGGCCGATCATGATGAAGCGCTCCTGCGCACGTTTCGCGAAGGGTTCCGGGATCGAGTTGTTCACCGCGTCGATCGGTCCCATGAGGTGCACGTAGTAGCGCTGATCGCCCGTCGCGAGAAAGAAGAACAGGGCAGACTCGAGATCCGTCAGGTGGTCGCAGGCGAGACAGCGCAGGCCGTCGGACTTTGCTACGCCTGTGTCGCGGCACACGTCGCAACCGTGCGCGACCGTTCCGTACTTCTCCACGTACGCGGCGCGCACTTCCGGGTGCATGTGCTTCGCGTGGTTTTTGCAGCGAGGACACCCGACACCGTACCGCGCCAAGAGGACCGCGCCGTTGACGACGGTTCCCCTCTGGCGGTCGGTTAGGTCGGGCCGTCCCTCAAGTAGAGACTGCACGATCTCGATACACGACTGTTCACCTGTCTTGCAGGCGTCCGCGATCCTTCGTGCTTGTCTTGTGGCTGTGTCGTTAGTAGCTTCTGACATGTGGCGATTCTCCCTTGTTGTTATCGCTGCAATGCGCGGGGCGGGCCGTACTTCGCCCGTCTCGCGCTTCTCTTTCGCTTCTAGTCTTTCTCCAGCTGAAGATGTCGAGCGCACTCGGGGCACCACATTTTCACAGGTGGCGCGGCGCATTCTGCGATCTTCTTTCCGACACACTGCGCGACGTGCGCGGCGTAGTCTTTCACATGCGACACGGCCCCCTTGCCGGTGCTCGCGCACGCCTGCATCCCTCCCAGGAGGAGTGCGAAAGCTAAGGCTAGGAGGGCGCGCCGCATCGTCGGAACGTAGCCGGAAGAGATCCGGGCGTCAATGTTCCTACTCTTCTTCCCATCGCCAAGGCATGACGCGAGCTCCATAGTGGGGATCGTCTTCGTCTACGCCCCAGTTGTCTTCCGTCAGGTCGTCGTCGTCGTCGCCCATGAACTCGGCCAGGTTGATCTCGAAGTGGTTCTCGATCGCTGTCAGAACTTCGTCCACGATCATCTTGCGCGTGGCCAGGCCCGTCGCGTTGTTTGCAGCTGCAATAGCTGCGCGGGTCTCGTCGTCAACGTCGATGCTTGGGATCGCGACTTTCAAAGGGGATTGTCCTCTGCCCACTTAATGATCCGATCGGCTTCTTTCTTCGCGGCGGCGAGCGTCTTGTGTGCTGATACTGCCTCGTACTCGAACGCCTGCGCGCGCCCGCGCCCGCCGTCATAGATGCGCGAGTACCAGACTTTAAGTCCGTACTTCGTCCCTCTTGGAACGGGTCGGTGATTCTTCTCCTGGTAGGAGTACTCCCACGCCTCGGAGTCCTCCGATCCGTTTGCCTTGTAAGGGTAGATCTCGGCCAGGAAGTTTCGCATGCCGTCTCTGGCGTATCTCTCCGCCGAGTAGACGGTGCCCGATCGCAGCTCGTCGCGCTGAAACTTGATTGCGCTCATCGTCGCATCCTGTCGTGAATGGGGAGATGCTTCCCCAATGATCGCTCGTGTGCGGTTTCTTCTAGGTCGCTAAAGTAGGCGTCCATTTCCGCCAGGAGGGCGTCCTTCACGTCCTCCGATGTCGCCCTATCCCCAAAGTGCGATCGAAAGGCGCTTACCTCGTCTTCGGTTAGCTTGATCTTGATTGTGACCTGCATCAGGAGAGCTCCGCGCGTCCTTGCAGAACCGGGATCAGTTGGGACCAGGGCGGCCCGTATGCGTTCCCTGTGTTCCACATCGTTCCCGCGTAGTTACCATAGTACACGCCCAAAAACTCGGTCGGGGCGGACGCCTCGAGCTGGACCGCCTGGTTTTGTGCGCCCGCATATACGGTTGAAGTCTCGACGGCTCCGGTTGCCCACAGGGGAACGTAGGAGAATGACGGGTTCAGCTGGCGAACCGCCGCGGCTAGGTCGCGCGTGTCGTACCATCGTGTTGATCGGGTCTTGGGCGATGTCGCGAACACCATGCGCTCCAGTCCGTCCCACTCGGCGAGCCACTGCGGGGTGAGGACTTTGCTCCAGACCTTTTTGACGTTCATCATCGGTGTGATGTGTAGCCGGATGTTCGGAGCGACCGATCTGAATGCCTTGTTGAATGCCATGGCGGTAGACTGCAGGTGCTCGGTCGATGCGTACGGCGTGCCCTTGTAGTCCATCCGGCCCTTGAGCCATTGCACTTCACAGTTGCAGCTGTACGCTTTGACCTTGTGGAGTAGCGCGGATTCGGCTGCGCGAGCTCCCTCGATCGCTGCTTGGTTCACCGTGAGCAGGTAGTGGAACCCGTGACCTGACACCGGGACGCCTGCAGCTCGAGCCTCCTGCATGTAGTCGTCAATCCACTCGCCGTTCGTTCGTCCGCCGTTCGGCTTGTCGCGGTATCCGCTACCCTGTAGGCCGTCGGTGATCTTCACGCTTGTCGCGCTGTAGAGCGGCAAGGTCTGCAGGGCGTTCCCGGCTTTGTATGCGCTCTTGATTCCGCTAGGTGTCACCCACGCGACCACCTGCGGACCTTTTGACGATCGGCGCCGGAACCACCCTCGAGCCAGGACGGTTCCCGCCAGGATCGCCGCGCCGATCAAGAGGGGGATCCATAGTCTCATCGCGTTACGCGCTCCGCCATCGTGACTCGCGGCTTCTCTTCTTCCTCTCGGCGTCCGAGCATGTAAGTCCCATAGGTGGCGGGCTGGTGGGTCAGGTGCTCCTCGTCCGGGTGGTAGAGGCCAGGCGCGGCGACTCCGCCGTAAGCGATCGCGATCGTGTCGGGCGCGCCGCCGTTGTTCGTGCAGGTGATGGTGAGTCCAGATCCCGGCGTGGCTGCGACTTGATTGTTAAACGTCAACGTCGTTACGCCTGCTTGCCGTCCCGTTCCGATCGGTCCGTTCTTCACCGGCTGGAAGGTGATGTCTACGGTCATGGTCCAGTTCGCCACCACTGTCCCCACCTGCGCCGCGACCATGACGTTCACAAGATCAAAGCCAGGAGAGCGCGACTTCTCATCGAGGTAGGGGATCGACGGGAGATTCACTGTGAAGGTCTGAGTCGCTCCAGCTGCAACCGTAACAAGAGACTGCGCGAAGGTAGACGCTGGCGATCGTGCTGCCATGGTCTTCCCCTAAGCGGTCGTCAGGCTGTCAGCTCGATAGGCGTCAATGAACACGGTACCGCGGTACGTAATTCCGCCCGCTGCTTGCAGGCTGGTGAATGACACGGTGATGGTGTCTCCCTGTCGTACCAGGAACGGGCGGGCGTATCCGTGGATCGCCTGGTTGGTTAGCGGCAGGGTTCCTGTCGAGGACCCTGCGGCGCCGTAGACCGGAGAGAGCGCGCCTTGCATTGACCAGATCTGGAAGCCTGCAATGTCGATGCGATCACACCATGCGTCGCTGACTTCGGCGGCGGCGGCTGCGACATTGAGGACCGTCGGATAGATTCCGCACACCCACGAATCGA
>Ga0255047_10001650_pt1 | contig 15794 bp, 35 predicted proteins | sample JV7_2_1_MG_FD_183640 | JGI IMG/M metagenome (GOLD analysis project Ga0255047, IMG submission 183640) | Seawater microbial communities from Jervis Inlet, British Columbia, Canada - JV7_2_1 | ecosystem: Environmental > Aquatic > Marine > Inlet | place: Canada: British Columbia | collected 2016-10-06
TACTCTGGATGCAAGACAACGGATCAAGCGTGCAGGATAAAGCAATTACTTTTAACTTTAATGTGTTAGTATTAGACCAAGTTTTAAACGGTGAGCAAAACGAAAACTTTGTAAAGTCTAGTATGTATCAAATACTATTAGACTATTTAGCCTACTTTGATAGAACTGTTTTATACGATGTAGATGGTAGTAGGATTAAATTTGACTTAGTAAGGAGCAGTAGTCTAACAAGTTTTACCGAACGCTTTAACGATGAATTAGCAGGGTGGGTAATGACAGTATCATTTAGAACACCATTCGATTATAATAAATGTAATATACCTTTAACGTAATGAAAGACTTTTTTAAATGGGTATTTAATGACCGTCAACATAGGAACAGAATAATACTAAGCACGCTTTTAACTATTGTATTTTTTGTAATGGCTTTAAAAGAAACTTCTAATAGTGTTTGGAGTTTAATATTCTTATCTACTACAAGTACTTTCTATATTTTAAACTGGGTAATGATCTGCAAACTTTACAATAAAAACAAATGATTTACTTTGCAGCCTTTTTACTTTTGTCTGCATGGATAGACTTTGAACACTTAGCAGATAATGACTTTATAGAAAGCCACATTAGCAGATGGTTGTTAAGAGGTGTATTTATGTTGGCTGTGTGTAATAGTTTCTTAGAACTTGCTGCAATGGTTTTACTTTGGATGGCTTGTTTTGATAGTGTGCTTAATATGTTTAGAGGTAAAGAATTTAACTATCTAGGTAATACCGCTAAATGGGATATATTTTTTAACAAGAGAAAGAGTTTATACATATCAATTAAGGTACTTGCTGTAGTTGTAGGTATTGGAATAATAATATTAAAATAAAATGCCACACAACACAATAAATAATTTATGGGCTAAGTTAACGGTTTACTTTACCCAAATTGCAGCGGTCTTATTATCGTTTATAAGTCCAATTGCAGGCGTATTAATTGCAGTAGGTGCTTTTGTATTCCTAGACACTATCATAGGCTTATGGAAGGCTAAAGTAATTAAGCAACAGATAACCAGTAGGAGGTTGTCAGATGTGGTGCAGAAAATGCTAGTGTATCAATTAACAGTTATTACATTCTTTATACTAGGTCACTTTATAATTAATGACATTGTAAAGGAGTTTATTGATATTGACTACGCCATGACTAAGTTAATTGCAGTAGTATTAATTTCTATTGAGTTCTTTAGTATAGATGAGAGTTTCAAAGCAGCAACGGGTAAAGGTTTACTACAAAGGTTAACGGATTTAATTAGTAAATATAAGACAAATAAAAAAGCATTTAGAAAGGATTAAATAAAAAGTACTATATTTGCCTAAACTAATTCAATACTATGAGAAATAAGAAGGTTTATTTAAACGACAAAGATGCTGAATTTTTATTAGGTAAAGTTAATGTAAATAGAAAGTATAGACTAAACGAAGAAGATGCTAAGAAGGTAGCAGATTATAAAGCAAATAAAAAACTTAATAAACTAGGTTTAGAAAATCACGAAGGGCAAGCAATACACAGTCCTTACTATTGGGATAAATCAGACCCGAAATATTCATTCTTTGTTAAGAATCCAAACTTCAAACCAGAGGATAAAGAAGACTTTGTAAGCGAGTTACTAAACACTATAAAAGGTCATGAGCCTAAATACCCTAAAATAAAAAGACAGTTACAAAGTGAAGGACATCTATTAGTAGTAGACCCTGCTGACATTCACGTAGGGAAACTTGCTAGGGCTTTTGAGACAGGAGAAGAGTATAACAGTCAGATAGCGGTGCAACGTGTCTTAGATGGTGTTAAAGGAATTATAAAGAAGTCTAACGGTTTCAACATTGATAAAATACTTTTTGTAGGCGGTAACGATATACTTCATATTGATACGCCTAATAGAAAAACAACAAGCGGAACACCACAAGATACAGATGGCATGTGGTATGATAACTTTCTAATCGCTAAGAAACTTTATGTTGAGGTTTTAGAGATGCTTTTAACCGTTGCAGATGTTCACTTCGTATTTAATCCAAGTAACCACGATTACACAAACGGGTTCTTTTTGGCTGATGTTATAAGCACGCACTTTAGAAACTGTAAAAACATTACATTTGATTGTAGTATAGCGCATAGAAAGTATTACGCTTATGGTAAAAACTTAATAGGTACTACACATGGAGACGGTGCAAAGCAACAAGACTTAGGTAGTCTTATGAGTATTGAAGCAAAAGACCTTTGGGCGTATGCTGAACACAGATACTATTATACACATCACGTACACCACAAAACCGCAAAAGACTTTATTAATGTAACGGTAGAGAGTTTAAGAAGTCCAAGCGGTTCGGATAGTTGGCACGATAGAAACGGTTACACAGGTGCACCTAAAGCGGTTGAAGGTTTCATTCATCATAAAGACTTTGGACAAGTAGCAAGATTAACACACATATTTTAATTATGAGAGATATTAAATACATAGTATTACATTGCACAGCCACGAGCAAAGATGCAACGGTTGAGAATATTAAGAAGTATTGGAAGGAACGCTTAGGATGGAAGAATGTTGGCTATCACTTTATAATTAAGCCTAATGGTAAGATTGAAAAGTTAGCAGGCATTGACACTATTACAAACGGTGTAAGAGGATTTAATGATAGGTCTATTCACATTAGTTATATTGGCGGTAAGTATGAAGATGACAGGACAGAGGATCAAATAGAAAGCCAACACTTTATAGTTGGTATCTTAAAAGATATGTTTCCTAAAGCGAAGATACAAGGGCATACTGACTTTCCAAAGGTTACAAAGTCTTGCCCTAGATTTGATGCAATAGAAGAGTTTAAATACTTAGACAAATGATTAAAGGTTACATAACAGCAATAATAACACTATCTATATTTTGCATCTTAGCAGCGTTCTTTCTAGGTCGTGTTTCTAAGACTTGTGAATTATGCCCTGAACACACGCCAGTAATTAAATACATTGAAAGAAAAGAAACCATTAAAAAGATTGAAGATGAGATTAAGAACATTGATACTATTATTACTGACGTTATCATTAACGAAGATAAACGCACAAGAGACTCACTCAGAAACTTGTTTAATCCTCGATAGTAATGAAGTAGTTTACACGCTTAAACAAGACTTAAACTGTATCAAATGCCTGATGCAAGCACCTTTAAAAGATAGTTTAATTAGTCAATACAAAGACAATGAGTTAACTGCTGACACTATCATCTATCAATTACAGTCTAATATAAACGATTTAAACGACCTAAACACAGAGCAAGGCAAGAAGATTACCAGACTTCGTTGGAACGTCTTAAAAGGTGGCGTTATAGGTTTACTTAGTGGCTTTCTCGCTGCTATCATAATTATATAATAAGCGTTTTTCACCAACTATAAGCGTTTTTCACCACCCTTACCACTTATCAAGTTATAATACCGTTCGTGTAGTTTTTCTAATTGCATCGTTTATTGTCTTACATTTGTATTAACAAAATAAAACGATATGAATACAAGAACATTTAACTATCAAGGACAAGACGTTGAAGTATCTTTATCAGATGATGAGATAAGCGTATATTTAAACGATGAAGACATTACAGACAATGTAGATACTTGCTTACTATGTGAATGGGTTGCAGAGATTGAAGCCTGCGAGCAAGAGGAATACGAAGATAATAAGTACGAACGATTAAAAGGAAATTAAAATGAGCAAGAAAAAATTTACAATATTCATAGGTGCATATTTATTTAATGTATCTTTACACGTTGGAAAAATGATCTATAATTTAGAATTTAATTCATCAGGTTTTAACGCTGTTTGCGGTTGGATTTGTTGCATGATTTTAACTTACTATATTTATAAAAAACAAATATGAGCAATCTAATTAAATGGTTTAAACTTCTGGACGAGAAAGCAGAAGCAAACAAAGATACAATTAAAAGTAAAGACTTTCAAGAGTGGTTAATCCACATTAAAACGCAAAGAGTAATAACAACTAATAAATTAAGATTATGACACCAAAAGATAAAGCAATTGAACTTCATGAAAATTTTTGGTCTGTATATTATGCAGATTTAGCAGAAGATTTCACATATAAATATATTAGTGACATTTCTAAAAAATGCGCTTTAATTTGCGTTGACGAAATAGTAAATACAAAATCTTTAAAGAATAGAAGTTGTGGATATATAACTTTAAATGAAAGGCACATTGAATTTTGGAATGAAGTTAAACAAGAAATAGAAAAATTATGATACCAATAGAAGAAAACGAGCCTTTTGAGTTAGCAATAACTTTAATTAGAGACTACTTCGATAAGAACAAGAATAATAAAAGAGAACAGTTACTAGCGATTAAAGCAATGGAAGAGATACACGCTTATCCTACTGCTGACGATATGAAAATTGATTACGAATATTAAAATTAAATAACTATGACACCATTAGAAGCAGCAGAGCAAGAGATAAGAAGGCTACAAATAGCCAAAGAGAAGTTAGTAAGCGGTACTAAGTACAATAGAATAGAACTTGAAAAGAAATATTTTTTTATTACGGAAAATTACCCTAACTTTGTCGACAAGGTTACAAACATACTATACGTCTTAGGTAGTATTAAAATGGATCGTAGACATTTACGAGACTTAGACAGAGCAAAAAACAGAGCGTACAAATTAATTAACTTATAAAATAAATAAACAATGAACATTTACCAAAAACTACACAAAATACAAAAAGAAGTTAAAGGACTTTCTAAAGACAAAAAAAGTCATAATTTTGAATATGTAACAGGGAATAAGTTACTATCATTTATTAGACCTTTAATGGATGAATACGGATTAATATTAAAGCAGGAGGTTTTAAGTATTGATAATGAAAGAATGGACTACAAAACTAAATACGCTGATAAGTCTGAAATACTATCTAAAGTTATGATGCGCTTTACATGGATTAACATAGAAAGCGGAGAAACTGATATAAACCTATTTGGTGCAAACGGTCAGAATGATTGGGAGAAAGGGCTAGGTAGTGCTTTAACCTATGCAGAAAGATACTTCTTACTTAAATACTTTCACATTGCAACTGATGAAGACGATATAGACAATCCAGATAGAAAGCCTAATGAAGTCTCTCAACCAATCACACCAAAAGCAAGCGCACCAAAGCCAGTTACAAAGCCTGCATTAAATCAAAAGCAATTAGACGGACTAAGCAAGGTTACAGATGTAGAAGTGCTTAGAGGTTACTTTAAAACGCATGAGATAACAGAAGAGCAAAAAGGATTAATTACTAAACTAGCATTAAAATTAAAAGGATGAGCCAAAGTAAAAGACAACACGAAGAAATAACCGTAACTATGGATGCAGAATATTATCACAGTTTCTCTAATGAGGATAAACTAGCAATGAATATAAAATACGTAGATGTAAAAGACTACGATTATTCAGATAGTGAGTTATGGGTATCACAAAAGAAAGTAAGTGATAAGGCTTTTAAAGACCTTAAAAAGATAGAGTTTAATTTAAGAAATAATAACAAGTAAATAAATAGCGGTGGCTAAACACAAAACAATTATGTATAAAGTAAAAGGAACAATCGCTTCAATAGATGAAGTGAAAACACTGGAAAACGGTGCTAAAGTAGTAAACTACATTTTAGACCACACATCAGAAAATGGTTATGTAACAAAGTACAACATCGGACTTTACAAAAAAGCAGAATATGCTGAACACGTAGACAACTTTGTAAAATACAATAAAGTAGGCAGTGAAGTAGAAGTAGAGTTTACAATTAGATCAACTGACTACAACGGTAAAGTGTATAACAACCTTAATCACTGGAAACTTGACAAGGTAGAGACTGCCGAGGCTTTTGAAAACTCTTTAGGCTCAGGTCATGGCGAAGATATGGGAGGCTCAGACCTACCCTTCTAAAATTAACTAACTAAAGCCTGCTCTTTATGGGTGGGCTTTTTAATTTAAACAAATTACCGCTTAAATATATTAATTACCGCTTATGTAGTTTTTCATTTATGTAAGCGGTATTTTTTTACATTTGTATTAACAAAATAACAAAGCCGTCTATCTTACGATTTAATACCTAACGGATTAACTCAATTTATTAAGACTTGCTGCGGATAGTCCGACAACAGCATTAAAAAGATAGGCGGTTTTTAATTAAAAAAAAATGAATGATTATCAAAAATTTCTAGAAAGTAAACGTCATTTACTAGGAGACTTTGGGTTTAAAGCGAATTACATTCCAGACTGCGCTTTTGACTTTCAGAAACACGTAATAGAAAAAGCCATAAGCAAAGGACGTACAGCGGTTTTTTTAGATACTGGACTAGGTAAGACTTTAGTTCAATTATCTATAGCGAGAAATATAATACAGCAAACTAATAAAAAGGTTTTAATATTAACACCTTTAGCGGTTGGTTTTCAATTTATAAAAGAAGCAGAGGTAAGAGGTATTACTGACGATATAGAAATATCAAAAGACGGCAAACACACAAAAAAGATAGTAATTTGTAACTATGAAAGATTACATTACTTTAATGAGAATGACTTTGAATGTGTTATATTAGATGAAAGTTCAATATTAAAGAACTTTGACGGTAAGATTAAAAACAATATAACGGCTTTTATTAAAAAGATACCTTATAGATTTTTAAGTACTGCAACACCTAGTCCAAATGATTTTATAGAACTTGGAACAAGTAGCGAAGCATTAGGATATATGGGTTACATGGATATGCTAGGTAAGTTCTTTAAACAAAACAACAATGCAGTAGATAGCACTAATAGAAATATTGGAGAAAAGTTTTATCTAAAGCCACACGCAGAGAAAGACTTTTTTGCATGGGTTAATCAATGGTCAATTATGGCTAAGATGCCTAGCGACTTAGGTAACTTTAGCGATGAAAGATATAAACTACCTGAGTTAATAATAAATAAATCAGTAGTAAATAATGAGAGTAATTTTATAATTGATAATCAGTTTGAAATGTTTAATAGACCTGCTAAGGGATTTAACGAGATTAGACAAGAAGTAAAGCAAACTATTAATTCAAGATGTGATAAGGCTTTAGAGTTGGCTGCTGGTAAAACTTCTGTATATTGGGTAAATAGAAATGAAGAAAGTAAAATACTAAAGCAAAATGATAGCGAAGCGGTTGAAATAATAGGTAGTCAATCTATAGATCAAAAAGAAGAAATACTAAAAGCATTTGCGGAGGGAGATATTAAAAGATTAATAACAAAGGCTAAAATGACTGGTATGGGTTTGAATTGGCAACATTGTAATCATTCTGTATTTTTCCCTACTTACTCATACGAACAATACTATCAAGCAATTAGACGTTTTTGGAGGTTTGGACAAAAAGATAACGTTACTATTGATATGGTTATTTCAGACGGTCAAACAAGAGTACTAGAAGCACTAGAACAAAAAACACAAAAAGCAATAGAATTACATAAAAACCTTACTCAAAATGTAAATAGAAGTTTTGAGCATAAAACAAAACAATTTAACAAAGAAATAATTAAACCTAAATTTTAATAAACATGGAAAACAAAGTAAAAGATCAAATTGTAACAGAAAACTATGCAATCTATAACAGTGATTGTATGTTAGTAATGCCAACTTTAGAAGATGAAAGTATAGATTTGTCTGTATATTCTCCACCGTTTGCAGGATTGTATAATTATTCAAGTTCAGAGAATGACTTTAGCAACTGCGAAAGCAAAGAACAATTCTTAGAACAATATGAATTTTTAGTGAAGGAGATATCAAGAGTAACAAAAGCAGGTAGAATAACTGCGGTACACTGTACAGATGTTTTTGATAACACTTGTAGGCTATGGGACTTTCCAAATGAGATAGTAAGAATACATGAGAAGTACGGATTTGAATATCGTAACCGTATTACAATTTGGAAAGAGCCTTTAAAGGTTCGTATGCGTACAATGGTACAGAGTTTAATGCACAAATTTATAGTAGAAGATTCTACAAAGTGTTTTACTGCTATGCCAGATTATGTACTAGTATTTACTAAGAAAGGAGAAAATAAAGTACCTGTTACTCATCCTTTTGGAATTAATGAATATGCAGGAGAAGTACCTATTTTACCAAACATTTTAAGAGCGTGGAATAATGCTAATAAGTCTAATCTAAATGAGGTTGAATTATGGGATCATTTAAACAACATTAACGAAGAGGATAATATAACAAAGTTAAATCATTATATTTGGCAGCGTTACGCCTCTAGTGTTTGGGATGATATTAGAATAGATAATGTACTACCTTTTAGAGACAGTAGAGAGGAAGATGACGAAAAGCACGTACACCCTCTGCAATTAGATGTAATTGATAGAATAGTTGAATTATATTCTAATCCTAATGAAGTTGTATTTACTCCTTTTATGGGTGTAGGTAGCGAGGTTTATAGTCCTGTTTCAATGGGTAGAAAAGCCATAGGAATAGAGTTAAAAGATAGTTATTTTAAGCAGGCCAAAATTAACCTAGAACACGCTAGCAAAAGATTTAAAGCAAAGGTTAAACAAGTTTCACTATTAGATCAATGTTAATGAAAGATTTAATACTAAAGTGGGCTAGTGAAAGAGGTTTATTAGTCAAAGGAAATGATAGAAATCAATTAATTAAACTAATGGAGGAAGTAGGCGAGTTATCGTCTGCTATCCTTAAAGATAACCAACCAGAAGTTAAAGACGCTTTAGGGGATATTCAAGTAGTTTTAATTATACTTTCTAGCCAATTAGGATATGACTTAGATGAGTGTTTAGAAGATGCTTACAACGTTATAAAAAACAGAACTGGAAAAAAAATAAACGGTATATTTGTTAAAGACGAATAAGTTTATTATCTTCGTATTTATTAATCGGACAGGATTAGCGAAGTATTTTTAATAACCCTTGTATAAGTTGGACTGTCCTCCACTTGTACAGGGGTTTTATATTTAATATTAATACTATGGCAACAGATAAAAAAGGTTTTATACTCTATGCGGATCAAAAAGAGTTATTCGACCAACTACCAAACGACAAAGCAGGAGAGTTAATTAAACACATATTTAGTTATGTGAATGATGAGAGCCCAGAAACAAACGACCTTCTATTAAAACTTGCATTTACACCAATTAAACAACAGTTAAAGAGGGACTTAAAGAAGTTTGAAGAGGTTAAAATAAAGAGAAGTGAAGCAGGTAAAAAGAGTGCAGAAGCAAGAAGGAACAAAAGCCAACAAACGCCAACAAAATCAACAAGTGTTAAAAGTGTTGAACAAACGTCAACAAAATCAACAGTAAAAGAGAATGTTAATGTAACTGTTAATGATAATGTAAAAGATAAAGATATTAATAAGAAGGCTAAAGCCTTTAAAACACAAAAAGAGTTTTTAGAATGGTTTAATAAGGGTAAAGAATATTACACAGGTGTAAAAGGTAAGACTAAAACAATGTCAAAGACTGACATAAACAACTTTAAAAAAATAAATGAAGTTTATACTCGTCCAGAGTTTGGACACGCTTTAAAAATGTTAACTAAGTCTAAATGGGCAATAGATGAAAATATGATTATACCTGCTCACTTTCTTAGAATAGATAACTTTACTAAATACTTAAACCAAGAAGAAAAGAACGATAACAGAATATCAATGAACTTACCTGCAAACTAATGTATAAAAGACTAAGCCAAATATCAACAGAATTAAACGACCTAAGGACTAACGGAGTTCAAAGGGGTGTTTCTGTGGGTTGGGAGTGGCAAACGTTCCCATACACAGTAAAGAAAGGAAGTACTACCTACATAGGTGCTGCTCCTGCAAGTGGTAAGAGTGAGTTCTGGTTTGAAATATTACTTAACTTATCATGTTTGCATGGCTGGAAACACGTTATATTCACACCTGAGACAGGAGAGCCTAGAGAAATCTATGCGGAACTATGTCACAAATTCGCAGGTAAACCGTATTACGGAGAAGGTTGCATGACTGAAAGTGAAAAGGCACACTCTGAAATGTTTATAGATTCGCACTTTGTTATAATTGACCCAGTAGATGAGGATTTAACTTTAGAAATGTACTATAAAAAAGTAGATGACATTGAAACTGAATTAGGAATGACTTTTAATACTACAACTTTAGACCCTTGGAACGAACTTACAGAAAATTACATACCTGCTGACTTAGGTAGAGAAGATAAATATCTGAGTAGAATGTTAGGATATGCACGTAAGAACGCTAGAAAGTCTAATAGGCATAACTGTATAATAACACACGTCAGAGACCAAGCAATGATAACAAAGGGAGAGATTAGATACTTTCCAATGGCACACGCTAGAGACTTTGCAGGTGGTCAAGTTTGGTTTAGAAAAGGTATGAGTGTATTAATACCTTGGAGACCGCCAATAGGATTATCTGACGAACATGGCACACCTTACGAGACTAATCAAATGGTATTAAACATTGCTAAGAGTAAACCAAAAGGAACGTCTAAGAATGGACTTTACACAATGTGCTACGATATTGAAAGAAGCAGGTACTACTTTGATAATTACGGCAAAAGGATTTACGCAGACAGGGGAGAGTACGAACCAAAGCCACTAGATAAACCGAAACAAGTAATACAACCTAACCTAGACTTTGACAACGTAAAGCCTAAAGAGGTTAAGCCAGTAGAAATAAATAAAGATTATAAAGCGGAGGATGACTTTTTAGAAACTTATAAAGAGCCTTGGGATTAACAATTAAAAATAAATAAGATGGAATTAAGAAGTGAAAAACTTAAAATAGCCTTAGATGGTTTTGTAATAGGAATGTTATTTGAATACATTTACAGAGTAGATAGTAATAGTTTAATTGCTATTGTGTTAATAATTTTATTTATTATTAAAGTAATTTTTGAAATATTAATTGAAGAATAGTAAAACTATGAATGCAACAATAACAAAGAACAACTTAGAAATTTTCTACAACAAGTTAGAAGGTAACAGCAAACTAAACGAAGAGTGGTTAACTTACAAAGCATTTTTAAAAGACGGTATTAAAATGATTGATGTATGCTTAGATAATATGGATCAACTTAATAAAGTAATTGCAGTTAACTTCAATAAAGATTTACAAACGGCTATTGAAACTAAGCAAGTTAACTTAAAATTACTATCTTTGGAGAGAGAAAACAAAGAACTAAAGCAACTCAATAAAGAGATGGAAGCGAAGATAGATAAAGTTTTACAAGGTGTTTAACGCTGTGTGTATGTGGTCGTTTTAATGCCACATACACGATGTTGTAGGTATGTAAGCCTACGGATTTGAAACGATAAATTAGATATTATGACAGATAAAGAAATATTAGAAATTGATTTTTATGACTTCTTCGGAAGTGCTGACGTGTTTGTAACAGATGAAGAAAGGATAAAATGGTACAGAAAAAACATACTAAACGAAAAGTAGTAGGTTTTATTACCTACAACACCAAAATAAGTTTCGTTTCAATGAAATTTCTTGACTGTTATGAAACGTTTTAATGTTTCACTTAAATTTTTAACTATGGCTAGATGTAAATATTGCAAAAGTAAATTTGAAGTAAAGCACTTTAATAGAAAGTTTTGCTATGAAGATAACTGCATACAAATGGCTACTAAGGATATTTTAAAGGCTTCTAATGAGGTTAAACTAAAAAACTATAGTAAGTTACTACGAAAGAATAATACAACGCCTAAAGCAAAGAAAAAAACTTCAAAAGAATTATTACAGATTGAAGTAAACAAACTTTCCAGAAGGATAGATAGTTATTTTAACTACAATTGTATAGACTGCCATAGAGTTTTAGAGTATCACAAACCAAATGCAGTACATGGAGCGCATAGGTCTAATGTAGGAGGTCATGAGAATATAAGATTTAACTTACATAACATACACGCTGCTACTTTATTTTGCAATAAGCACAGCACAGAGCATAAGACTGGTTATGATGTTGGATTAGTAGAGAGGTATGGTAAAGAATATTTTGATATGGTGCATAACTTAGACTTAGAATACAAGGTTTTAAGATTAAACGAAGTAGAAATTAAAGAAGCGTTAAAGATAGTTAGGAAGTTAAATAGAGAATTTAACCAACACACCAAAGGAAATGATTTAGACGGCTCAATTATGAGAAGTTATTTTAATAATTTAATAGGAATTTACAAATGAAATACGATTTATCCACACCCAAAGACAAAGAACTATTTAAGAACTACTACGATAAACTACTTAGTAAAGGTGCTAAGGTAGAACTTAAAGAGGTTAAAGTAACAAGGTCGCAACGCCAGAACAGAAGTTTACACCTTTTATTCTCAATGATTGCTAATGAATTAAACGAGTTGGGCATGGAGTTTCAATACTTCGGTGTTAAAGGTCAAGTGTTAAGCACGAGGTACACAGCCCACATAGTTAAAGAGCATTTTTATAGACCAATACAAATAGCCTTGTTTGATATTCAAAGCACTACTAAGGTAGATACTAAGCAGATAAACGAGACTTTCGATGTGGTTGCTAAGTTCTTTGCTGATCGTGGAGTAGAAATATTCTTTCCAAGTATTGATAGTTTAATAGATTAGAATTATGATTAATAACACGAGGTTTTTTAATAGGGTTTTTTATATACAGAGATACTATGACCTTTGTAATGATGTATTATTTTGGAGGTTTTGGATATTAGGGTTCTATTTTGACACAGATAAAAATAAGTAGTTACCACTCATAAAGTTATTCTACCGTTCGTACCATTTTCAAACAAAGCAAAGGTTAAAACTATTATCATTGTACTAACAAATTAAAACAAAATGAAAAGACCATTAATAACAGACCCAGAATGTAAAAGGATAACAATGCATGATATTCCTATTGTAAAATATAGTAAACTGCAAGATAAGTACATAGATGAATTAGAGACACTTAAAAATACTTTCTTTGACTTCATGCAGAACATAGATAATTACAACGTAGACATTCCAACTATCATGTACGATGAATGGAACGAAGTAAATAAGTTAGTAGGTAGAGATTAAAAAATAAGATTATGGAAGAAGAACAAAAAGAACTTGAAAGAATTGAACACAATAAAAGAACTTGGAGAAGTGATTTTATAAGAGAGAGAGAGATATGGCATGGAATAGCAATGCAAATAAACTCGACAAAAGGCAAAGAGCAAAAATACTGGATTAGAGTTATGGACTTATACAATAAAAAATATACAAATGGTACAACACTATAAAACAAGAGAGGTTAAAGGAATGGACGTTATAGACTTAGTTAAGCATTGGAATCTAAACTTTAACGAAGGGTGTATATTGAAATACCTACTTAGAAAAAAGGGAGAAGATGAGAGTGATTATGCTAAAATAATAGATTACGCTCAAAGAGAATTAGATTACATTAAGAAAACTAAAAACCTAAAAAATGAAGAATAGAGTTAAGCATGGATTAAGCAAACATAAACTTTACAAAACTTGGGGTAATATTATTCAAAGATGTAAGTCTAATAAGTTCTATGAAAATATAAATATTTGTAATGAGTGGAGATACTCTTTTGTTTCCTTTTACAATTGGTCAATGAGTAATGGATATAAAGAAGGTTTAACTATCGATCGTATAGATAACTTAAAAGGTTATAATCCTGAGAATTGCAGATACGTAACTATGTGTATTCAAAACATGAACAAAAGAAGTAACAAGTCATTTAATTACAAAGGAGAAGAACTTAAAATAAAAGAGATTGTAGAACTTACTGGAATAAATAGAAACACATTTAATAAAAGAATTAGATTAGGTTGGAGTGTAGAAGATGCCGCAAATAAAGAAGTAGACGAAAGATTTAGATTTATTAAAACACCGACAAAATGAAGTATAGAGTTAGAAAGAAACCATTACAGGAACTAAGGGAAACTTTATACCTGCTAAAGCACTCTAAACACTACTACTTAGATTATAGAGGTAGGTTGATATTGAACACTAAAAGAATAAACAATGAAATTCAGGGATAAGATAACAGAAGGACACTACTACACCGAAATACTAATTATACTAATGGGTATATTCTTATTCGCTGCTAGTTGTAAAGCACAAAGCAAAGAGGAAGTTTACAAGTACTGTGATAGTATAGGAATACAACACGTAGACATAGTAGTAAATCAATCATTACTCGAAACAGGACAATATCAATGTAAAGATTGTAGTTTGGATCAAAACAATATCTTTGGTTTCCGTTGGAAGAAACAGTATATTAAATTTGACACATGGCAAGAGAGTTGTGATTATTACAAACGATGGCAAGACAAAAGATACAAAGGACAGCCAAACTACTACGACTTCCTTAAATGCGTTCGCAAGCACTCTAACGGAGACTGTATGCCATACGCCACGAGTAAACAATATATTCAAAAATTAAAACAATTTTAAAAATGATGACAGCAGTAATGTACACAGGTATAGACTACCAAGCAAAAGTAAGAATGAGAAGAGAGTTAAATATTAATAGACAGTTTAACAACCCTAACCCAGAGTTAGAACTATTATTAGAAGCAGTATGCAAACACCAAAATATAAAAGTAGCACACGTAAAAGGAAAGTCAAGACTATTCGAGGTTAAGGTAGCACGCTTTTACTATTGCTATATTGCCAGATTACTATCTGACTACTCACTAGACAAGATAGGAGCGTTAGTAGGTAGACACCATGCAACAGTACTACACGCTAACAACACAGTTAAGGATTGGTTAGCCTATGACAAACAAGTAATTAATGACATTGAAGAAATAGAAAGCAAAATAAAAGGCGTTAATTAAAATATTTTACTATCTTTGGCATTAATGAAAGCATCTGACATTATAAAAGACATTAGCCAAGAGGTTGAAAAGATGTGTGAAGTAGTTAGTAGTAACCATTCACTAAAGCACGACCTTAGCCAAGAGGTGCTACTGTCTCTATTAGAGAAAGGAGAGGATGACTTAAACGACTTACACGATAGAGGTAAGTTATTAGGTTATGCATTTAGGATAGCCTACCTTAAATGGAATAGTAATAACGGTGTGCCAGTAGGAGGGGTAAACAATTCAAACTTTAAAGCAGTCTATAGAGATTATGATTATATTAACTGTGTAGAGTTAGACGATGTGCTACACTATTCAACAGAAGAAGCGGTTAATGCTCAGGATCAAGTAAACGACCTACTAAGGAAACTAACAACTTTAGAACGTAGAGTATTACAAGAGTATTTAGATGTTAATTTAAAAATAACTAACTTTGCCAATAATAGCGGAATTAGTAGAAGTAACTTAAAAGTGAGATTAGATGCAATTTTTGATAAGATTAGGAATGACAGAGATTAGTATAATGTTAATAGCAGTTACATTTATACAAGTATGGTGTAATGAGTTGCCAAGTATGTTAGGTAGAGAGTTAATACCACGCAAGCCTTTTAACTGTGATGCTTGTTTAAGTTGGTGGTTAGGCGTTATATTAGTAGCGGTTACATTTAATCCTATATTTTTTATACTTTATATTATGAACAGTATATTTAACAGGATTAAACTATGAAGCACCTACTAACAGCATTAAGAGCATTGACACTACCTATTCACTTATTGATAGGTGTATTAACAGGAGTGATAGGAATGTCAGTATATTGGTATTACTGGACATTTAAACCAAACGAACTTTATAAAAGATATGGAACTAAAGAAACTAATTGAGGTAGTTAGACACTATGAAAAAAATAAGT
>Ga0255047_10001652_pt1 | contig 15770 bp, 17 predicted proteins | sample JV7_2_1_MG_FD_183640 | JGI IMG/M metagenome (GOLD analysis project Ga0255047, IMG submission 183640) | Seawater microbial communities from Jervis Inlet, British Columbia, Canada - JV7_2_1 | ecosystem: Environmental > Aquatic > Marine > Inlet | place: Canada: British Columbia | collected 2016-10-06
CCCCACCCCCATTGCAATCTGAAATCCCCAAGCTACCCTCTCGCCCAGGTCACTGACCTGACCAGGCGCCGCTGCTCGGCCTGATAAATCCCCCTCCCTAACCGCCCCCGAGCGCGGCGCCGCCCTTTTCCCAGTAGGCTTGAGGCCATGCGGTTCCTCCTGCTGCTCCTGCTCGGATCTTGCCAAGGCCACCAGCTCGAGCCCTACGTCGAGTATCGCTACCGTGACGAGAGCTTCACGAACTCGGTCGAGGGGACCGAATACGGAGGCGATCAGGTGGTCATAGGCTTTCGATACGTCCCTCCTTTGAGGCTCTGGGGGACTCAATTCGACAAGCTGACGACCGCGATCCGAGGGCGCGAGCTCCCCGCGGCGCCGCCGATCGTGATCGACCACAAGGACGACGCGAAGCATCCCGCGAAGGAAGGCGGCGAGGCGGACCGGGTGGTCAGCGAGCTCGGCAAGTGGGGGATCGAGCAGTGGGCCGGGATCTCGTTCATGCTGATCGCGCTGACCCTGCTGGCCTGGCTTGCTCCTCGAGCCATCCTCGCCTGGCGATCCAAGCCGGCGGATGACAGCGATGCCAAGGTGGAGTAGAACCCGGGGCCATGCGCACCACCTCGATCGTCTCTTTTGCTGTCCTGGCAATCTGTCTTGCTGGGTGCTCCCTGATAAAGGATCTGCAGGCTACCGCGGCGCAGGCGCCCGAGATGGTCAAGCAGATCGCCGATATCGTCGCCCAGTTCCAGGTGTTCGTCGCGCAAGTGATGGAGCACTTCAAGTCGTTCACAGCCTTGCTCGCGGACCTGAAGGCAGGCTTCGCCGCGGCCGACACGAACAGCGACGGCAAGACGGACAGTGGCGAGATGATGACTTGGCTGGCCACAGGCGGGGGCACGGCCGCAGTTGGTGCGATCGTGGCTTGGGTCCGGACCATCAAGCGAAACGCGGCGAGTGACGCCCGCAAGGACAAGCTCGAGGCCAAGGTCGAGGGGCTGGAGGTTGCAGCTGCGAAGGCATGAAGCAGAACCGTCGAGAATGGCCGCTCGCGATCGGGATCTTCTTGGGAATCCTGTTCGTCGCCATCGTCGTGGCAAGCTGCCAGACGATCGAGGTGGTTCAGACCGCGCCGACCGAGTTCTGGATCACCGGGGAGAGGCTGGTCATTGCCATCCTCGCCGACCTCTGGTCGATCATCGACCTGTTCCTGTAGAGTTCAGGTTGAACGGGATCTGAATTTGGCTACGCTCTCGAGATCATGACCAAAGACGAACGCCACCTCATCGCCTCCCATGCCAAGACCCTGGATGCCCCCGAGATCCGTAACCTAGTCATCCTCTTCGAGGCTCTGAGCAAGGTCTGTCGATCGGTCCCCCGCGCCGAGGATTACACCGCCAAGGCGGAGATCTACGCCAACCGCTACGGAGTGGTCCTGGCAACGGAGGCCGGCTCCTAGCATACTGACCCCAGCGCCGGGGGTTTTAGACGTTCACCTGGCGCTGATCGCAGGCCCGGATGGAGTCGCTCCCGTCCGGGCCGTCTTTTTATCGCGATGAAACCCAGACGATACGAGTTCCAGGAGAAGACATCCTTCTTCCGCCGCCCCCGATGCGGGTGGTGCGACTCGCTGGAAGTCCTGAAGCGAGCCGGGATCAGCAAGAACGGGATCCTCTACGTCTGCTGCAAGGAATGCGGCCGAAACTCGCGCTGTCTGGAGGCTGAGTGTGTCGAGCCGGACGATGCGTGATATCCTGCGGCGACCATGACTATCTCCAGAGACATGATCGACTCGATCCTCACCAAGAACAGCGACGACGTTGCTGACTCGACGACCGTCACTCTCCTGGCGGCATCCGCGAAACTTAGGCCATACGTTTCCTACTTCGCATTCGACCTCTCGGGAGGGACCTTGCAGCTCAAGGTGGGTGGGCGAGTGATCGCGACAAACGACGACACGGATGGCCCCGGGCTCATCGTGGGCAACAAGAACGAAGCCATCACGCTGACGTCGGACGCGACACTCGCAACAAAACGATACGTGGTCACGTGCGGTCACTTGGCTGTCTCTGGTGGTGACCCGTTAAGTGGTGCTGTCTCCGCGTAGGTTCTCATGAACCTCGAAGAGATCGCTGACCTACTGAGGAAAGCAACACCAGCGTTCCGGCTCAAGTTCAAGCTGAAGGCCGAGGCCAGCACCCTCTACTTCTGCCGGAACGTGCTCGGCATGACGTCGTCGAAGCATTGGCGAACAGGCGTCGATCAGCAGAGCACGCCGGACGAAGAGTTTGGCGTCTTGTCGACGGGACCGCACAAGGAGATGTGCGACTTCCTCGACGACTTGTCGTTCAACATGAAGCACCTTGAGGCTCCGCGGGGGGGCTACAAGACGTCGACCCTTCAGGGCTATTCGATGCGTCGGACCTTGAAGGATCCGAATCTGCGCGTGCTCTACGGGATGGACATCGAAGGCGAGGCGATCAAGACGATGGTCTTCATCAAGAACCACTTCGAGAACAACCCGGTGATCGAATTGATCTGGGGCAAGCAGCGAGTGAAGGGGTTGCCTTGGGCGAAGGATGGATTCCAGATCGCTGGTCGGACACGCGAGACGAAGGAGCCGAGCTTCTCGTGCTTCGCGACCAACGTGGACGTGACCGGCGGTCACTTCGACATCATCATCCCGGACGACTTGGTCAACCACAAGAACATCAAGAACGAGGGCATCCAGAAAACTCTCGACGTGTTCGACGCGATCATGTTCCTTCTCGACCCGGGTGGCGTGCTGATCCCGACAGGAACGCGCTACGCGGATGGCGATCTCTGGGGCCACATCATCGTCAACCTCAAGGACACGTTCAAAACCCTGATCCTTGGTTGTGGAATGTATTGGGATCCGGACTCGCCGAGTGACAAGCCGACGCTGATTGGCGAGCCATCCTTCAAGCACCTGACGAAGGACTTCCTCCTCGCCCAGTTCAAGAAGCTCAACTACAACGTCTCGAAGTTCAGCTCGCAATACATGAACACCTGCCTCGCGAGCGGGGTGCAGTTGTTCAGGCGCCACATGTTCAACGTCGTCTCGTGGCAGGACTGGATGAATGATCTGTCGCTTTACCTGCTCGTCGACACGGCGACGTCGACACAGCAGGGGAGTTGCTTCAGCGTTGGGATGGTCGTCGGCCTGGACAGCCGCGACGACGCCTACGTTATCGATGCGTTCTGCGGGATTATGGACCCGCACACGGTGGCCACCGAGATCGTCGCGATGAACATCAAGTGGCAGTCGAAGAACCCGATCAAGCGGACCACGATGGAGAACAGCACCGCGAATCAGGTCTACACTCCGCTGATCGAGCTCGTCGCCGCCTCGGAGAAGGTCAAAGTGAAGCTCAAGGAAGTCCCTCGCGGCTCGAACGACGACAAGCGCCGAGATCGGATTCCGAGTCTTCACTCCAGGTTCAGGGAAGGGAAGATCCACTGGGTGGACAGTCTGCCTCGGAAGTTCACCTACATGGGCGAGGAGAAGGACTTCTTCGTTCCGAATGGTTGGTCGAGCAAGGAGAACCCCCTGGAGACGGGTCCGTCTGGCGAGTGCGTCGACCAGTTCATCCGGTTCCCGGCCTACCTCCGCTGCGATATCGCGGATGCGATGGCGGACATCGAGGCGAGAGACAAGAGGGGCCACCGGATCTGTCCCCCGGGCTCAAAGCGCCGTGAGGACCACCGGAAGGAGGGTCGGAGGGCTCGTGGCGAGGTCATCCCAATGCCGATGAGGGTTGGCGGTAGAGTGCAGATGGTTGACGTGCTGGCACAGCAGCAGCACAATCCGGGCGGCTCAGAGTCGTTCATCTCGAGTTACCGTCCCGGAAAGTTGCCATGAAACCAGGAGATTTGAAGTCCGCTGTCGCCAAGCTGGGATCAGTGCGAGGCAAGATCGAAGACATCCGGCGCGGAGCAAACTCTGGTGGAAACCAGCACCTTTCGATCGCGATGATGAAGATCCGAGAGGAACTCGACGAAGCTATCGTATCTCTCGAAGCCCCAAGGAAGTCTCGTCGGACGCAGCTTCCGCCGGTCTCCAGCGCAGTAGCCGAGGAGGACTAGCTTGACCGTCCGATTCACCAGCCAGGAGATCCTCCCTAAGACGGGGTCGGCCTCGCGCATGGCGAAGTCGAAACGGCGCCGCGGCGGAGGCAAGATCCGTGGGTCGAAGGCGAAGAAGAGGACGATCACGAACGACGTCGAGGCTGACCCGAGTCCCGAGAGTCTGAGGCAATGGGTCGACGTCCAGGTCCCCTATCAGAACTACGCCGGCTTGGACGAGCTCCGTGACAACCGAGCAGTCGGCTACGTGACCGAGATCGTCAAGACCTTCCAGTCGACACACGTCTCGACGTTCCGCAAGTGGGAACTCATTCGCCGGCTGATGGACTCGATGCGCGGTGGAACAGGCGAAGGCGAGTCACCGGAGATCTACAAGGCCGTCGAGCGGATGATTCCTCGCATTGAGGATCAGGTGATCGGCTACGACGAGTGGTTCAAGGTCCATGGTCGCACCCGGCAAGACCAGCGGCAGAGCTCACTGATCGGTGCGTTCATCGCCTACCAGCTCGACGCGATCCAGTTCAGGAAGAAGATCAACCCGGCGATTCGGACGATGCTCGGATACGGGTTCGCTCCATTCAAAACGTGGTGGGAGACGAAGTCCGAGCGCAGGGTCGTTCGGAAGAGCGTCCGATCTCAGATCGACGGACACGATAGAGTCACGACGGTCCTCGAGGAGAAGGATGTGGTGACGTTCAACGGGCCGCGGACTGCGATGGTCGACCCGTTCGATTTCATCATCGATACCGATGCCACCGAGCCAGAGGATGCTCGATTCGTTGGCGACATCTACAAGATGACCTACCAGGAGATGCTCGCTCTCCAAGAGCAGGGGATCTTCAACAACGTCGAGGAGCTTGAGGAAGCGACCCCTCTCGGCCGAGCGGACTACAACGGTTGGTATAAGGCCGTGAGGAACCGCAGTTCTTCGGAGACCGACTACCGGAACAAGAAGATCGACGGGTTGCCGCAGGAGTTCTTCCTCTCGGAGATCTGGGGCCTGTTCGACATCAACAACGATGGACACGAGGTCCAGTGCGTGATCACGGTGGCCAACTGGAGCGTCCCGGTTCGAATCCAGGAGAACCCTTACGACGACAAGCACATCCCATACGCGATCTGCAGGGCGAACCGCGAGGCCTTCGACTTCTTCGCCATCGCACCGCTCGACAACTGCATCCGCCCGCAGCTGCAGATGAACAAGCACCGCTCGCTCGCGATGCGATCTCACGAGAACTCGCTGGTGCCAATCATCCTGGCCTCAGATACACAGGATCTGCCGCGTAGTCTGTGGGAGGTCGAGCCGGGTTCGATCCTTGAGATTGACGACCCTGGCGCGGTGAAGGAACTCAAGACGTCGTCCACCTTGCCGGAGATGATGCTTTCCGATCAGATTCACTCATCGGACATCGAAGAGGTGTCGGGTTCGACGAAGATGCTCTCGGGAACGGAGGACTCGGGGACGGCCACCGAGTCGATGAACAAGATGCAGGAGTCGTCGCGCCGCATCCGCTCCTACGTCCACAACTTCACCCTTGGCATCAACGACGTGTTGAAGCAGTTCCACTCGCTCAACACGCAGTATGTGATGGGGCCGCAGAAGTTCAGGATCCTCGGCAAGCCGGCGAAGGGACTCAACGCCTACGAGGAGATCGACCAGGAGGTCTTGCAGACCGAGATCGACTTCACATTCACGGCGTTGGCATCGCTTCACTCGGGGGATCTCCGAGCGAACCTCATCCTGCAATACCTCAACCTCTCGGCGCCGATCGCTGCGAAGTATCCCGGCCAGGTCAACGAGCTGCAGCTGCTCGACCAGCTAGGCCGCGACATGCTCGGTGGTGTGCTGGACATGAGCGACGTGATCTCGATCCCGACTCCGCCGGACCAGCTGATGTCTCAGAACGAAGAGAACATGATGCTGGCCCAGGGTCAGAAGGTCGAAGTCGATTCGCAGGATGACGACGAGGAGCATCTCGATTCGATGGATTCCCTGATGGAACGCCTTGACGATTTCAACGGGTCGACGCAGGCCATGATCATCGAGCACTACCATGCGCACTTGGCTGCAGTGGACAGCAAGGCCGCGCAGAAACGGCAGCAGATGACAGGTGGCCCGCCGCCGGCATTCCAGCCTCCAGCGGAAGAGTTCGACACCAGTCGCGGAACAACCGGGCAGCAGAAGCAACCAGGCGACGAGCCTGGCTCGATGTATAGCCAGGGCGTTGGCCAGGGTCCGATGGGCCAGGAGCGAGGCGTGGCCAGTGGTCCGCCGAACCCGCATAGCATGTCCGCACCCGATCGGACGACGGCCCTCTTCGGCTCTCAGCAAGCCGGCTGATGGAAGACCGCCACATCGCACCGTTCATCGATAGCGTCTCCGCCCACCTTGCGCGGGGACTGATGAAACCGGCCGAGAAGGAGCGCCTCAAGGACAGCGCCCGCGAACTGATATCCGAGGGAGAGCTCATCCAGAAGCAACTCTCACTGCTCGACCTGGACGAATTCAAGGACTGGAAGCAGGCCCTGAAAGCCCGGTTTGAGAAGGAAGCGGCGAGGATCGTGGTATCGACAACGCTTGACCCCTACCAAGCAGGCCGGTCTTTTGGCAAGATGACCCTGCTGGCGGAACTCGATTCGGACTCTCGGAAGCTCGAGAGAAGGCTCGAGGTGATCCGCGACGAACTGTCGAAGATCGAGACAAAACTCAACCCAGAGACGGACTCATGAAGAAAAAGGCGAACAAGTTGAACCGCATCGCACGGTCTCGCGCAGGCGGGGATGCCAGCAGGGCTTCTGTCCCGAAGGCAAACTCCAGCGTGTCGAACCGCACCGAATCTGGCGTCAAGAAGAAGCCGCCCATGAAGGCGAAGCTCCGACGCTAGTCGAAACCCCCAAAGGCCCACCTTCGCTGGGGCCAACCCATCAGCGATGAAACCACGTAATCAGGAGTCGTGAACCCATGGCAGCCAAGAGAACAGCAGCAGACATCATCGCGAAGCGAACAGTGATCGCGGAGAACAACGCAACCGGGGAAACCCATGATCTTGGCCCCGTTGGCGGGCAACCATCCGGAGAAGCAAGCGAGGGCGCTCCGACCTCGACGCCAACGGCCCAGACCCCAGCTAACCCACCGACCGAGTCGGGCGGAGCAGGGGGTGAGGGCGAACCGCGGATTCCAAAGCACAGGCTCGACGAGGTGATCGCACAGCGCAATGAGGCGCGGGACGAATCGACGAACCAGGGTGAGGAGAACGCGGGCCTACGAAAAGAACTCGACGCGCTGAAGCAGAAGGCCAAGTTGGCCGAGCTCAAGTCCGGAGAGGGAAGGCCAGCTGACTTCGATGATCGGTCCGACGTGGACAAGATGATCTGGTTGCAAGAGCAAGTAGGGAGTGCAGCTCCTGTCACGGAAACCCCGAAGCAAGACCCGGACGTCCTCACGATGAAGGCGGAACGGCAACTGATGCTGAAGGGCTACACGATGGAAGAGGCAGTGATTCTCAACGACATCATGCAGACGAATCCGAATCTCGATTCGGGCGACATCATGACTCTCGCTGAGAAGAAAGCTCCAGACCTTTTCGCGGGCTACGAGGACGAAGGTGAGAGTGGTTCTCACCCCTCGCACACGACATCCAGACCTCGCTCAACAAGGACGACTCAGACCCCTGTCGAGGATCCGCGTGTTGCTCTCAGGCAGCAGGCGAAGACCGCGAAGGGCTCTCGGGCCAGACGGCAAGCGAGGATGGAGCTGATCAAGCTCGCCCGGGCAAACCCGATCAAGGAATATCGGTAGCGACCGCGTGGGCTTCTTGCATAGGAGCCAGAGATGGTAGCTTTCAACGTAACGACTGACTCGTTCACGACCAGGGAACAACTCGACGACCTGATCGACATTCAGACTCCAGCGGATGCACCTCTGCATTCGCTTCTCGGCGAAGAGTTCGCCACCGACACCTACTTCGATTGGTCGATCGACGAGATCGCCAGTCCGACAGCGGTTGCTGTTGTGGCGGAGAATCAGGTGTTCAGTCAGAGCGCATCGGAGCCGGAGCCGCAGCGGCTGTCTGCCCCAGTGTGCATCGTGCTCAAGGGTGTGGAGATCTCCGGCTCTCGTCGTCAGGTCAACACGGCCGGCATGGACGATGCCTACAACTACCACCTCGAGAAGAAGTGCCTGGAAGCCATCAAGCAGATGGAAGTCAACATGCACTTCGGCAAGGCCGGCACCGCGGTGAAGACTGCGAATAACGCCCGAACCTGCGAGGGGTTGGTTTCTTGGCTGGCCGAGGCGAGTCAGGGCGCGACGATCGTTGGGATCGACTTCGCCAAGGACCGAGCGACCTATCCGTCAGTTGGCGCTTCTGAGTGGGCTCCGTCGTTCCATGACGCGAATGGCACGGCACTCACTCGAAACGTCTTCCACGACAGTATCATCACCCCTGGCTGGCAGCAGGGCATGAACATCGAGGGATCGATCATCCTGTGTGGCTCGACGGTCAAGCGTTTGATCTCGGAGTTCGCGAACGTCTATGCGAGTGCGACTGCGCACCCGACTCAGGTCCGGAACACGGAAGCCTCCGACAAGATCTTGGTCGAGACGATCGATTTCTTCGCGTCCGACTTTGGCGTGGTTGGGATCTCCCTGGACCGCTACATGGACACGGCGACGACCGACGTCTACCTGACGGGCACCACCGCTACCCAGCGGGACGAGAGCCTTGTCTTGATCGAGGCCGACAAGTTCAGCCGCATGACGTTCCGTGGTCTGCACCACCAGCCGCTCTCGAAGACGGCTGACGGCACGCGAGGCCAGGTCGTTTACGAAGCGGGCATCAAGTGCTACAACCCGCTCGGTGGCATTCCGGCATTCCAGCTGGTTGCGTAGACCAGTAGGTGGCGTAGCAAGGCGGGGCGGTATTGGGCCGTCCCGCCGATTCAATCCAATGCAGTATCCCTACCAGTGTGAGACTTCTGGGTGTGAGCGAGAGTTCGAGCTCACTGGCTCGATGGCCAAGCCACCGGGTCCGCGTCCGCATTGCCCGTTCTGCCGGAAGGCCAAGACCTACAGGATCTTTGGCAATCCGAACATCATCATCAAAGGTGAGCGACCGCTCTATGCCCTACTCGACGAGAGCAAGCCGGCGAAGAGCACGGTCAGTGGAACTGGGATCTCGATGGAAGCACAGCGGCAGGCCATGTCCCGCGTCCATCTCGCGAAGAAAAAGAAGGCCAAGGAGAACCAGAAGGCTCGCCGTGGGACAAGACGCAAGGATGGCGAGCTACGCCATGTCGGGTCCATGTCGGTAGAACTCTTCCGAGCGGCTCAGCGATCTCGCGGCAGGCACTTCTACAAGGAGAACCCGAGGGAAGCCCTCAAGCAGTTCGGCTGCGGGTTTGACGAATGAGTGAACTCCAAGTAGTTCTCGAAGACACCTTCGAGTCCGGGCTGATCGACGCCACGGGCAACTGGTTGTTCGAGCCTACTGCGGAAGCAATCATCGCTGACGGCATCGCGATCGTCAAAGCAGGGAGCACCGAGGCGCAGTGCTGGCATTCCACCAAGATCCCTGACTCGACCGAGCAGATGATCGAGGCAGCGGTGGTTGCCTACGTCGAGGGGGCCGACAAGCACGTCGGTCTCTGGCTGCGCTTGGACGACGCGGTCACGATCTCGGCATTCGCCCCCGACCGCGGCTACCTGTGCCGCTTGTCCTACGAGGCGTCCGAGGTCCGCAAGCTGGAGATCATCCGGATCAACAGCGGATACGTGGAAGTTGTCTTGGGTACCACTGCCGATGTCGGCAGACAGGGCTCGGCGAGGACCATTCTCAGCGGTGCAAGCGACCTGGGGGTTCTTCAGGATCTCCGGTTCACAGTCACGGACGAAGACAAGGGCGTTCGGCTCCGCGCCTTCGTCAACAACGACGACGACCAGAGCCCGGACCTAAGTGTCTTGGATTTGGGCACCGCGGCGACCGGGTCAGTTCCTATCCGCGATGCTGGGTTCTGGGGCTTCGAGATGAAGTCGGCGACCACCGAGGTCGGCATCGACTACATCCGAGCGGTGGACAGGTTCATCGTTCCGCTGGAAGACATCCACTCGGCGCGAACTCTCTCGCAGCTTCGGACCGATCTCAACGATGAGGTCACTCGGGGTGGAAACAGGAGCTTGTCCGATGCCTACCTGAACCGTCAGCTGAACCTCTCTGTCGAGGAGGTCATGCGCACGGTGCGCCGCGCCTCGATGTTCACCTTGCGCGAAGCCGAGATGACCTTGACGACGGACGACACCGACGATCGGATCGTCGAGATGCCGAATTACATCGAGGCCGTCGAGGAGATCTTCACGTCTCCGGGTCGCCGGTTCGTTGGGTTCTCCCTGGTCAGCACGAACGAGTCCGGAACAGCCCTGCGTCTGCGTCTGTCAACTGTCTTGTCCAACGAGGCGGTCCGCGTCCGCTATCATAAAAAGTGGAGCAAGATGATTGCCGACGATGACCAGTGCATCGTCCCTCGACTCTACGACGAAGTGGTGATCCTCGGAGCAGCCAAGCGCATCGCTCGCCGGTCTAGCGACCAGGCCTACTACCAGACGATCATCTCGGAGTATGGCTACTCGCTGAGAACGATGCAGAAGTATCTGAACCGACTGGGCTCGATGGAGCGCAAGCGGTTCCGCGTCGTTCCCGTGAGAGACGGGGCCTACTCCAGGGACTCTCGCTACGTGAGTGATCCCACTGACCTGTGGCGATGGTCGTAGAACATGCCAGTCAACACCGAGAAAGTCAGCCTGAAGGGATCCTCGCAGGTATGGGGAGGCCTCGTAGACTTCTCGGAGCTCGCGCCCAGCGCCGGCATGTTCACGACGCTGAAGGGCGCCGTCGTCGGGAAAGACGGGACTGAACTCGAGCGGGCCCCCGGCTCGGTCTTGGCCGGCACGCCGTTCCTGGGCGAGATGATCCGACCGCAGGCCGGCACAGCTGGCTGGATTGATCATTCGAGCACGGACACGACCCTCAAGTTCAACCAGGACTGGATCGACCCCGGCTACCTAATCGGGCATGGGCTTGAGTTTTCTAGCGGAGCCACCACCGCGACGGTCTGGCTCAACATCGTCGCCCGGACAGCGACGGGGTTTCCTCGCACGCAGGGCAGCTACACAGCAACCGTCACGGGCTCCAATGAGCTGCGCATCACGGGGCTGGACTCTTCGTCCTGGAACAGGCTGCAGGAGGAGAGCGAGGTCTACGTCTCTCGAGACGCGGGTCGCTTGCACGGGATGATCTGGGCTGGCGATGCTGTGTGCGTCGTGGCCGAGAGTGTCTACTACCCGAGCCATTCCGGAACGACTGGGCAAGGCGCGAAGACGTCGCTGTCGACTTGGGTCAGCCGGGTGAAGCTCGACTGGCAGGATCCGACCTTCTTCCCCACCACGGTGCGCATCGACCAGAAGCCGCAGTGGCAGCTCTGGCCGTCCCCGGTGATGAGCAACCCGCTCTACATGGGCTCTAGCAAGGTGGGCAACTCCTACCAGTGGGGCTTCGGTGGGGGAACCGGAGCGTTCGAGAAGTATCCGGTCCACTTCAACCATCCACCCCGTCGCAAGGCGAACCTCCACGCGGCGAACGATGACTTGATCATCGCTGTCCCGGGCTACGGATGCGTCCTGACTTGCACGCTCCGAGGCCGCGAACAGAAGCAGCTCCCGATCACGCAGTGGACCCGCGCCCTTGGCGTTCCGAAGGGACTCTTCGGCCGTTTCTTCTGGCAGGAAGCCCAAACCCCGGGCAATGGAAATCCCTTCACGGCGAACCAGAAATTCTGGTTGTCGGTTGGATTCAGGAATAGGTTCACAGGCGAGGTCGGACTGCCGAGTGACCCGATCCTGATGACGGCTCCAGGGAAGGCGAGAAACTACCTCCTCCTGGACATCGAGAACGCACGCAGCGCCCTGGTCGAAGCCGCGGGCATGTCGATCATCCTCTACTCGTCGGGGATCAGTGGCCAAGAGACCGCGGGGTTCGAGCCAATCTACGAGCATGTCCTGGACCCGGATCTGATCACGGTCCGGATCAATTTCGACAGGGACTGGTTTACCGCGAGTGGCACACCGGGTGGATGGGTGCAGTTCCCGTCGTTCCCGAGGATCGAGCAGCTTCCAATGGGTTCGTCTTGGGCGATCACGATCAGAGGCACGACGTTGTTCGGCGGCGCCATTGGCTACTCAGGCACGCTCAGTGTCGAGCGCATTGGCATCCTGTCTTGGTGGATCGACCGCGCTCGGTTCATGGTCATGGAGGACCACGTCACAGAGGCCCTGGGTGGGCTTTCTGCAGGCAAGAGGCTCTCGTCGGCCTACCAAGGCATCGAGGCCCGCACGCGGACGGGCATTCAGCGGGGCAACACAGCGTCCGACTCGAAGGACAACCAGGTGGTAGTGAATTTGATGGAGCGGTCCACGGTTGCAACGAGTAACCGGAACCACGAGTTCTCCATCGAAGGTGGCTTGTTCGAGAAGGCCATGCCGAATCAGTTCAACTACCTCGACGTGCAGATGCCGCGAGGCCAGGTCTGGTTCAGCGAGGCTGGTCACCCCGGCATCACCCCGGCGATCAACCGTCTCCTGATCGACTTGGTCGAGGGCGAGGACATCCGCTCCGCCGGCCGCATCGGCGACTCGGTCATGCTCTGCACGGAGAACGAGACCTACTCGGTCTCCTGGGGTCGCTCGCCACTGGGCTCTCACCCGCGCATCTTGTCGAACACCTACGGCTCGATCGCACCGAATGGGATGGTCGACTTCCCGGGTGGCATTGCTTGGCTCTCGAAGGATGGCCCGGTCTTGAGCGATGGCGGACCGCCGGCTTGGATCGGTGCGACGATCGCGAAGTTCTGGTCGACCCTCGAGCGCGACTCGAATGGTCTGATGTGGCAGGCGTGCAGCGTTTATGACCAGGAGAACAAGCGGATCATCTGGGGCGTGAGGCAAGGGATCCACCAGTCACAGGCGTCTCAAGGCGCGGCCGCGGACGGCAATGACCCAGTCGACCCGGTCAACGCTGACCAAGAAGACGACACCTTCAGCACGCTGCCGAACGACACGCTGATCATCTTGAACGTCGAGAGCGGCGCGTTCACGGTCGAGGAGTTGCCCAATGGCAATCAGGTGATTGATCTGGAGCGGATGCCTGATTCCTCTGGCGTCTGGAGAATCTTCGCTCTGGAGGAGGACGGCAACGTCTACCAGTTCGACGATCGGATGACCGAGCACGCGCAGAACACTCGTGAGTGGACGGCTGATGTCGCGAGTGCTGCTTCGAACGGATTCACGAACTCGACGATCACTTCGACAAGCATGAACGTGGGGGAGTATGCGGCGGTCCGGTCCGCGACGACTGGCGAGTGCTTGTGGATGGGCGTGATGGCTGCTGACTCGATTAGCGGTTCCGCGATCTTGACTGACGCGACGGCCGCAGTCTGGGCAGCCGGTGACATCCTGGAGGTTGGGATGAAGCGGATGCTGATGGAGACGACCTACAAGGCGTTCCTCGGCTGGGACCGGATGGCCACCGTGGTTCGCGGGCACCTGATCCACACCACCGAGAACAAGAACCCCACGTCGACCCCGGCCAGGGCCTTCGCCCGCATGACCATGATCGACTCGGACGAGAACGAGGTGGTCTTCGGCAGCGACCATGGCGAGAAGATGAACAATCACCACACGATCTTCGAGACCGGCTATACCGAGTATCGGGCGACGAAGGTGAAGGTGGAGGTCATCACCAACGCGCATGTCCGGATCAAGGACATCCAGATCGAGGTCGCCCAGGGTGGGTAGGAACGACTTTGTCATCTCCCGCGTGGTCCCAGGCTTTGGGGCTCGGATGGCCGCTGCGCCAGCGGGCGAGAACGAGGTTCTCCTTGGCCAGTCCTTCGATCGCGAGATCCGGAGCCTCACGTTTCAGGTCGACACGGACCGTCCCGACCTTGTGATGGACTGGGATCTCGTGCAGACTGCTACTGATACCGAGCCTGAAGCGATCCTCCTCGAGGGCAAGATCGAGGGCGCTTTTGTCTCGGCACCAGAGATCATCTTCCCGTCGACAGGGACTCCAGGGTTCCACCGCTCCCTCAAACTCGTGTTCCGAGAACTCTCTACAAGCCAAGCTGATGCGATCGGGGACCTTGTGGTGACGGTCCGATTCGACCAAGTGGAGGCGGAGGTGAGGAACCTCGGTGGCAAGAGATCGAACGCCAGCTTGTTGATGGAACGCGCCCAGTCGGCGACGAATCTCGGGAAGCTGGGCGAGAAGATGGTGAGCCAGGCCAGTGATCTGGCGGACGCCGGCAAGTCAACGAACGCCGCGGAGCTCGAACGCAGCGCCAACAACGCAGGAGACAACTGATGCCATACGAACGTCCAGGGCTGGGAAGCTCTCTCCGTGACCTCCGTGACAGAAAGGACAGTGGCCAGGGAGGAGGCTCAGGGGGGAGTCCTTGGCAGCGGCAGATCGGCAACCTCGACCGATACAACATGGACGATCTGGGCTACACCGACGTCCCTGGGATGGGCGAGGATGGGCTGAACCTGCAGCTTCGGTCCGAGCGTCGAGTGGCTGCTCGGAACCAGCGGATCGCCGAGCAGGCAAGCCGTGCGAACATGGAGGGACTGCGCAACATGCAGTCCTATCGCGCTGGCGGCGCGGCGTCGATGATGTCGAACTACTACGCCAACGCCTCGAACCTGATCATGGGTCAGCAGACCGAGGCCCCGGACTTGCTCGGTGGCTATCGAGAGGACCAAGCGCGACAGGCTCGAAACCGAGCGGACAAGCAGTTCATCGCAGGGTCGATCATAGGAGGGTCACCTCTCGGGTCTGGAGCTCCCCAGGCGCAGCTAATCGGGGATGACGTCCAGCCGACACCCGCGAAGGACTCTCCGGGTGCTCCCGGCAAATCGTCATCCCCTGCCGTGGGCGGAGCCGGTGCACCGCCCGGTGGCGGTGCGGCTGCGGCTCAAGTCCCCGGTGGTGGTGGTGCTCTTGGTGCTCAAGTTGGCATGGGTGGTGGCGGTGCTCCTGCTGGCCATACCACTGGCGGCGGGTTTGGTCAGGGCTACCAGACGGGAGGCGGGTTTGGTGGCGCCCCTGCTGGCGCTGCAGGGTCTGCCGGCGGAGCGGGTGGTGCTGCTGGCGCTGCAGGGTCTGCCGGTGGAGCAGCTGGCGGAGTTGGCGCTGGTGCCGGCGCTGCTGGTGGCGCTGCAGGAGGCGCGGGCGCGGGTGCGGCCCTCGGTCCGATTGGGGCTATCGCGGGTGCGGCGATGGGCGGTGGTGGTGCAGCATCCTTCTCCGCTGCCGGCCAGGCTGATGCGCTGGCGATGGAGACCGGCCAGTCGCCGGCCGTCGCCGCGGCGGAGGTTGCCGATCAGACATGGGTGAAGCAATCGCCCTACCTGGACTGGGACGATGACACGATCGATATGCAGCTGCACCAGATGCGAACGCTGCACCAGATGGACGCGAATCTGATCAACGGATCCGGCGGGGACTTCGATCCCCATGCGGTCACCCCCATGCCGCCGAGTGGGAAGCGGGTGTATGCCGAGTCAGCGGGTCGGGACGCAACAAGGATGGATAACACGTCGAGGATGGATCAAGGTC
>Ga0255047_10001653_pt1 | contig 15758 bp, 25 predicted proteins | sample JV7_2_1_MG_FD_183640 | JGI IMG/M metagenome (GOLD analysis project Ga0255047, IMG submission 183640) | Seawater microbial communities from Jervis Inlet, British Columbia, Canada - JV7_2_1 | ecosystem: Environmental > Aquatic > Marine > Inlet | place: Canada: British Columbia | collected 2016-10-06
AGCCTGAGCCTGAGCCTGAGCCTGAGCCTGAGCCTGAGCCTGAGCCTGAGCTTGTGAGCTTGTGAGCTTGAGCTTGAGCTTGAGCTTGGCCCTGGCCCTGGACCCTACCCTACCGTCGCCGGTTATGTGCACGCCAGGTGATAACGATAGCTATCGTTATGAGACTGATCATGTAGACGTGAAGATAGATTGAAGAAATCATTTTTCGATTCTTTCTCTAAAAAAATAAGCCGGCGCCAGGTACGGATACCTGGCGCCGGCTAGGTTGGTTTGTTGTTTAGGCCGCTTCTATTTGCATGTAGACGGCGCCGGAGCCATGCGCCTCGACTATGATATCTTTCTCCGGCCCGGCGCCGTAACAAAGCCCACACGAATCGCATTGCACGCCGTGGGTCGTATGTGGGCACACCGATTCTCCGGGCTGTATCTCGTCCAGAGAAGCAACGGCGCGAAACGTGCGGTATCCTAGCTTTTTAGCCGCTAGCCGCTCCTGGGCAGTATCGACACTGGCCATCATGTAGCGACTAAATTTTTTAGATATTTTCTTCCATTGGTGAGTGTAAGCGGTACGCCGCCGCCCACCGGCGCAGAGCGTGCGAACCAGGTCGAACGGTAGAAACCCAGGATCACCGTAGGCGCCAAGCCGGACGCCCTTCGTACCTAGTCGGCTGACTGCTTTCTGGATTCCTGTAACTGGATGGCGCCGCACCGTTTTCCATATTTTTTGTGGAGCATGGCCAAGATTCACATAACACTTGCGCGTGAATTTTTCACGTAACTCGTCCCACAGCCGGCGGTATTTACACTCGCCACAGATACTAACATCGGCGCCAGACTTTACCGCGTCGATCGGCGATTCGTGCCGATGTAGAATGTGCACCTGGGCCAGGCCTGGCCCAGTTTTCCGGTTCGCGCTCGAGTAGGTGAGTGTGGCAAAATTATTTTCGTCTCTGTGGATCACTATTGAGTTTCTCATGACACTGACCTCAGTGGCATAAGGATGCACGCCGGCGTACCGTCCAGTGTGTAGCCTACGATGGCGCTAGATGCATCGCTAGCACGCCAGGTGGCCACCTGGCCAACTTCTTCGCAAAGAGCTAGCTTGTTAGCGCAAACATTGACAACAAGTTTTTTGTCGTCGCTATGCATAAGGAAAACCGGGCCAGTCTTTCCCTCTACTTCTTCCGTTTTCGTAATGCCAATATCGGCGCCGTCTACCGCTTTTTTCCAGATGTCGGCAGCGGTATCCACCTGGCAGGTCCGTCCAGAGGTACGGCGCCGGAGCCTGTACTGATCCCGCGCAGTGAGTAGCGCTCCGTTGAACATCATACTCCCATCGGATGGCCAGGAGGCGGAAACGTCGTTTCCAGCTGTCACCGGCGCGTTGATATCGGAGTGGTGGCCAGCCGTAAGAGTGACAAGCCCGGACCAGGTAGAGCGAAATTTATATGCCGGCATCTTACACCCCGGCGTCGGCGAAAATGGCCAACAACTCATCGCGCCAGGCTCGAGCTTTTTCCAGCTGGCCGCATGCTACATAGGCGCAAATTTTCGCAAGACATCGGGCTGCTTGTGTTCGATCCATCGGGTACTCCGTGAGTGAAGTGAGTGAAGTGAGTGAAGTGAGTAGGCGCCAGGGGTTAGCCTGGCGCCAGGTAGTACTAGGAGCTCTTCCGATCGGCGTAGTAGTGTCGATCAGAGCCTGGGCGGATGACGGAGAGTGAACGGCTACCGCTTCGGGATATCGAGTAGTGGATGGTGACGTCGGAGTTGCGGTAGAGGCGAATCTTGCTGGCCATTTCCTTGCGAGTCAATGTTTTGTGCCGGGTGATCGTCATTGGGGTAGCTCCTGGTGAAGTGAGTGAAAGTGAGTAGCGCTATTGACTACATGTAGAAGGTGGTCACTATGTCCTATTATGTCAATGCTTTTTATGCGACTAGGTAAAATAAAATAGGCGTCGTCGGCTGCAGCCTGGCCCTGGCCCGATTCTAGGCGCCGATGGCGCTGGTGTGCGTCTAGGGGCACGTGAAGGGGTGAGGGCTGGTTTCTAGGTGGAGTGGGATTGACTGGCCAGCTGCCGGACATACGAATCTCATAAACGTCTAGAGCCTGGCGTGCTCGAGCACGCCAGGATGGCGCCGAAGTCGATCCCACCACGCCGGGAAACCGCCAGCCGATCCCGCCGGAGCACGCTGGAATCGGAACCGGAGCACGTCGGGAGCACGGCATTTTTGGGAGCATGCTCCGGGAATCGGAGAGCGGGAATCTGAGCAGGGGAGCGGGCGCGGGCGCAAGGCGAAGCCACCGCCGACCCCCCGGACCATGGCCAGTCACCACAGCCATAATTCACCATCAAAGGAATCGGCCTTCCCCAAGAAGAGTCGAGCCGGTCTTGGCTATATTATTTCCTTTCGCAAAGAAGCCTTCCCTCCGTATCCTTAGCAGAGCCAGTAGCTCATAGCTGTGGAATACACGGCGTAGGCTCTGCTTAAGTCCTTGCTCGTTCTATATAAAATCCTCTTATAAAGGAATCTCTATGTATGTGAAATCTTTCAGAATTAGATCAGAGAAGAACGAGGGTGATAAGGAGTGGTTTCGATTAGACGAGGATGGAAAGATCTATGTCCTGGGTGGCGAGGTCACCTCAGAACAGCTGATAGAGATCCTTGAGGCTGGTTACGCACAGATGTCATGGTGGTCTACTGGCCACAAAGAAATCGCCACTTAGCCGTTCGCTAGTACAGTACTAGCGGCAACCTACGCACTCCGTAATCCCAGAGGTGTCTAAGGTATGAGTAAAACTTTAAGAGATGAGTTCGCTATAGCCGCTTTGGCATCCTGCGATGGCGGGGGAAGCCAAACCTTTGAAGAGGCGGCTTATAACTCATATAAGATGGCAGACGCAATGATAGAAGAGCGTTATCACTGGGAAGAAGGAAAACCCTCCCCCAAATCGCCAGAACAGAGGGGGTGGTAACGCCACCCATGGCTAAATCCTATGCGCCAGGTGGTCCGATTGAGTCTGTCCGCCGGAGACTGCAGGACCGGGGTGATTCTGAGGCTCTGCTGTTGGAATGCCTGGAGAAGTTGGACAGCTATTATCGTGAGCGCCTGGATGGATATGCAGTGAAAGTCACCCAGCTTGAGGATGAGCTGCGGCGTGGGGGCGGCAGCAGGTATAAGTAGGGGCTGGAATCCTGTATTACAGCCCCTAAACCTGGATAAATAGAGCTGGCATGAGGTCCAGGCTTGAACCTCTGCTGGCACAACTAAGCGGTGCTGCGAGTCGAGACGCAGGGACAGAGTCCGGTCTGGTTCTGTTTGCAACACCGTTCCTGGGCTGGGGAGTCGAGATCCCCGGCAACAATTAGGCGGTATTTGCGTGTCGATAGCGCGGGAGAGTGAGGCAGCATGGCTTCTAATTCATCCTTGCCGTCCTCACTGGGCATAAAGCCGTTGGTCAGAGGGTAGAGCCTTTGGCGTTATAACTCGGCTCCATAAAGGAAACTCAATGAATTATGACGATTCGTCATCAGCCCGCTGTCCTGTGCCAACGTATGAGCACCGACAGCCCAAGGTGGATTGGGACATTGGGGATACTACTCACAGCGATTACTGCCAGGATGGAGTGGTAGCCGGTCGAGTGAAGTCAAAAAACTTTCGGGGAGTTCAACTAGAGTTGGAGAAGGCGGGGTTTGCTGAACAAGTGACGCTTGACGTCCAGATCCCCAGAGGGTGGATGACATTGAGGGAGATTTCGGAGCGAATAGGAGCTTCACAGCGAAGAGTGAAGTTCTATCTGGAGAAGTATGGCATTAAGCCTGAGAGCATTAATGGGAAGTGGTATTATGCCCCTAATGCGCCACTTTTAGATAGCAAGGCTTGTTCCTGAATTCTATGTTGTTGTCTTGCAACAAGTTACAAAAGCGATTCAGGTTTATTTTAAATATTCAGGTCTTTAATTCAGGAATCCTGTTACCCGATCAGATGAGAAATTGAGATGACAGAGACAACTGGACGCTACGCAGGTCATATTGACATCGTTGTTGCGGTAGAGGTGGCGATCACCGGTCAAGAATGGGCTGAGAATATGACTGATGACTTGTTGGATAAGTTGGTAGAGGCTAAAGTCGAGGAATGCCGTCAACAGCTGCAGGATTCAACTGCAAGATTGAAGGACTTTGGCGCAGGTAGGAGTCAAAGTAAATTATAATCATCACATTTTTATTTACCTGGCATATTTCTTGAAATTATGCCCGCCATTTTTTTGCGTGGCGCCTTGTAAGTAGGAACCAACCACCTAAACAAGGATCATACCAATGAGTATATCTCTGATCGGAGTCGCAGCGGAGCGGGCAGGTGTCTCGCCGGGAACGGCACGGTCATATTGTAGGCAAGGCCTCCTTGATCCAGTTCGGGACTCTTCTGGTCGGCGCTTATTCTCTGAGGATGACATTCGACGCCTCAGGGAGATCTACCTGGATAATGCGACACGCCGGCAGGCGAATCAGGGCAGGTCCAGAACCTGCCCTGAGGGTGCTGGCCGATGAATCGCGAACGCCATTTTTTTGCGTGGCGGTAGGTTAAGGGGGTTATGGCGACACAGACTCAGCAAGAATTAGGCAAGATCCAGCAGTTTACGGTAAAAGGGAGGTTGCCAGGCCAGAACGAGATGATCGCAAGTGCCAAGGTTGGCTATCGTGGCGGGGCTTATTCATCTGAGAAGAAGAAGCTCACTAAGATGGTGTCTTGGTCGGCGATTGCTGCGAAGCTGAAGCCAGTAGTTGGGATGTGTGCGATCCGGTTTCTCTGGTATGAGCCTAATAAGCGCCGTGATTATGACAATATTCGAGCAGGTGCCAAATATCTATTGGATGGGCTGGTGGATTCAGGGATTATTGAGGATGACGGTTGGCGGTGTGTGACTGGCCTGGAGGACCGCTTTTACTCAGATAAAGAGAATCCACGGGTTGTTGTGGAAATTATCGAGGAATCTCAGGTTTAACCGTGTCAGACTCGCCATTTAACCGTGTCAGACTCGCCATTTAACCGTGTCAGACTCGCCATTTAACCGTGTCAGACTGACCTATTTGACCTCAGCAGAGAGTTCTCGCGGACAATCTGCGCCAACGACGGAAGGCGAATCGAGGATGAAGATTAACTGGTGCTCCAATGATTGAAGCCTATTTGTACGTTGCAGCGATGTGTCTATTGGCCTGTGGCCAGGTGCTTACCCATAGCCGCTGGGATTCTGAGAAGTGGCGCAAGCCTAGGATTGGAAGGTGGGATTATTGGCACATGGCGTCAGGATTAGTGAACTATCCACTGCCAGGACTTGTGTGGTGGTTTGAGATACCTGGATGGGAACTCAAAGCCCTTGCGGCAGCGGGAGCCTGGCTTCCGTGGGTTTTACTACGTCCCCGCCATTGGGGTTACTCGTTGTGGGATTTGCGGAGATATCTGTAATGAATGCAGAAGAAGAGCAACTACAGCTGTTAAGTGATACTCGTAATGAGCTGGAAGATTGGAAGCGTCGATGCTTAGGCACTTCAGAGGTTGTTGATTTACAGATAAAGGAAATCGAAGCCCTACGGCATCTGACTCTTAAGATGTCGCAGATGATCGAGCCAACGACAAAGTCAACAGAGGCGTTGGGTTTGGCTACTCAACGCGTAGCACAGGCGGAGGATGATGTAAGGCTGTTAATCGAAGACCTCAGCGACATTGAGGGGAATCAAACTGATCACTGGAGGAATAAGGAAAATGGCGCGGGGAGTAAATAGCTGCACCTTTATTGGGAACCTAGGTGCAGATCCTGAATCAAAACAAGGCGGCAATAACACTGTTGTAAATGTGTCGTTGGCTGTGAATGAAGAATGGGGCACTGGCGATGACCGCAAATCCAAAGTCGAATGGGTTCCCCTTGTTGTGTGGGGTCGCCTGGCTGAGGTCATGGAGCAGTATTGTAAAAAGGGCAGTAAGATTTACGTGCAAGGGCGCTGGCAGACTCGTGATTGGGAAGACAACGAAGGGAATAAGCATTATCGCACTGAATGCGTGGTGCGAGAAATGTTATTCCTTGATTCAACCCCTCAGTCGGATAACAACGTCAGTCCGCCACCCCCTGCTTTTTCCGCATCTGAATCGCTTTCACCAGCACAAGACGACTTGCCATTTTGATTACTTGACTATATGAGTTGGTAGATGTAATTTTTCTACAAAAGAAGTACCTATGTAATTACGCCAGAATCTCTCGCACTCGCGGCAAGGGATTCTGGCGTTTTGCGTTTCCACTGTAGCGCCTGACGTGCGAGAGCTGATGGTGCCACAACGGAGACATCGGGGCGGGTGGTTCCCTAGAACTCCTGACATCCTCCAGCTGTCCGTCCCGATAGCGCACCTTAAGGGGTGATCTATGCCGGCTAAAAAATTCAGCGATCAACAGATAATTGATGCGCTAGAAAGAAACGCCGGAATTATCCTCCAGGCCGCGAAAGCGCTGGGCACGGGCCGAAATACCGTAGCCGACCGTATATCGCGGACGCCTAGTTTGAAGAAAGAAGCCGCTCGTATTCGCGAACAAAACATCGACTTCGCAGAATCCAAGTTGATGGAATTGATCGAGAAAGGCCAGCCGGCAGCTATTATTTTCTACCTAAAGTGCCAGGCCAAAGAACGTGGCTATGTGGAGCGTGTCGAGCAAACTGGCAAGGATGGCAAGGATCTACGCTTGCCCATTGTCGCCCCGCCCCGCGCTAAATCTATGGAAGAGTGGCTGGAGCAGAACCGTAAAGAGGCTAAGGCGGCGTGACTCGGGCCGTGGACAAGCTCAAGGCCGAACCTGAGCTGTCTGACGATATCGGCACAGCTGCTGAGGTTGAGCCGACTATAGCTTGGAAGCCGCAAGAGGGGCCGCAGTCTGCAGCAATACGGGCTGCGTTTGTTGACGAGCTGTTCTACGGCGGTGCTGCTGGCGGCGGTAAGTCGGATTTTCTCCTAGGGGACTTCTTACAAGACGTCTTCCAGGGCGCGTCATGGCAGGGAGTGTTGTTCCGTCGTTCTTATCCCGCGCTGGACGAATTAGTACACAGGTCGCATCAGATTTTCCCATTGACCGGGGCAAAGTGGAAAGCTGGAGCGTACCAGTGGGTCTGGCCAAACGGTTCCATGCTCCGCTTTCGACACATGGAAAATGTTTTCGATTTCACCAAGTATCTGGGTCACTCTTGGTCTTGGATCGGCTTTGACGAATTACCTGAATGGGAGGACTTGGCTTGCTATAACCGAACCAAGTCTCGTTTGCGCGGCATGGCGAAGCACAAACGAATGCGCTCCACCGGCAACCCTGGAGGGCCAGGCCATCATGCAGTGCAGTCCTATTTTAATATTCCAAATGAACCACAGCAGCTGAACGAAATAGAGGTATTCCGCGATGATGTAACTGCGATGTCGCGGATGTTTATTCCGGCCCGCGTACAGGACAACAAGATCCTGTTGGATTCAGACCCGACGTATGTATCGAGGCTGAAGGGGGTCGGCGATGACGAACTGGTTAAAGCATGGTTGGAAGGAGATTGGCGGGCGCTCGTAGGCGGGTTCTTCAACTGGGTAGAGCCAGAGATTCACGTAGATCCGTTCATGTTACCCGACAACTGGCCAATCTTCGGCTGTATTGACTACGGAGAATTTGCGCCATGCTGCTGTCTATTGCTCACGGTCGATTATGATGACCGCGTTTATGTAGTGGGCGAATATTATCAAGCTGAGCGATCTGCACATGAAAATGCAGCAGGTATTATGGAAATGATAAAAGGCTGCGCGTTTACGAAAGGCAGGATGCCAGACCGCATCTATGCGCCTCACGATATGTGGATTCGCCGCCGGCTGGATGAGGATACTGCAAATGAAGCTGCTGATGTATTCCAGGAGGCCGGTATGAACCTTGTCAAGGCTGCTGTGGGACGCGAAGCCAAGATTAACGGTTGGCGCATTATCAATACAGCCCTGCATCGACAGTTCTTGAGAGTATTTAAAAAGCAAGCGCCGAATCTGATGCGAACTGCGCCAACGATCACGCGTGACGACCGCAACCGGGAAGATATTTCGGCTAGGTCAGAAGATCACGCGCTGGATGCACTGCGCTATGGAATGCTACACGTCTATACCCCTGCGGCAGTGGTTAAACCATCTGACAAGAATCCATTTAAGGGGGGCAACGTAATTGCTACCCAGCGGAAGCTAGCTAAAATGGGAGCGCTTCAGTGAAACAAGAAGACGTCGATTTTTGGAAAAAGCAAATCGACGCCACTAACCGTTTTATGGCGCCAAAGCATAAAATCTGGAAACGCTTGCTTGAACAGTATCGGTTGGAGTTTTCTGACCTGGAGATGGAGGAAAGTAAACAGAGAAAGATCTCTCGTTATTATCCTCTAACGCGACAGATTATTGCCTCGACAGCGTTTTTTAATCCTCGCGTGTTGCTCCGCGTAGAGGAAAATAAGAATGAATTACGCGCAGAGGTGTTAGAGCGAGTGTCTAACGCTGCTTTGGTGTTGCAAGGCGCGAAGAAGGAAGTTCAGCAGCAAATCTTCGATACGCTCTACTGTAATATCGGCTGGGTTAAAACGCTGGTGAATCCTCCTGGCGACAAAGACCTTGCCCCGCCGTATGTAGCCAATGACTCAATGATGAATGGCATGATTACCCACCAACGCCGGTCGCCTTTTGATATTTATCCTGACCCATTGACCCCGCCTCACGACTTCGGCCAGGCGCGTTATGTCCGCGAGGATATGCTGGCACCTTATGAGTTTGTGATGGAGGATGAGCGGTTTAGGGATCTAAAGGCGTCTCACCGTGACCAGATAATGCCGTTGACTGACGCCGAGGCAGAGGAACGCATACTGGACGACATCCAGCAGACGAACCTTGCCGCCGATGAAGAAGAAATACAGGCAATGCGGGATGCTCGTATTGCTGGCAAGTTTGTGATGCTTCACGAGATTCACGACCGAATGCATAAAAGGCAGATCACTTTTGCCTCCGGCGTCGAGCAACCCTTGGAGGACGTTGAGCATCCGTTCCTGGCTGGAACTACGCACACCGAGCCAGACCCGTTTACAGGCGAAGAGAGGGTTACTGGCTTTACGCCAACGGAAGGCTATTTAGTAACCAATGGCTTCCCGTATATCCCAATGAAATTTGACCATTCGTTTGACAGCTTCTACGGCTTGCCCATGATGGCGTACGGCGAGGTGACGCAATTAGGAATCATCGAGTCGATGTCCCGGCGAATGGATAGCCTAAAGAGGGGCGCCAGGATTATTGTTGGCAACCAGAAGGAAAAAAGCCTCAATCCTAATGTAGATGAGGAGTTGCAGAAGGCAGATGACGGTCACGTTATCTGGTCGCAAGACCCAAACAACAGTTTTCGCGAACTGCTGACTGGCAACATCCTCCCCGACCAGTTGGGCGCCGAATCTGATCTGCGCAATTATGAAGAGCAGACGCTGAATGTGGGTTCAACCAGCGTTGGCGGAGCACGGGTCACTGCAACGCAGTCGGCCCTCAATGCATCATTTGGGCAGCTGAACCGCGAATGGCTTCAAGACGAGGTCGCCCGCGTCTTTGAAGACATCACTTATGATAATCTTCGCGTGATGGCCGACCGGCGATACACTCCGACGAATTTTATTGTCAACGTCGCCAGGGACGAGAACGACCCGGTTTTTCAGGCTATTACATCTGATATGCTTTCGGCCCGCTTCGTTGTAAACATTGAAGCCGGCTCTATGAAGCCGCTGTATGACCAACTGGAACGCGACGACGCCCTGCAATTGTTCAATTACTTGATCCAGGTGCCGGAAGTGCCCCGCCAGGAGTCGCTGAAAATGCTATTACGTGCTTTCCGCGTTCCGAACGTCGAGAAGTTCTTGGGCGACGATACACACACAGATGCCACGCGGGCTGCACAGCTTGAAAATATGCTGATGCTCCAGGGCCAGCAGTTGCAGGTAAATCCGTTAGAGAATCATCGTGTTCACATGGAGCACCATCAGCAGTTGTTTAAGGAACCCCAGTTCACACAGGGACTACTCCCGCAACAACAGCAGCAGGTTGCGCAAATCATGGCGCAGCATATGCAACTACACCAGCAAGCACTACAGCAACGGGCACAGGGGCTAAGCCCCACAGCCGGTGCTGGTGGCGCAGGGGGTGGCGCTGACGTGCAGGGCAATCCTGGAGGTACGGTGGCGGCAGCAGCAGGTCAGGTGGATTCCGCAGTTCGCAGTTCAGCGCAGACGATTGGCCAAAAGGTCAGCGTAGACCCGGATCAGAACTGATGGCTTACAAGGTGACGGTTAAAGGCGGCTCCCATCCAACTTTGGTGGATTACGCCTGTGAGAAGTGTGGCGAAATGCAGATCGACGTGTTTTATCACGGTCGAGATGCAGTGGAGAAGCAGGTGGATTGCCCCTGCGGCTCCAAGGCCGACAAGATCATCAGCAATAGAAACTTCATTCATCCATCACATAGTGGGATGTATGGAAAGTTTCACGATGGATTAGGGTGTGTTGTAGATGACTACGCCCATAAGAAACGCCTTATGAAACAGCAAGGCGTGATGGAGGGAGCCGACCCTGTGGGGGGGTCGCGCAATCACTGGAAGCCGACGCCGGATCGACCGGCGCCGATACCTGGTTCGCACTGGACTGATAAGCCAGGCGAATACGAGTTGTAAGGAAGAGGACAATGACAGAGGAAGTAGAAGCGGATTCCACAGGAACCACTGAAGCCGCCTCGGATGAGGGATTTGATCTAGCTGCAGATCTTGAAGCACCAGCAGCTAGTAACCCCACCGAGTCATCGGCAGCAGCCTCCGGCGCGGGAACCACCGACTTCGACCCGAATACAGTTGACTTCGGTAAAGCAGATCCTGAATCACTCCCCGCGCCGTATCGAGAAGCGCAGACGTGGGCTAAGAACCGTGAACGAGAGTTGCAAGGCGACTATACCCGCAAGAGCCAAGAAAACGCAGAGTATCGTCGTCAGCTTGAGCAAGTGCAGGTGCAACTCGCTGCGCAGCAACAAAACGCCACCTCGCCAACAGCTACAGCGGACCCCCTTGAGGGACTTCGGCGTAGGCTGGGAGAAGATGCCGGGGCGGTTGACGTCGTCCAGGACATCGTCAAGGCGATAAATGGGAACAAGCAGGAAACAACCAGCGCTGAAGTAGCTCAGTTAAAGTCAGCGATGGCAACGATGGCGCAGCATTTTGTGTCTAATCAGTCTGCGGGACTGAACCAGCAAGTGGTTGAAGCGCGTGAAGCATATGGCGATTCGCTGGACAGTTACGCACACCAGATTAAAGCACTGATTAATGTGCCAAATCCTGTAACAAACCAGGCGTACACGGTGACAGAAGCCTATGAATTGCTTTCTGGTAAGGCAGCGTCAAAGTCTCAGGAACTACAGAAAACCGATAGACAGTTTCGGTCTGACGCCTCTCAACGTACAGCACTTGCGGGTGCTGTTGGGGCAGCGAATACAGACGGCGGAGATTTGTCAGCAGCACAGCTGACTGCGGGACTTAAGCAGTTAGGCTTCGAGTAGCTGACATCTCCGTAGGACGGAGACAATATGGTTGCTGTAAGTACCACTGAGACGTGGGATGCAGCGTGGACATTGACAATGCGCTCCAAGCGCAAGCGGATGACGGATAACATTTCCGACAACTATCCGCTGCTTGGACGTCTACGTAAATCTGGCGTGCTCGAAACGGAGACGGGCGGCAAAGAGTATCAGGAAGACCTGATGTATGCTCTTGGCCAGTCCGAATGGTTCGACGGATATGACGTCCTGGCGACTGACGCTATGGACGGCATCACCGCCGCATTCTACACCCCGCGCTACAGCGCTACACCTCTCGTCATTTCGATGACGGAAGAGATGGAGTCGCGCAAGGCTTCGGGTTCCGAGAAGTTGTTGACCGCGAAGACGACTCAGGCAATGACCGGGTCGTTTGACACGATCAATGCTGCTGCACTGTCCGCGCAATCTGGCAAATCTATGCTGGGTCTGCAGGACATCTGCGCACAGTCATCGGGCACAACCCTGGGTGGGATTAACTCCTCCACGAATACGTGGTGGGAGAACGGGCGCCTCGACTTTGCCACGGGGACGTACACGTCCTTCGTGACGAAGACCGACGACCGGTACAACGGCGTCACCCGCATGGGCACGCTGTGGAATAGCATCAGCGAGGGCAACGATAAGCCTAATCTGATCGTGACTTCCTACGCCTTGTATTCTGCCTACGAAGACATCTTCGAGGGCACTGGATACACCCGCATGGTGACTAACAACGGCAAGCGCTCAGGCCCGAACCACGGCATAGGCGCAGAAGGCGACATCGCATTCCGTGGCGCACCAGTCATTCCTGACCGCGACTGCGCAGCGGATGACCTGTATATGCTCAACACCAAGTATCTCAAGCTCAAGATGCAAGCGGGCTTGAACTTCGCAAAGACACCATTCAAGGAGCCGAGCAATCAGATGGCGAAAGTCGCCTTTGTTGTTGTTGGGCTGCAACTGGTAACGAATCATCGCGCCCGACAGGGCGTCATGTTCGACGCCGCATAGTACCTAATAACCTTGCCCCCAAGCCAATGGGGGTTCACACCCTGCCCATAGGGGAGAGGATGTAATATGAGTTACTTGAATCGCAACAATATCACTAATCGCATTGGCGGTGACGGAGACGGGGCAAGCACCGGCCAAGGTGTTTACGAAGAGTCTTCTACTCCCAAGGCTGCTATTGGTGATAAGTTGGAATTTGCAGATGGCAGGTGTTTCCGTTACGGGTATACCGCTGCGGCTATTAACGCTGCTGAATTAGTTTCCCAAGATGTGTCGGCTACTTGTCTGGTCGAAACGGATAACATCGTAATTGCTGCCGCTAACGGTTTTTCCCCTGCGGCTGGTTCGTCGAAGCTCCAGATTACCCTTGCAAGCATAGATAAGGACCAGTATGCCGGGGCATATTTGCAGATTGCCAATGATGGAGCAGATGGCACTGGCGAGGGGATTCAATATCGAATCAAAAGCAATAGTGCAACGGCATTTACGACCGCCGGCAAGGTAGACATTGAACTGTATGATCCAATCAAGGTCACCTTGACTACTGCGTCTGATATTGCGATCACTGGTGGGCTGTGGTATAACCTACGAGCCGCTCTCAGCACAGCGGATTATATCATTTCTGGGGTTTCTCCTATTGCATTTACCGCTAATTACTACGGGTGGTTTCAGACTGCTGGAGTTGCTTTGATTTCATGTGATGGCGCTCTTGCGATTGGGGTTAATACCACGTTGTCTGACTCTGACGCTGGCCATGTTCAGTTGAAGGATGCTGAAACTGAGCCTTTGGTGGGCTTCACTACGTATGCATCAGATGACGATGCTCATGTGGGTGTTGTCCTGCAGGGGTTAGTGGCGTAGAAAAATAACGAAGGCGGGCACATTCATTGTGTCCGCCTTCATTAACCAAGACCTACTAGGGAGTTAAAAAGATATGGCAGCAAAGCAAGAAGCAGAGGTAGCCAGCGGAGCGGCGGCTGACCTGGTAAAACTCATCAACGCTGCAGGACCAGAAGCACAACATGCGATGCGACAAGCGTTGGGCGTGGGTGGGGCAATTAAGAAAGCCAAGCAGACTCAGACAAACGCTGACGCAAAGCGCGTTTCTTATTCAGTCGGAGAGGTTGTTCACCCTGAAGGTTTCCAACCCAAGCCGTCCGAAGCAAAGGTGCAGCAAGGCAAGGATGTAGAGTGGCTGGCTGCATGGAACGAGCGAAATAACAATCCGACTTCAGGAAGTAAAGCAGAAGAGTACGCAGCTGTCGCGCATATGTAGATATGGCTGAAAAGAAGAAGCAGGTAAATGCCGCCTCGTTTTATGGTGAGCAGGGCATTTTCGGTGACGTGCAGGTAGATACTCTCGACGTGGGCAGTGTGCTCAAGTTTTCCAACCTGACTACCACTCAGCGAAACGCGCTTACCGCAGCAAACGGTATGGTCGTTTATAATACGAGCGACAACAAAATACAGGTCTACGAGAACGGGGCGTGGGCTAATCTGATTTAGGGGGATGGGAGTGAATGCGGATATGACGTGACACTAAAAGCAGCTTATGAGATGGCCCTAAAGCGGGTCGGGCTAGATGAGACAAATACCACATTTGTCAATCAGATGCGGCTGTATCTCAATATGGCTGCGAAGGAACTTGGCGCCCTCGCCGATTGGTGGTGGCTGTATAAACAGGGCACGGTTACCACAACCCGCACGGTAACTGTGTCTGGTGTATCGGGGACGTTCCAAGTAGGTGAAACCATTAGGGATAATGCCAGCACGCCAAGAACTGGTATTATCGCAGCATCCTATAGTGCGGCGAATGCTCCGACGTTGATCTATTACCACACGCCGTCAACGACAGTGGACTACGCCGGCACGCTTACGGGCGCGACCTCTGGTGCCACAGCAACCATCGTCACAGACCTTTCCACGCGCCAATATCAACTGGCGTCCGACGTGTTACAGCCCTACAGCTGGCGCGACGAAACGAACAATCGTCCTTTGACTATTGCGTCATGGGACGAGATGGACCAAGTGGACGCCGACCAGAACGAAAACGGCGATGTGCGTTGGATTGTACCAGAGGGCATTGATTCTAATACGGGCTATCACGTCGTCGCCGTATTCCCCCGCCACGCCACCACGAATGAAACCCTGCGCTACCGCTACTACGGCTATGTGCCCGACTGGACATCCAGCAACGACAACACATCTCTTGATGGTTGGTTGCCACAGTTGCTGCAACCAGCCCTCATTTATGAAGCCGCCGCGCTGTATCAACTAGAGAAGGGCGACGAAGACGGGGCAGAGAAAAACCGCCAGCAGTACGACCGATTAGTAGACCGTGCACTACGTGTTAATGGGAAAATGTATGGGAATCGTCATCGTGCGCGAAGTAATGCGGGAGTGCCGGATGGCTTTCGCTTCTTAGTGCAAGAAGGATCGTTAACTGCCTAATGCCTATTGACGGTGATGCCATTACTCATGGCCCGTGGACCGCTGGCACAGTGTATAACCGCCCGCCAGAGAACTTGGAAGAAGACGAATGCACGGACACAATCAATGTCCGCATTGGCCAGGCTGGGGAGTGCGAGAAAAGGGCTGGATCAGCTAATTATAAGGCTACTCGCCACACCATCAGTGGCTCTCCTGACGTTATGCTTGTTGGTCAGTATCGGCAATCGTCTTCATCAGAGCCAGTTTTCAAGGTGGCGGGGGCTGTTTTCTGGGAATACTCTAGCGCAGCTTGGAACGACCGCACCGGCGGTCAGACTATTACTCCGAACAAGCCGTTTGATGCCGTAGGCGCCAACGGCACCTTGGTATTAACCAACGGCACAGACCCGATGCTTAAATGGACGGGCACTGGCAACAATCTTGCGGCATTAGGTGTTTCCTCCCGATTTTCGACTGCGCAGCGGTGCGCTTTTTGGGACAACCGACTTTGGATGGGCAACACTAATGCTGATACTGACCGGTTGTATTACTCCGACTTAGCTGCTATTGAAACCTGGGGGGCGACTAGCTTCTATAACCTAGGTTCCGATATTATCGGCCTAGAACCCGTATCTGATTCGCTGGCAATTCATACCTCTGATGGGATTCACACACTGACGCCAACTGG
>Ga0255047_10001654_pt1 | contig 15756 bp, 15 predicted proteins | sample JV7_2_1_MG_FD_183640 | JGI IMG/M metagenome (GOLD analysis project Ga0255047, IMG submission 183640) | Seawater microbial communities from Jervis Inlet, British Columbia, Canada - JV7_2_1 | ecosystem: Environmental > Aquatic > Marine > Inlet | place: Canada: British Columbia | collected 2016-10-06
CTCGGCACTTTGTTCGTCGATACGGACGCCGACACCGACGGGAGTGTCTTCTTCTGCAGAGCGACCGACACCTGGAAGGACATCGACGACGACGGGGCTGGCGGCGGCGGCGATCCGATCCTCGTGAACACAGTGGCGGTGACTGACGGCAACGGGATCGACATCACCGACGGGGCCGAGGTCTCCTACACACACGCCACCGGGCCAACACCCGACACGCTGACGCCCGTGATCACGCCAGTCGCCGATCACATCGATGCGATCACCGAGATCGCGACGGCACTGAAGACGGGGCTCGACGCTACGCTTGCCACCGGAACTGCAGGAGCGACAGACGACTGCGCGAAGTGGGACGGGAATGGTGACCTCGTCTCGGCTGGCGCGGCTTGCGCGTCGTCCCCGACGTTCGACTTGGTAGGCGATCCCGCTGGGGCCGTCACCCTGGTCTCGGGGGTCACGACCGAGACCTTCCAGTTCAGCTTCGAGAGTGCGTTCACCACCGGGACCCAGTTCCTGCTGCTCCAGCAGACGGGCAACCCGACGGGCGGCGTGTTCTTCGAGGTGCGACTCGCAGACACCGACCCGGTCATCGCACGCTTCGGCGACGGGACAAACGGTGTCGAGCTTACCGGCGGGTTCGTCTTCTCAGCGATCGGCACCGGCACAGTCGTTGCCACGTCAGGAGACTCGGCGACGGGGTTCTTCTCCGCGGGTGAGATCGCGGACGCCCAGGTATCTGACACGCTGACGGCCAGCAAACACATTGGCCCTGGCAGCACCACGGACGATGTGGACCTTGGCACGGCCGAGGTGGTCGGGGTGCTCGACGAGTCGAAGCTGGACACCAACGTCTGCCTGGATAACGCAGCGAACACCTACTCCACGGGGACGCAAGACTTTTCTAGCGTCGGCGTGGTGTTCGCGGCGAACGAGATCCTGTTCAGCGAACTCGCCACAGAGGTGCGGTCCATCAACTGGAACGCTGGAGCGATGAGTGTCGACGGCACCCATTGCGCGAAGAGCGAGAAGACGCCCTTTGCCAGCGGACCGAAGCAATGGACCGTTGTCTGCGCCAAGGACAACGCCGCGACTATCGAGGGCAGCACCAAGATGCCCGACGCGTGGAACGGGGGGACAGTCACGTTCGAGTTGACCATCCTCCAGACAGCGTCGGCAACACAGGACTACGAGATAGACTTCGCCGCGAAATGTATCAGCGATGATGAGGCGATCTCGGCATGGGGCAGCCCCCCGACTGGGGAGCAACCGGCGTCGATCACGTTCACGACTGCCAACGACGAGAACGACGACGACACGCCCAACGTGACGGTGGACGGGACAACGTGCGCTGGAGGCGACAAGCTCTACTGGATCGGGATGCTCGATGTCACGGCGACCACGAGCACCGCCATGACCACGGCGCACATCACGAACGTGAAGATGGAATACACGACCAACATCGGGGACTGACATGAGGCGACTCTGGATACCGCTGCTGTTCGTCGTGGGGATCTTCGGATCCTTCCTGCTGACCTACACCCCCGCCCAGGAGTACGAGGTCGCGTGGACTCCAGCGGCTGCCGCCGGTGGTGCCTTGCTGGAGTTCTTCGCCTGCAACAAGCAGACCCAGGAGACGGTTGCAGCCACGACCTTCGAGCGGCACGCCGAGTGCACGTTCGATCGGACAGGCCTGGACGCAGGGACGAACTTCCTCGTATGGGGACACGTCAGCTACAGGTCGAGCGACGGGACCACCGTCGGCAAGATCAGGCTGACGACCAACGACTTCACCGGGACCCATACGGGCTCGAACAATGCCGCCGTCCTGACCGACTCGGCGGCGGCCTTTCCCACACCGAATGGACTCAAGGGCTACCACATCTTCAACGAGACGGACAACTCGTCGTGCGCCGTGTTCTCCAACACCGCGACGACTGTCACCTGCTTCAATGAGGGGCCGCTGGACAACGGAACGGACGACGACTTCGACACCAGCGACTCGTATCACATTGCCTACGCCGGATTGGAGGACGGCATCGAGCCCGTCCACTCCAGCGCGACCTTCCCGCACGGTGACACCGAGACCTTCTTCAAGCGGATCACGCTCGACGACAAGAGCTACACCATGAGTCTCGACATGAACCGCCGATCGGGTGCTGGGAATGTAGAGATCGAGAATAGTTCTCTCGTGTTCATAGAAGAGCCCGCTGGCACCGTGTACGCGGAGACCTTCTCCGATACCTACGCGAGGGTCAGCACGCTCACGGACTACATGAGCCTCACGGTCAACGCGACCAGCACGCAGAGCTACCTCATCTGCGCTAGCGTAGAGCGCAACATGGAGGACGAGGGTGCTGCCGACGGTGTCAAGTTCATCAACGACACGGACACCGTGACGTTCTTCAACGAGGTCGACGCAGACATCGGTGACACCACGAACAACAATCGCTGGAGCGCGGTGACCAACTGCGCCTACGAGTCGATCCCAGACACGCCGGACAAGACCTACAAGATCCAGCACCACGGGGACTCGGCGGCCGACGAGCATCTGATACGCATGGGTTTCATGGTCGCGATCCCATTCGATGCATTCGGCACCACCTACACCGACACGCTGACAGCAGATCACGAGGTGCTGAACACGTCGTACGTCGACTCGGCGATGGATCAGACCCAGACGCTTAGTGGCAACCAATTGATCATCGCGGGCCTGAAGCTGGGGAACAACCACACCACGTCTGCGCGGGGATCATCCACGCGGCTGGCCGTTGGGGCGACCCTCTACCCGTCGTACCACCTGGAGGGCCGCCTGGGCGACTCCAGCCCGTCGGCGGGCTTCACCTACATTCTTGTGCACGGTGCGAACATCAGCGGGAGCACCCAGGTGGTCGTGTCCGCAGCATCGGAAGATACCGGGACCGGCAACCACGCCTCGATTGAGGCCGACAGCTACCTATTCATCGGAGAGGTTCCATGATGACCGACCGGCAGTTCAGATTGCGGTTTACGGTTCTTGTGTGGCTGGTGGTGCTGACTATCGCCGTGTTCATGTGCACGGCAGAGAGCAGGGCGGCCTCGCCCGTCCCGGCCAGTACGTTCTACGCCAGCTGGACCTGGGACTGCGCAGGAAACACCGCCATCGGCGATGGTGACCTGTGGGGCACTGCGTGGCACAGCGACGACACGCTGTTGACCGCATGGGGTGACGATAAGGGTTTTCAGGGCACTACCGGCACCAGCTTCGGGTTCGCGTTCCTTGCAGGCTCTCCGCCGAGTGTCACCGGTACAGACATATCAGAGTGGTGCCTGACAGACGCAGGCGCCATTGGCCCTGCATGCGCGAATCAAGGAGGCAAACCCGAGGGCACTTTCCTGGCTCTCAATGACGTGATCTACTTCGTGATGGACACTCAGGGGACCGGCGATGATTACGCATTCGCCTATTCAGCGGACAAGTTCACGACAGCCGCCACCTACTGCTCCACGACCTTCCCCGATCTCGTGACGGGAGCCAACCCCGAACCCCAGCCGGGTGTGCCAATTGGCGGATTCGTCTCGTTCGGCCAGAACAACGCCGACGCCATTGACGGGTTTCTCTATGTGGTCACCAGCGGACACATCCAGGGGAGGACTGAAGATTTCAGCGAAGACGTGGGGCTGATGCGCATCACGGCCCCGACACTCGGCAACGAAGCCGACATCTGTGACCCACCTGATGGTGGGCGAGTGTACGCGAGGTGGGAGTTCCTGTCAGGTCCTGACGTGTCGCCCGCGGACGGCATCCTCGACGTTGGCGCGACGCCGACATGGTCGAGTGACCGCGACGACCAGATCGCGATCTTCAGCGACCCGGCAACCGTGGCGAGGCCTGACATCGTGTACAACCCTGCGATCGATCGGTACACGATGATTATGAATCACAACACTGGCGGTAACGCGAAACCTGATCAGCGGGGGCTAGGGGTGTTCGACGCACCTGACCCGTGGGGCCCGTGGACGACGGTCTACTATTCGGACACATGGTGCCAAACGCAACTGGGCCTGCCCAACGACAGCTTCCCGCTGACCTGTCATATTCAACCGAAGTGGAGGAGCCCGGACGGACTGACCAACTACTGCACCTGGAGCACTGGTGGAAGCACGTTCGACAGGTTCAACGTCATGAAGGCAACGGCAACGCTAGCCGCTGGCTGCGGTGACGGGATCGTCAGCGGCGGAGAGGTCTGCGACACGCTCGACAGCCCTCCGCTGAACGGTCTCGATTGCACCGACTTCCCCACCGGCACCGCGGGCCTGGCTAACGCGAACGCCAACCCGGGTGGCGGCGCAGTCTGCAACCCTGGATGCGCGGGCGTCGACACTCGCGGGTGCGACGACAGCACGTCAGGATCGTCCTCACCCGACCCGCCGTACGACCCATGGCCCAACCACCTGGCCGCCGTCGCGAACTGGAACGGATCAAGTACCTACGCCTACGACGTTCTCGGCGAGGGGAAGAACGATGGCCTAGGACACGCCCGCGCCGACGCGATCCGTGCTGACATCGATGCCAACAGCATCAACGTGATGGGTGTGTCGGGCCTCGGAGACAACTTCGTTCTCGGCGGAGGGGCTGGCGCATACTCGGTGCTGTCGACAAACAACGGGGCTGCGATGCGCAAGGATCCCTGGTTCTTTGCCCGGGGAGACCAGGACGAAGTCGGCAGGTTCGCCACATATTTCAATCTGCCAGGACCTGACTATTACTTCGATATCGTGTCGAACACCGGACACCGCGTGCGCTACATCTTCATGGAGTACGACGGGTTCGGGAACTACCCGGACGCCACGGACATCATGACGAAGCTGAATGACGGCACGACGGCCACGCTGCAGGACGTGCTCGAAGGCAACGGTGCGGCGTCACCTCAGGCCGATTACGCGATCGCGTTTGGACACATCCAGTGGGTTGTCCATTCTAACGCTGGTCAGATCAAGGGCTACGTTGACGACTGTCCGAACTGCAGTTGTCCTGGTGGTGTGTGTCGCAGTAGTTCCAGCCAGGCGATGCGAACGCTCTTCGAGAACAACAACGTCCGGGTGGTCTTTCAGGCTGACAACGCAGGGATGTCTGTCGCGACAGAGAACGGTGTCACCTACATCTACAACTCGTTTTCCAGGGGCAGCACGTCTAACTGCACAGACCCGAACCACCAGTGGCCTGGGATGAACGGACAGCCGATGGTTGACTGCTCGAACGGAGCCTACGCTCATCTGGAGATCACTGGGGACACGCTGCACGTCCAGGTGCTCGAAGCGTTCCTGGCCGGTGGCCAGAATATCCTGCATGACGAGATCATCATTGGTACGGGCGGGCAGCCTGCTTGTGATGACGGGATCGACAACGACGGAGACGGGTTCTGTGACACGGCGACGGCCGTCTGCACCGACCCCACCGTGGTCGCCGGGGACGCGGGGTGCGTGGATGATACAGACACCACGGAACTCTCGACCGACGTTTGCGACGACGGGCTGGACAACGACCTGGACCTGCTGTCCGACTTCCGACTGACTGGAGGCGACCCAGGATGCGTCAGCCTTGCTGATACCAGTGAGCGCGAGGCGACAGGCGCAGAGTGCGACAACACGACCGACGACGAGACGGTGGTCGACGGGCTGATCGACTACCCGGCTGACCCTGGGTGCCTGGGACCGACCGACATCCTCGAGCTTGCAGAAGCGGCGCAGTGCCTGGGGGCGGGCGACCCCTGGCCTTGCTGCACCGCGCGGTTCATCGGAGCAAGCTGCCAGATCGAATGCGATGATGGTGTGGACAACGACACAGACACGTTCATCGACACCGACGACCCCGACTGCATAGACGCGTTCGACCAGTTCGAGGGGCCAACGCCTGCGGCTCAGGCTCTCCCGATTATCAATGGGGACAACTGGACCTACCTGCTTGGATCGCGGAGCGGAGCGTCGCCAAACTGCGTCGGCACGCCCGCGCTGCCCCCAGCTAATTGGGAGACCAACGGCTTCAACGACGGAGCGTGGGGTGTCGGCCCAGGAGGGTTCGGGTTCGGCGTCAGCAATGGCGACTGCATCAATGATCGCGGGACGGTCGTGCTCGACCTATTGCTCAACGGCGACACGGTTCTCTACATCCGAAAGACCTTCGACATCCCCGTCATGGTCACGGAATTGACGATGTGGATTGCGTACGACGACAGCTACGTCTGCTTCATCAACGGGGTGGAGGCAGCCCGCGTCAACGTCCCGGCAGGCCAGACCTGCGACACGTCGGCCAGCGCGACGCACGAGTGCGGCACGGCAAACGCATCCTACGAGGGTGCGGTTGGCAACCTGAACGGCAGCGTGCCGGATCTGGTGGTCGGGACCAACACGATTGCCTGCGAGCTTCACAACAGAAGCACGGGGAGTAGCGACATTTTCATCGACGTGCTGCTTGACGCCGGGGCCGCAGGGTCGCCCCAGTGCGACGACGGTCTAGATAACGACAACGACGGGTTTTGTGATCTTGTCACGTCGACATGCACCGAGGTGGGGGTCACGCCGGGGGACACCGGGTGCAACGATCTTCTGGATACCACAGAGGCCGAGTGCGGCGACGGGTTCCTCGACGCAGGGGAGCCCTGCGACCCGGGGCCGCCCGAGCAGCTAAACGGCCAGACGTGCGTCGGGTTCGATTCTCTGCTGTACTCCGGCGGCACGATTGCCTGCCAGCCGGACTGCTCCGACTTCGATCCAGCGGGATGCACGCTGATCCCGGGCGGGACGAACTCGATTCAACCAAGCACACCGGAGGCTGTGCCTAGTTTCGAGACCATCGGCTACAGCATCTCGTTCCAGGACGACGACAACGGGGACGCCACGGTGACCGTGGAGTACAGGCCAACGGGAGGAACCTACCAGGACGTGCATCGGGCATCGAGGACCCCGGACAGGAGCGCAGCTGGTGGGCTTCCGTCTGTGTTCGCGGGGCGCATCTTCTGGTTGTCGGAGGGTACGAGCTACGACATCAAGTGGACCTTCAACGACCCGGACGGGGTCAACGGCCCGCTCAGCGTCGAGCAGACAGTGGTCACCAAGACCACGCCCGTCGCCGTCACATCCAACACGTTCTACATCGACCCCGTTCTCGGGCTCGACACCAACCCGGGCACCTCCGGGAACCCGTGGCAGACGATGGCCAGCGTGGCCAGTGGGGGCGTGAACGAACTTCTGCCGGGCGACACGCTGATCATGCGTGACGGGGTGTACGACGCAGTAGAGTTCTCTATCGATAACTCCGGGACCGGCAGCGCCACATCGTGGATCCAATTCAAGGCCGACACGGGCGCCACTCCGATCATCGATGGGAGCGACCCTGCGCTGCGCACGGTCGACGCTGTGTCGAACTGGTTCCCCAACCCAACGTACCCACGGATGTTCGATACGACCATCAACTACCCGGACATAAGCGGCGGCGTCTCACGCGTCAGCTGGGACGATCCTCCTCTGTGGCTGGCTCACTACCTGCAGGACGAGGGGCACTCGCTGACTGACCTGGCGAACGACCTCAGTGGCCTGGGCCACGGCTGGTTCCTGACCGAGTCGACGGCAGGGGGCTGCACGGGTGCTGGATCACCGTGGGCCTGCTGCACAGGGGCCGGAGCCGGTGCGGCCTGCGGTGATACACAGGGGACGCTGACCGTCTGGCTCCCGGGGTCCACTGACGTAGCTCCGATCGACCCGGACACTGTTGAGATGTGGGTCCCGAGGACGCACTTCCTGATGCGCGTGAGCAACAGCGATTATGTCGAGATCGACGGTGTGACGTTCCGCTGGGGCTACAGGGTGTTGTCCCTGTTCGGGTCCAGCAACTCGGTCGTAAGGAACTCTCACGCCTACGGCGCCGTGTACCCGTTCGAGACGCGCAACGCAGGATCGGGGATACTGTGGGAGGACAACCTCGTCGAGTCGTTCGGTGTCGCCATCGACCTCCCACCCCAGGGGCCGAAGACCGACCTGTACGAGTGGTTCAAGCACAACTATCCGGTCGAGCACCAGGGCTTCAAGGTGGTCGACGCTGGCGGGCCACACGTCTTCCGCAACAACACAGTGCGCAACGTGTTCAACGGTGGCATCTGGGAGGACGGGACCGGGACGGAACTCACGCACCTGGAAATCTACGACAACATCTTCCGAGACATTCTCGACGATGCCATGGAACCAGAGGGCGAGTTGTTCAACACGGCGATCTGGGGCAACCGCATCGAGGGCGCGCTGGCCGGGATCTCTGGTGCTCCGATAAGCGTTGGTCCGCTTTTCATCATGTACAACTACATACTCGACCACTCGATCCGATCGCTGAAATTCAATCACGGCAACTGCACAAACTGCGGAGAAGGCGAGTGGTTCATCTACCACAATACGATGGCCAACGCCCGAGAGAAGACTGGCCCGCCGGACACTTGCATTGCTGCAGGTGACCCGGCTGCCTGCTGCACTGGACTCGGCACTGGCAACAATTGCGATGGATTGAACGAGGGTGACGGCGACGGTATCCGGGTCCCTGGCTTCTCGCAGGGCATGGTCACCGAGTTCCGCAACAACATCTTCGCCGGGTGGAGTCGTGCGATCGACGACAGCAACAACACCGCGCAGGCCGAGGGCAAGACACGCAGCTTGGACTGGGACGGGCTGTGGGCCTACTGCAATCCGGGCTGCCTTGAGACCAACGGAGAGGCCCGCTTTGTCAAATGGACAAATGAGAACTACCCGACGATGATCGACTTCCAGACCGGCAGCTGCGGCACGACGACCGGTTGCCAGGAGGCGAACGGGATCCACGTCAACCCGGAGTTCGTTGACGTATCGAGCGCGACAGCCAAGCAGTACGACGTTCGCCTATGTCACCCTTCTATCACGGGCTGCGACTCACCTCCGAGGACGAGCCAGATGATCGACGCCGGGATAGTTATCCAGGGCATCAACGACATAGCCCTGAACCCGAACGTGCAGCAGGGGCTGGCGCCAGACCTGGGGGCCAGCGAGTTCAACAACCCCGCGCCAGTGGTGTGCGGAGACGCGTTGATAGAAGCACCAGAGGAGTGCGAGCCGCTGCTAACTCTGCCGAAGAGCTGCACGACGATCCCCGGCGGGTTCACCGGGGGCACCCTGGCCTGCTTCCCTGTGGGGCATGCCGAGGAGTGCATGTTCGACGAGAGCGGGTGCACGTCGGCGGCAGTCTGTGGTAACGGAGACGTGGAGGCCGGTGAGGAGTGCGACCCGCCACAGGTCCCGCTGACCAACTGTGTGATCGAGGGGTTCTACTGCGGATCCACCGGCGCGCTGCCATGCGACGTGGCGACCTGCTTGGTCGACGTTACGACATGCGTCAGTGGGTCGTGTGGTGACAACATCCGGCAATGCAGCGAAGTCTGCGACGGGACCGACCTCGTCAGCAAAACCTGCCAGAACCTGTACAGTCCGCCGATCTACGACGGCGGGACGCTCTCCTGCCTACCGGGGTGCAACGGGTACGACGAAACCGCGTGCACGACCTCAAGCGAGCTTGGGGTGAAGCTGTCGGGGGCGACAGTTTCAGGGGGGAAAGTGGAATGAATAGGATTATCGACCCAGCCTCGGGAAGACCGTGGAACGAGAGAACGATCCTGATCGCCTGCCCACCCTCTAACCCTCGTCGTGGTATGTACGGCAAGACCCGCAACGGGGGCAAGAAGGTGCACAGGGGCATCGACCTGTACCGCCCGCACGGACTGCCCGTGTGGTGCTTCATGGACGGCGAGGTGATCCGTGCTGGCGAACAGATAGGGAGCAGCGGGATCCGCGAGGACGCTGGCTACGGGCTCAGGATCTACGTCAAACACAAGGACAACGTGCAGACGGTCTACGGGCACCTGGGCCGCTGCTTCGCTACGGTGGGCGAGGAGGTCAGGGGGCGCCACGTGCTGGGGCTCTCGGGTGACACCGGCAACGCGACTGGTGAGATCGACCACGTGCACTTCGAGGTCCGGGTCAACGGGCGGCCAGTCAACCCGATACTTTTCGCGAGAAAGGTGCTGACGAATGGCTGATCCACGCGACTATAAGGGGAGCCCTCATATATGCACTCCGGAGGCCTGCCCCTTGGTACAGCGACTTGAACCGAAACTCGACGACGTGGCAAAGGCCGTGGGTAAGCTGACTCGCGAGATCACCGGCAACGGTGGGGTCGGCCTCGCCGAACGCGTGCGCGCCAACGCGCGCAGGCTGGACGAGCGCGATAGGCTGCGTGTGGAGGAGAAGGCCGCCGAGGATAGGAAGGCAAACCGCCGCAGGATTGCCCTCTACACGATCATAGGCATCGTCGGCATCGAACGAGTTCTTGAGTGGGGCAGCGTAGCCCTCGACAAACTTAGCGGAGGTGGGTGATGGGCGGAGAGATTCTTGCGCGTGCCAACCAGCACGTGTTCACGATGCACTCTTTCTGGCGTAGGCTCGGGACTGTGTTCACCGTGCTCGTTGGGGAGCTGGCCATTCTGTGGGAGCACGCAGACATCAACGAGTGGGAGGAGGTGCTCAGCGCATTCACGCCGCTGGCAACACTCGGGATCATCGGTTCTTTGATCCCACTGATATTCACGTCGGGCGGTACGCCCGCAAAGAGGTGACTGACATGGGGTGCTTGAGAACGTCGAAGAGGATCATCAAGTCCGTGGCGCAGAGGGTGAAGCCGATGCTCGTCAAGAGTGCGGTGGACGTCGTGCGCGCGATCGAGGTCATGTCTGCTGACGACCCGGTGGGTTTCTGGACGAGTGACACTAAGCGCGCAGCTGCACTCGCGGTGATCAAGTCAGAGGCAACGCGACTCGGCAACGTGGTCCCGAACCGTACGTACGGACTACTGTTGGAGTACGCGCTCGAAGCCGTGATGGGTGACGAGGACGAGGACGAGCTGGGGCAGGACGACCCGAACTTCGAAGCTGAGTTGGAGGCAGCGTAGCCGGGAACTAGCCCCTCACCGGCCACACTGCTCTGGGCGCGGTGCGCCTGCTTTTAGGCTGGTGTTCCGCGCCTTTTTCTTTTTACAACTTTGTTCGGGAAACAGTTGACTTCTCGCCTATACTAACAACGTAAGACAGGCTACTGCTCAACCCAAGGAGGACATATGAGCACACCCACCACCGCCCGCCCACTCTCCACTATCGCCGCAGAGATCACTTCCGACTGGAAGAAGGTCAACTTCGCGGCGACCCCGTACCTGGCTGCAATGACGCAGCTCGACTCCATCAACGACGACTACTACTGCGACCCCGCGCGCCACATCGTGCGCTACTTCCTGTGCAACGCTTCGTCGTGGCGCGGCGACACCGCTCGTCGCATCAAGGCCGAACTCAAGTCGATGGCAGGTGCGTGATGAACAACACCGGCACCATTCAGGGTGTTGACCACACGCCGGGCAGCGGGATAGCAACGCTCGTCCTGCTCGACGACGACGGCAACATCGTGCGCGTGCATGCTGATGCGGGTCCGCTGTTCCGATCGCTCGACCGTGCGTTCGCCGAGCCTCATCGCCCCATCGGCACAGGCTGTTCGCTCTCGTTCGGCAACCGTATCTATTACGAGACCGACGACCTGGGCGTGATTACCGACTTCGATGTGGTCCCTCAGCTGGACATCGATCGGCTGCAGGAGGACGCTGAGGGTCGCTTCTCCGAGGACCGCAACGACGCGATCGAGTCCTGCGAGCGCGAGGGCGAAGCGTACTTCGAGGAGGCGTGATGAGAAAGGTCGGCGGGATACCTGGACTCCAGACCCACATCGACATGGAGACAGGATGTACAGTAAGGCATCATAAGGGTCACAAGATCCGCGCGATGCTTAACCGCGCGTCCGATGTTGATCCCGACCACGGGTACGTCGAGTCCCACCAGGAGCACTTCAACTCCGCAGGTCGCAGTCGCATCAAACACGAGCCCGACACCACAGGCTGCGCGCGCCACCACTGCCGCGGAGTGCTCTGCTGCGACCGACTGTACGTGCGACCGATGACCCCGCAAGAGCTTCGAGACCGCTAACCGCCATACCCAAGGAGGACACTATGGCATACGCACGATTGAATTACGGGAAGCCGAGCAACAACCCTGACTGGGCTGGAGGGCTCTCGTTCCTGTCGATAGACCGCCGACTGGCGATGGGCGCATTCGACGGTGTCGACCAGGACTGGGATCTTGCGACGAGCCGCGGTGCAGAATCCGAGTTGCGCGGTCTCTCCGAGCCCGACTTCGGCGAGCTGTCGTACGAGCGACGCTATGTCGAAGCGTAACCCGAAGACACCCAAGGACGACTCCGAGCAGAATCTCTGGAAGGTCACGTACGAGGTCACTGCACCCACCGGCCGCAAGTGGAAGAGAAGCACGACGCTGCGAGGGCCGCTGTCTAAGGCCAAGGGCGAGGGACGCAACCGCATCCGCAGCCTGTTCCCGCACAGCCACAGGATCCGCGTGGTGTCGGCCGAGCGGAACAAGGCGAAGGAGCGCCTGCTGCTCCTGGGCCAGCTCTCTCCATGGCAGGCAGAAGGATGATGACGACGGTCGGACGCTTCGCTCTGTGTCGCCGCAAGAACCACGCCCTGCGAACTGTGTGGGACAACGTCCAGCGACTACTGCGCGGTGAGCTGACTCCAGACCTCAGTCCAGACGAACTGGAGAGACTCCAGCGGGAGATTGGTGACAGTCTTAACATGATGCTGCTGGAGTGCAGCGTCCTCCTCAACACCATTAGGAAGGGGCTCGAAGATGAGAACAAGAAACCGACCGCACAACCCGACGGCAGCACGCAAGCGCGAACGCAGACAGAGGGAGAGGAGGGCATGGAGGGACGCCCAGGACCGCACCCTATCGACACCCTGGAGAGATAGCGCAAGCTGGTGGAAGCGGTTCACGTCGTGGCTCGGTGGACTCTTCGGGTTCGCGGGTGCGCGATGAACGTACGCACTTCCCCCGAGGGCCCGCGCGGCTGTGGCTTCCGCAAGCCCGGCCGGTTCTACCTGGTGTCCGATGGGCCGGGGCGCGACTGCGGACGCATGCCGCTCAAGCTGCAGGCCTGCACCACGTGCGGGAGCGGGGTCAAGCCCACCCGCGGCTGGACCTGGATCAAGCCCGGCACGTTGTTCTCAAACCAGCCGTGCGTTGGTCGGCAAGACTGCCTGGCTTGTCCCCTCAGTCAGCTGCAGGGCCCGTTCTCTGACCCGGACGCGCGGGCCGGTCTGTTGTGGGTCGGCGAGCAGTTCTATGCGTCGCCCCTCGACTTCAACCAGGAGGCCGAGACGATGGGCATCTCGCGCTTCATCAACAAGCCGCCGCGCAAGTTCGTGCTCGGTGAGACCTGGGTCTTCCTGGCCCACCGCAAGACCATCTTCTGCGAGGAGTGCCAGGGCAACAAGGCTGTTGTCTGCGAGTGCAACGAGGGCATGTGGAGCGGCGTGTTCAAGGTCTTCATGCCCGAGGCCATCGAGTACATCGTGAAGGAGGACGATACGGAAGAAGAGCTGGAGAGGTTGGAAGCGCGAGGCATCTCGCTCGTCAAGGTCATCGAACAGCAGCAGGAGCTGCACGAGGAAACCGCATGAAACAGATCACGTATCTGGACACACACGAGGCAGGCGAACGGCTGGGCAAGAGTCACGGTGTCATCACCTCGTGGTGCGCCAAGGGGTATCTTCCGTGCGAGCAGAACGGAGGAAGGTGCGGGCACTACATGATCGACGAGACGATCGTCGACAGCCTGGTCGCCGCGGGCCTGTCCGGCCCCGGTCGGATCGGCAAAAACAGGATCCGCCGCGCCGCCGCCAGCGTCGCCAACGGTGGTTCCGCAACCGGCCCGGCAGAACCCCGGCCGGTCCTCAGCCCACGCGCCTCCGGCATCATCACCACCCCGGGCAACATGGGCCCCACGCTTGTGCTCGCCGCGCTGGCCGCCTACGGTGGCGACCCAGCACGTCTATTGCGGGAGGTCGCGAGCGCGATAGAGGAGAGCCGTGGATCGTAGGCTCAAAGACTTCCTGATCGAGCGAGCCCGGGTTATCGGCGGGAGTGATATCCCCGCGGTGCTCGGGCTCTCGCCGTTCACCACACCACTCCAGCTGTACGTCGAGAAACTCGGCTGGCGGAAGGCCCCGGACCGCATGCTGGAGCAGCAGACGGAGCAGGAGTGGCACTACTGGGGTCACGCGCTGGAGCTGCCGATTGCGCATAGGTTCGCGTCCAAAGAGGAGGCCGACCGCGAGGTGGTGCGCGCCGCGCCGAGCTTCTGGGTCCACCCTGAGCACAGCGAGATCGGTGGGCACGTCGACTTCATCCAGTACAAGAAGGACGCCAGACACTCCGCTGGCGTGCTCGACTGCAAGAACACGCGTCAGTTCAACCGGGCGGATTGGACGAAGGAGACACCACCGCACGTCGAGGCTCAGGTGCAGTCGTACATCGGGCTGGGCAACTCGCAGCCAAGGCAGCATCGCTTCACGTTCGGATCGTGCGCAGTGCTCGTCGGCGGGTGCGAGTTCTTCTGGGACGACTTCGACATCAACCAGTCGTTCATCGACAGTGCGTTCGCTGCGGCCGTCGAGTTCATGCAGCGCATCGTGCACGAGGACCCGCCCGAGGCGGGGCCCGGTGACTACGGTGCGCTGCGGGAGCTGTACCCGGACACCAAGTTCGAGACCATAGACCTACCAGAGCAGGCTGTCGACGCGTACGTCGACTGGGTCAACGCGCGTACCGCGGCCACGCGATCGAGGAAGCTGGCCAGGGAGTCCGAGGTGAGGTTGAGAGAGATGATCGGTGGCTCGGCCTACGCGAAGCTACCTACGGGAACCGTACTGTCCCTGAAGAAAGAGAGCCGCAGGGGCCACACTATCCCGCCAAGTACAGGGCGGGTGTTGAGGAGAGTCAGATGACGAAGATGACGAGGGGTTCGAGGTCAACAATTTCCGATCTGCTGAAGGCCAACCGATCGGTGTTGGCCGCAGCACTACCAAAGCACCTGGACGTGGACCGCATGCTCCGCGTCTCGCTTGCGTGCATCTCCACCAGCCCGAAGCTCCTGGAGTGCACGACAGAGAGCCTGCTGAGTGCAGTGATGCAGTCCGCTCGACTCGGTCTGGAGCTTGGCGGCCCGCTGGGCCAGGCGTACCTGATCCCGTACGGAGCTACTGCCACCTTCCAGCCGGGCTACAAGGGCCTGTGCCAGCTCGCGCTGCGTAGCGGTCAGGTGGACAAAGTCTGGGCGCGCGTCGTCCACAAGAAGGACGAGTTCAGCTACCAGCTCGGGTCCGAGGAGTGGATCAAGCACGTGCCCACAGAGGACGCCGAGCCTGGAGAGATCCGGTGCGTGTACGCATGCGCGAAGATGAAGGACTCGGCTATCCCGGCGATGGTCGTGCTGTTCCCGCGCCAGGTGGCGAGGCGACGCGCGTCCTCGCGAGCTGCGTCGAAGGGCGACAGCCCGTGGCAGACGCACCCCGAGGAGATGTGGGAGAAGTCGGCAGCCATCGCGTTGATGAGATTCATGCCGCTCAGCCCCGACCTGCAGGAGGCAGTGAACGTCGCGGCCACAGAGGAGATGGGCGCCAAGTCGCCGTTCATCGACATCACGCCGGAGGAGGGAGCACGCGCAGCACTGGAGGCCGCGAAGGACGAAGCGCCCGCGCCGCCGCCCGAGAAGGAGTTCGTCATGAAGCCGACGCCCGCCAAGGAGAAGGTCCCGGCC
>Ga0255047_10001655_pt1 | contig 15754 bp, 26 predicted proteins | sample JV7_2_1_MG_FD_183640 | JGI IMG/M metagenome (GOLD analysis project Ga0255047, IMG submission 183640) | Seawater microbial communities from Jervis Inlet, British Columbia, Canada - JV7_2_1 | ecosystem: Environmental > Aquatic > Marine > Inlet | place: Canada: British Columbia | collected 2016-10-06
CTTGTTTGGGAAATATTGACGATATACGGCGGACTCGACGACACAGCAAATGATACAAATACGGACATAGACTGGGATTCCTGGGTGGATTGGGCTTCTGCTGTAGCCAGCTTCGAGTTGAGTGCAAGATTTACAGGTCAATCCATACGGTCGGCATTATTGACAATAGCCCGTCTGTCCACCTCGATGATCTGGATTGACAATACTGGCAAATTTGCCTTTGCTCCTAACTTCACGGCAGGCGACACATTCACGACATCCACATTCAAGACAGTTGGCGTTGATATAGAGATGGAGAATATAATCAATAATTATGATGTATTTCATGGTTGGAATCCAAGTACCAGGGAATGGAATCCTACCGTTTTCGCTGGTAACGATGCAGGAAGTGAATCAGCTTTCGGGGAACAGACGCACGTCATAGAAGATCGTACTGTTTGGCATGCTACAGCAGCAAGCGCTACGGCTGCGTCGTCCTTATTCTTGGCTAAATATGCGGACCCGCTTGTTATAGCGCTACCCCAGGGGCCATCATTCTATCATTATCGGACAGACGTTGGGGATGAAATTACTTTAACACAAGCATTCAAGGGCATCAGTGGTGATACTTTCAGAATCCAGTCTGTAGATATGAACGTATCGCAAGGCTCTATCAATTTCAGAGGCTACAAGACATGAGCGACAGCTTTCGATTACCCATTGATGTGGAGGCTTGGTTCCGTGAAGTCCTGGATTTCACAGGCGCAAGCGCACCCGGTACGCCTGGTGTATTCGGGAGTGTCGCTAGAGTAGGCTACAAAGAAATGACTGTTGACGATCCGGATGCGTCGGTACATGATCCACAGGTATTGCTTAATGTCCATGCGTCAAAATTCCCCAATGGAATAGTAATTACAGACTGTGGGATTATAACTGCACCATCATCCACATATAGCGTTGATTTTAAGAAATTTACTTCCCCTTCTGATGCCTCGCCAGTTACCATAGAAACCGTAGCAACGTCAGGGGCTACGGAAGCAGAAGACGATGGATTTATAGACAACCCTACCATCTCTGCTGGTGATATTATATACGTTGATCTCCCTGCTACGGATATTGACCAGTTGACATGCTGGATCACATATAAGATTCCTACCCCCCTTTTTTACGGCACAGATGGCTCGACAGAAAAGACAGCAGATGATCCTGATAACATAGCAAATGAACCCTTCGTATTGCTGAATGTCCATGCTTCCAGGTTTCCCTTCGGGATAACTATCACCGACTGTGGAATCATAACAGAACCGTCATCCACTTATTCCGTAGATTTCAAGAAATTCACCTCACCATCAGATGGATCTCCTGTAACGATAGAGACAGTAGCCACGTCAGGGTCGCAAGAGGCAGAAGATAATGGAACGATAGCGAATCCTGTCGTATTGGCCGGCGATATTGTATATGCAGATTTGCCTGCCACAGATATAGATCAACTCACCTGTTGGATCAGATATAGGATACACTCACAAGATGACGTTGACATGGTTGACTGGACTATGGACGATCCTGATACAGTGCTTGCTCATGAGCCAGTGCCGCTCTTAAATGTCCACGCGTCCCGCTTTCCCGACGGGATCACCGTCACAGATTGCGGAATCATTACCGATCCATCATCCACTTATTCGGTAACGTTCAAGAACTTTTCCAGCCCGTCGGATGGCTCGCCGGTGAGTATAGAAACGGTAGCGACCAGCGGCTCAACCGAAGCGGAAGACAACGGAACAATAGATAACCCAGATGTTGACGTGGGAAGTATTGTATATGTAGACTTGCCGGCGACGGATATAGATGGTCTATACGTCTGGATGACTTACATAATAAGGTGAAAAATGGCTAATATTTCCATACAAGTCAACGCCGATAATGACGATGCCTGCAAGAGCTATGATGTCACGCCGCAGTTTTTCAACGGGGTCAATTTACTCGTTGGTTATAATCACAGCACTAGCTTTGACTGGTCGTCGGGAATGATATTCAGGGGGCTAAATATCCCTCAAGGCTCTACGGTGCAGGCAGCGACCCTCGTTGGAACTGCCTCTGTTTCGCGCTTTCACGTTGTAGTCAATTCGCGAATTAGGGCTTACAATGCGGACGACTATTCAGATAACCTATCCAGTGAGGCGAAATGGGACGCTATCTTTCCCAGTGGCGTAACGACTGCTACAGTAGAATGGGATGCTATTGTAACTATGACACTTGACACAGAGTATACAAGTCCTGATATATCGCCTGTTATACAAGAGGTGGTTGATCGCCCTGGGTGGGTATCAGGAAACGATATAGTAATATTCTGGGATGATCATGATGGTAGAGGGGATCAGGAAGTGGCGCATCTTCGAGATATATATGCCCACGAGGGCGACCCTACGAAAGCCGCAAAACTTAACATTACATTCATACCGAAGCGAGCGCGCATAATGGGCGGCGGGTCTGCACAGGCTAAAGGCAAATCTCCACAGGGGCGCATCGTAAACGTTTCGCGATACACCGCTAACCAGACTCTGGTCGCCGCCAACCATAACGTTGCTTGCGATACTGATGGCGGTGCGTTCACGATAACGCTACCCGCAGGCAGAGCAGGGACGGAATACAGGATCGGCAATACCGGGACATCGGGCAATGATTTGACTATCACCCCTGATGGCGCTGAGCTTTTGATTGGCGCCAATGACAGCTTTGATTTGACCGATAGTGAAGTGCTGCATGTCGTGTATGAGCCAACAGAGGGGTGGATGTAATGGGTAGCCGGATAATGGGCGGCGGGGCTGGCAGAGCCAAAGGCAAATCCCCGTCTGGTGAAATTGCAAATATATCAAGGTACACTGCTAACCAAACGCTGGTAGTTGCTAATCATCAGGTAGACTGCAATACCGATGGTGGTGGCTTTACTATAACGCTTCCGGCTGGTATTAAAGGAACAGAATATTTGATCGGCAATACGGGTACTTCCGGGAACAACCTGACTATCACCCCTGATGGCGCGGAATTACTCTTAGGCGTCAATGATAGCTTTGTTTTGGCTGACGACGAGGTATTGCGTATAGTGTATGAACCGAAGGAAGGATGGTTTTAATGAGCAGACAGTTTAGCAGAGACTTCGGGACAGAAGTTCAGCGGGGTAATATTGGTGGGTTTAGCGCGGTCAACAAGTTCGGAAGAAATACTGAAGTCGATAGCGGTGTTAGCGCTGATGTATGGGACGGAGGGAACACGGGCGACGTGTCGATCCTCTGGGTTGCGCCCACTACAGCGCGAACTCATACTATTGCCAGCACAGACGCCAACGATACAGGCGGCGGCTCAGGAGCGAGGACGCTCCGGGTGTTTGGGCTGACAGCTTGGAACGCTAACGAGGTGAATGAAGATGTCACCATGAACACGGGTAGCCCTCCGGTTACAAGCAATTCCTATGTCATCATTCACCGTATGCGAGTGCTTACTAAGGGGGCGTCAGGCCCTAACGTCGGCACCATAACGGCGACAGCTACTACTGACGGAACTATTACTGCACAGATAGGGCCAGGCGAAGGGCAGACACAGATGGCTGTTTATGGCATTCCGTCAACGCAAACGGCATATATGAAACGATACTACGCATCACTCAACAGAGCATCTGGCGGAGCGAGTACGGGTTATCTTGACACCTTATTATGCTTCAATCCCGAACCTGACGCGGAATTATTGGGTTTTTTAATTAAGCAGACTGACGGGTTAGTGTTAAACGGCAGTTCAAGGTTTGAACAAAATTATGCAATACCAAAAACATTCGCGGGGCCTGGTATACTCAAAGTACAAGCCGCCAGTAACACGAACAATATGGACATAAGCGCAGGTTTTGATCTATACCTGGTCGATAATTAAGATGGGGGAGGAATCACAATGAAAAAACTACTGATAATCGCATTAACGCTCATGATCTTGGCGTTAGTCGGAGCCATACCCGGCAAAGCAGAAGCAGGACTACATCAGATATTCAGCGGAGCGAATGCGATAACGCTCAGTAGAGGCTCGTTTGAGTATGTTCTTCCTCAGTGGTGGGGTGCATTGGGTGATGATTCGAAGGACGACACTACGGCTATCCAAGCGGCTATTGACGCGGTGGGGGCGGCTGGCGGCGGTATAGTTTTCTTTCCGCCAGGAACGTATAAAATTACTGATACCTTAACTGTTGACGCTGGCTTTGTTCGCTTGGTTGGATCGGGGCAGAAAAATACTATCATAAGGAACTATGGCACTGGCGGGGAGACTGCTGTTAATATTGCCACTAGGCAACAGTATAGCTATACAAGCATAGAGGATATAAGCATACACGGCAATCCTGGAAGCGGCGCAGGGGTGCAGATTGTGGGAAGGAACAGGCACACGGTTAGAAACGTTCACATCTATGAACATGGCGGTAATGGGCTTGACCTCAGCGGCGAACTATTTTATTCACTTTTTCAGAATATATATTGCCGCGATAATGGCGGCGATGGTTTCCACCTTGACACCTTCGGTGTTTCCAACCATCCAAGCGCGAACACGTTTATAAATTGCAATGCTATATCGAATGATGGGGATGGGTTTGAAATAGAAGAGGGGAATGGCAACACTGTAATTGGCGGCAACATGGAGAGCAATACGGGTTATGGCTTGAGGATTGGCGATAATGCAGGAAACGCCGGTACGGACAGCAATAGATTTCTTGGCTTTTGGTGCGAGGCTAATACGGCAGGCGCTATTCGGGTTGGAGCCAATTCTATTGGTGATTATATTATGCCGGGGAAGATTGGCGGCTCTATTGATAGCGCAAATGCCGCCGGCTTTAATCTACCGCCACGGAACTCGGCGCAAAACCACGCGAATATTTTAGGGAGCAGCTTTGTAGGTAATCTTATCGGTAATCTGAAATCGGGATATGGGAATACATTGACCGTTTCAGCTTCGGAGTTGCAAGCGTTCTCCGGGGCGACGGTCGTTAAGGATGCATATGCCCTGGACGGCAATGCAATAAAATTCGACTTAGGGAAGGCAAAATGTAAATTAGAGAATATTCTGAGTCCTTACGAGCTATCGGCTGGCCACTACCGGGCGTATTGCTACGGCAAGAGCGATAGCGGCGGAAAAGTACAGTTCTTCATAAAGAACGATAGCGATGGTGATAATCTGAATCTAATAACTAGCGTTGTTCCGCCTGGCGCTGATGTTTTCCATGCGCTTCCCACTGGCGGTATGCCATTTACAGTAGACGAAACAGAAAATGATGATAGCATAAGAATCCAGGTTGACAAGAAGCCTGGACCTGGCGCTGGTAGTATATATATTAGCCACATACTAATCATTCCTGTTGGAGATGTTGAGTATCCTTTTTCTGCTTTCGATGCTGACGACACTACGCCAAGCGTCTTGGCTGGTACGCGGTTTAAGACTGCAAATACTGGCCCAACTACGATCACTATGTTGGATGATGGCTACGATGGAAAGCAAGTAATAGTGGTCATTGGTGACGCCAATACCAATGTAGACTTTACAGGAACGAATCTTAAAGGGAACGATGGAATAGACTGGACGCCCATTACTGGCGATCACATGACCTGTGTGTCTGATGGGACTGACTGGTATTGTGATGTGAGCGATAATAATGAGAAGTGAGTAGTAAAGAAGGTGAGGTATGAGACGATTGATATCCTATATGACACGGCGATGGGCAGACTTTGCCACCAGGCGGATAGGCAAATGTAGTCCTATGGATACCTCCGCCCTTGAGCATTTGCAGAGTATTGATGTCTCGCGGCTGGTATCAGAACCAGAGGAACTACAGAGTGAAAGATACGCGGGATGATTTTGATCATCAATACCAATATGATCGTGACTGGATATTGCACCAGTTCGAGGCAATCGCCCGTAATTATAAGGAGCAATGCGATATTGTCACACAGATAAGGCTTCATTATGCCACAATGTGGGGGAAGCTGGTCACAGTAGCGGCTATTGGCTCTGTAATCGGCGGTATAGTAGGCGGAGCCATTGGAGCGGCTGTTATCTGGTTCGTCAAATACGCGCCTGCTATTCAGAAGGCAGCGGAATCTGTACCGAAGAAATAACATAACGACCGGGGCGCCCATGTCATGATCTCACACTAGCCCCAGTCGCCCATTCGCCGGCGCTTGCCTATATAGTACCGCCAATTATACCCCTCGCAGGCGAGCGCCGCCCCTACCTATTACTACGAGAAACACACCCCCAAATATAACCCTATTTTCATTTATTATAGGCTTTTTTGGCGTTAAAGCCCTAAAGCCCTTTTAGTGTGTTTATGTCCTTGACAATGGTTGTATAATCATGTATAATAATAGTAGAAGCGAGGGACACAGGATACACAACTTAACGAAGGGGAAATGAAATGACACAGACATTGAACAACAGAGCAAAGGTCGGCGGCGAAACAGGAATGAATGGCGAATGGTACGAAGGCGGACAGTTCCTTCCTTCAACAATGCTTCCCAAAGGCACCCAGAAGAAAAGTAAAAAAGGCTCTGGCAAACAGGAGATCGCACCGTATAAATGGGTAGTGGCTCCCGCTGATAATCTTCGCTCAATATTCAAACAACTCGCAGGGGTATTCGCCAGATACAATGCTGACGGCACATTCGAGATGATGGCAAGCCAACAGACACTTGATTATTACGAAGCCGACAAAGGCAAGATTCAGGAACTTATCGACCTTTACAACTCAGGCGTTATGTGGATAGCGGTATAGCCGGCATGTGGAGGGGTGGCATGTTAAAACTTGATAATTCTCGCTTCTGTGCTGGGTGTGAATTCAAACATTCAGATAGCCGGGAGTTCCTTTGCAAAAAGGGTTATTGGGCGGCCAGTAGCCCCCACACATTAAGCATGGAACGTGGCGAAGTAATTCGAGTGAATGAATGTATTCGCAATGAGGTCGTGCAGAACTCAACCAAACGAATGTTTTATACGAACCGATACCAGGTCAAAGTTGCGAAAATTGATGGTGTCGAAATACCGGACTTTTGTTTTAAGTGCATAGGGTATTGCCCTGGCGAAAGCTATCAGCCTTATGGGTGGAGTTCTGGGGATAGTCCGCCGGGTTGCTCTCGCGGACGCATAGCATTCCCAACGCGCAAAGGATCATGCAAACGACACAAGGAGGCAACATGAAAGTAACCATTGACGAGGCAGCGGCGAAGTTGCGCTGTAGCCGCGCCAACGTATACCAGCAGCTAAAGAAATTCGAGATCGCTACTGAGACTGAACTGCGGGACGTGGAATACACGGCTACTCGCAAGTTGAAAAAGCTGGTCTTTGAACTTGGGGATCTACAGGCGAAAAGAGGGGCAGCGAGCTAGTCCGCTGGCTGCTGTTGGAAGAGAGTGAGCGAAAGGGGAGTGAGTAGCGTATGGACCATTACCTAGCCAAGATAAAACAGCCTGGATATGAATGGGAATATCTATATTTTGCACCCAAAACGAGCCGCTGGCGTAGAGCAGTCGGCACGATACACGACCTGGATGGCGTCGCGACGTGTGGCGCCTGTCTTGAGCGCACAGCTAAGGCGTGGACTGATGGCGATAATGTGTTGTGTGGTGAGTGCTATAATAGCTGAGAAAGGAGCAAGATGATGGAGATCACAATAGAAGTCGGTGAAGTATTATTCGAGTTCAGCAGCTTCGAGAACTGGGTCGCTAAGGCGTCGTCCCGGTATGGCCAACATGGAGCCACCAAGTATAACTCAATTACACTTGACAGCGTTGGCCGTATCTGTTGCATAGGCAAGCAGTTCATGCGCGCCAGAGATGAGGGGGCGTTCCCTGTTTACGTCTATCGTCTAGCGTAACATTTTACTTGACACGAAAGGAGCTATCGCTTACCATGTTAGCGTCTGTAGCAAGTCTGCAGCTTGCCGCAGATCCGCTATGAAAATGAATGTCGTGGGCGGTGGTTGGCTTCCCTAAGCTGACATAATCTCGCCGCCCCGCTTACCTTTAGATTGAGGTAATTATGAAATGCCAGATCAAAAACTTGTTGGGAACTACGTCGCATTGCCTGACAGCACAACTGACTCAGAGCAATGGAAATCCTTTACGCCGTCAACGCGCTGTGTTTATACCACCATGCTAAAAAAGTATAGACATGCAGGGCAGAAAGCTAATGGACGGGTAAAATGGAAACAGGACGAACTCGCGAAGGTGGCGGGGCTATCGCTCAAGACGATCAAGCGAAGCCTACAAGATCTGAAAGACGCTAACTGGATCAGCGTATGGGAGCCGGGCGGCCGCTGGCTGGACGGTACAACATACGAAATGAAGCCCAAGTGGGCGAATGGGGAGGAATGAAAACAATGATGGTGGAAAATTGTAAGGTAACAATAACACTAGATCGAAACGAAGTCTGGACAATGGCTTACGCAATGTCTGGCTGTGTAAAGAATCGCGCAAAAAACTATATTGAATACAAAGGCACCTATTTTAAGGGGTTCTGGGAAGACAAACCAGTTGAACACGAGACACGCATGGTGCGGGATCTCTACTACTCGATAGGGGAAGTAATTGTCTATCAGTCCTTTGAACGTGAGATAAAGGGAATGTTTGAGGAAACAGACAAAGAAACCCCACAGCCAACATAGATTGGACGTGTAGGTTGACTTTTGGTTGAGGGTCATTTTTACCCTATTACAACACCGCTCTATGACTGTCTTTATGGCGGCATGGATTGGTCAAGGGTCAATTTGACCTGCTATAAGGGACATTTTTACCATGAGGTTTTAACTTTAAGGCGAGGTATTATTATGTATGATTACCCAAAAGTAGGTATACAGTTTTATTCAGATAACGCCTTCTTTATTGACACAGAAACGCAGACGAGGTCGCTTGGTGATATTGTCCACGTCTGTCGCCAACTATGTTTCAGGATTGAGGGATACGATAAGGTGTATAGGCTTCGAGACAGGTTTCTTAATAACGTCGCATTAGATATGTTGGAAGCGTCCCGAAATAATCAACTCAGACTGGTGATCAAGGGCTATATAATTCCACATAGGATTGACTCATTATTCAAGATTGACCTTATGGAGTTCGGGGTATATACCGAAGTGGGTGAGCCTGATTTCTATGAGCTAAAAACAGGCATGTGGTATGATCATTATCTCAGGTCAGAACAGTGGCAACAGAAGCGGCAAGCGATATTGGAACGCGACGGACATTGTGTCAAGTGCTTTAGAGAACGCTCTCTAGTCGTTCACCACTTGACCTATAAACGGGTCGGAAATGAGCTATTAGAGGACTTGATAACGCTGTGCAGGCAATGTCACGGATATTAAAGGATAGGAGCGCCATGAACGAAGCAATAAGATCAATAATGGCTAACAGTGGTTGTCCGCTGTGCAGGTCTAAGATCACGCGTGACGTAGGCAAGCAATACTTTGGCATACGCGATCTATCTGCTATCGTATGGAAATGCTCAAACAGCGAGTGCAAGGCGTCAAAGCAATGGAACCGCGCTGGTGAGTTCAGGAGGGCGCAATGATAGACGAAATTATATGCGGTGACTGTTTGGCGATTCTGCCAGAGATTCCTGACGAGAGCGTTGATCTGATAGTGACAGATCCGCCGTATGCGCTAACGTCCCCTGGGGTGAAAAATCCCAAAGGCGGCTTCATGGGCAAAGCGTGGGATAAGGCGTTGCCGTCAGTTGATATATGGCGCGAATGTCTGCGCGTACTCAAGCCAGGAGCCTTCGCCTTCGTTATGTGCATACCGCGACAGGACTGTTTATCGCGCATGATCATAAACCTTGAGGATGCCGGGTTTATGGTGAACTTTTCGCCTATATATCACACGTTCGCGTGTCTGTCTGAGGACACGGAAATACTCACTAAACATGGGTGGGAACGCTTGCAAAAAACCACTAAATATGGTATAATTAAGGTAGAGCAATCTTTCGCTCAGAAGGAGATTCTGGCTTATGATACCGACAGTGGAGCGTATAGATGGGAAGTTCCGACGGGATGGAACGTATTTCCAGTCGAAGATACCTGTTACCGAATTGAATCAGCTACTACAGACCAACTTGTTTCCAGAGGTCACCGTGTTGCTATTGAACAGGGCGGAGAAATCATATTCAGATTTGCGGAGACTCTCGGACAAACGATCCGTGTGCCTTATCTGGATAGTTTGCGCGGAGTGTGGGACAGTCTTTCTCACGACACCCGCCAGAATCAGAGCGGCGCAGAAACAAAATTCGACGGTCAAATATTGCAGCCAGCGGTGCAACGGCATGGAACGGTCAAGGTACAGGAACGCACGAAACAAGCGACTGAACATCGGCGGCCGCGTCTGGACAGAAGAACGGAAGCAGAAGCACCGGGAGGAAATGACAGGCGAGAAGAATTGGGCATGGAAAGGCGGGGTAACGTATTTCAGAACGCATGGCAATTACTCAGGCGTCAAATACATTCGCTGTCCGAAAGAATATCTTTCAATGGCGCGGAAGGACGGCTATGTTATGGAACATCGAATCCTAGTAGCTCAGGAACTGGGACGACCGCTCTTGAGGTCGGAAGTGGTACACCATATCGACCACGACCCGACCAACAATCAGATCGCCAACTTGACCCTCTTCGCGTCGAACAGGGATCACAAGCTACACGAACACGGACACCCTATCAAACCACTCTGGCAACCGTCAGACCAGAGCATTACAGCGGAATAGTATTCTGCCCTACAGTTTCGACTGGGTGTTTTGTAGCCCGTCGAAATGGCAAGATATTTCTGACTGGAAATTCTGGCTTTCCGAAAGCGGCAAATCTGAGTAAATTAGCAGACCGCAGATTGGGCGTTGAGCGGTTGGTTGTGGGGGTAAGCAATAATAATGTATATAACAAGGGGTACTCGTTGACTCAGGCGGGGAATTTCGCTGATAAGCAGGAGGGTTACGCTAAAGGTAACATCACCGCTCCCGCCACACCCGAAGCGAAAGCCCTTGAGGGCAGTTATGCGGGTCTGCAAATGAAGCCCGCCGTTGAGGTGGTGTTGTGTGTGATGCGCCCGCTCTCAGAGAAGACCTACCTCGATCAAGCGTTGACTAACGGGCATGGCTGTACTCATTTAGACGCGGGGCGAATTCCGTATGAGGGCGCGGGTGATAAGGCCAGTTTATATGGCAGATCCGGGACGCCTACCAAAGGCAATACATACGATCCTCACAGTTCAGACAAGACTCGCGGTTGGAATCCTAATGCCTTTATCGACCCAACAGGCCGCTTCGCCCCCAATCTCCTATGTTCTGACGACGTGCTGAACGACGGGCGGGTGAGGAAGAGCGGGGCTGTATCTGGTACATACGGGCCGTCGAATCCCTGGTTGAGTAAGTGCAGAGAAGGCGAAACGATACCGAATACACATCCAAGCCCGTCAAGCGAAGGCTCCTACAGTCGCTACTTTTCCCTTGACGCGTGGGCAGCTAAGAATCTCCCAGAGTCGGCCAATCGCACGTTTCCCTTTTTGATAGTTCCAAAGGCGGCGAAATCTGAAAAACAGAGTGGCTTAGAGGAAGGCTATCAACTGAAAGAAGACACACCACCAGATGTGGTTAGCGAGATAGAGGCTTTCTTGCTTAAGCCTTGATTTCATTGGGCTTATATGGTATAATTCAGGTGTAGGATAGCAATGGAGTCGCGACCGTTGTGAACGATAGCACCTGACTATTTTCCTACACCCAATCAGGATAACCAACAGGAGGTTATAACATGCCAGGCAAGCAAATCTATTTCTGTTTTTATTGTGGTGAACGGTTTAGGGATTATCCGTCTAGGGCAAGGGGTGCGCATACGTTCTGTTCTAAATCATGCGTAGCTCAATTTAGATTTAGCAAAGTTTTGCCTGCTTGCGGGGTATGTGGCAAGCCTGTCAACAAACACAAAAACCAGTATTGCTCAAGGGACTGTCGCGGGGCGTCCCAAAAGACGGGGCGAGAAGTAGAATGCTGTATATGCGGAGACCAGTCGTACATGCCGCTGAATAGAATCAAGTCCACAGGAAAATTCTACTGTTCGCCTGAATGCCGGCAGCAGGGATATCCTGAGCAAATATTGATTATGAGAGCGGCGTTACGGCACAAAAGGTTAAGCGAGGAAGGTACATTACCTGAGCGAATAATGGCCCAACTTCTGGATGACTTGGGCATAGAATATGAAAGAGAAAAGCCCATAGGCAGATTTTATGTGGATTTTTTCTTGGCGAAGGGGAATATATGTATCGAAGCTGATGGCGACTATTGGCATGGGAATAAGGAATCAGATAGATATACCGGCGCACCAATTCAGATCACCGCAATAGAGAGAGACAACAGGAAAGCTGGACGGATTCACAATGAAGGATACAGGCTTCTGCGATTCTGGGAGTCAGACATAAAGAACAATCTGGAGTTAGTATCACAAGCAATACAGGAGGCAATAAATGACGATCACTAAAGAGCAGTATGACAAGCTGCCAGAACACTTGAGGGGGTACTTCGATAGGGTGGGATTCAATTCCCATCCTACGTGAGAAACTTGCAAGCCCATAAAGTTGATGTCCTATCTCATAGCCATAGGCAGCCGCCCTGGTGAAGTGGTACTTGATCCCTTCGCTGGGTCTGGCACCACAGGCATAGCGGCGGCGTTAGCTGATAGGCGATACATACTGATAGAGCAGGATGCTGAATACGCTGACATTGGCGAGCGGCGGATCAAGTGGCACGTTGAACAGGCGAAAGCTGATGAGCAGGCGCAACTCAAATTAGACTTGTAACTTAGCGCGGTGATCTGGCGGATTAGACTTTTCACATGAGGTAAGGAGGCGACAATGAGCGAAAACTTCTTGATAGTGTTCAACTTAATAGGCTTGACAGTGTTTACTTTAATGGGCTTTGGCGTCTATTGTGCGGTGAGTTCATGGTATTGGAACCACAAAGACTATGGGCCGTATGATCTGCCGCTCTGGATAGAATTGGGAATCATCCCATTTTTCGCACTTCTCTGGGGCGGTATAATGAGCGTATTGATGCTGACGGTCTGGCAACCAGAGGTAACAGCGTATACAATATCAGTAAGTTGGTAGGCGCGCTCATTTTTCACATGAGGTTTTAACTTTAGAGAGGGGATAGCGATATGAAACATAAACGGTTAATGGAGAGAGAAGCGATAAAACACAGCGCTCTTTTGTACGTAGAGTTTATAGCTGACGGGATTGAGAGCGATATGTTGCGGGGGCAGATTCACAAACAGATCACTCATATATTCGAGAAGTTGGATCTAGGTGACGAAGCGGATAAGATTCTTCACAACTTAGACATCAATATAGAATTGACCCCTGACCAGATCAAATTGTGCAAAATCAGCAAGGCGGCTGTTGAATATTATGGTGAGTTACTTGCGGAACGCCTGTATCGTTTAAGGTTGTGGGGCGTATAATACAATGTGGCAAGAGATACAAATGAGCAAGCCTGAAATGGCGTATATAAGGCATAAGACGTGGCATGTGGGGTATAACTACCCAAAGGCAAGAGAAGTGCCTATACACGACCTTTTCGGCGGCGTATACTATCTGTTTATGGGTGGGATAGAGCAATGGAAGGTTATTGATATGTTGGAGAACTACAGGAGAGCGCAATGATAGACGAAATTATATGCGGTGATTGCCTAACGCTCATGCCAGAGATACCCGATCACTCTATCGACATGATACTATGCGACTTGCCTGTTGACTTATATGATACAGTGTGCTATACTGTTAGCGTTACTAACTATATCAATAAGGAGGTATTATGGACGAAAAGAAACTAATCTCAATGTATACCAACGAGCGGTATACATTGCAACACTTAGCCGAAATATTCGATACTAATCACCACGCTATTAAACGCGCACTTGAAAAGAATAACATACCGATCACCAGGCGCAATACATTAAAGACGTTTAGCCCTGAACATAGGCGGAAAATAGGTGAGGCGTCTAAGGGAAGACCGGGTTTCTGGAAAGGCAAGAAAATGAGCCGCGAATGTATCCTCAAGAATATGGCGGCGCACTTGAGATACACTGTCAGTTATGAATGGCTAAATCAATTCAGTGATATTGAAAAGCTAAAATTTCTGAATAGGTCAATCACCAGACCACGAGACAAGGTGGGCTTTACTGATGAGCTATATAAAAGTTTCATCGAAAAATTCTATACTGACGCACATTTTAATCGCCTTTATGCTAAATGGCTTGACACTCAAGACGCTTGGCTCAAGCCTTCATTGGATCATAAAAACCCCAAAAGCAATAACGGTAGCTTAGTAGACCTTGACAACTTACATTTCATATCATGGCTAGAGAACAGAGCTAAAGCCAATATCCCACAGGCTCAATGGGAGGATATGAAGAACCGGATAGGTGAGTATTTTGAATAGCCTTGTAACTCTGGAGGAATTGGAATCCATAGGGAAGGTGAAACATGATAGCTTGGTTTTGGGCGATTGTCTTGAAGCCATGGCGTTTCTTGCAGACGAAAGTATCGACATGATACTCTGCGACCTTCCCTATGGCTGACTAGCACGACTCAATGTAGTTGGGATACCATTATACCGTTTGAGCCGTTGTGGGCGCAATACAAGCGCATTATCAAGCCCAACGGGGCTATCGTATTGACTGCGAGCCAGCCGTTTACCTCTATATTGGTTATGAGTAACTTGAAATGGTTTAGATATGAATGGATTTGGGAGAAGTCTAACTCCGGTGATTTCATGTTGGCAAAGTATAGGCCGCGGAAAAAACATGAGAATGTTTTAGTCTTTTCTGATAGTCGTACTTTATACAACGCTCAAATGGAAAGTGGCGTTCCATATACCGACAAGGCCAGAGGTCGTACCAATAGAATAATTGACAGCACGATCCCCAAGTTGGGGATCGTGAATGAAGGGGTGCGTTATCCGTCCAGTATTCAGGCATTCAGCAACGGCAATAATGATATTGAACACCCAACACAGAAACCAGTCGCTCTATTCGCCTATCTTATTCGCACATACACCAATGAAGGTGAGGTGGTGCTGGATAACTGCATAGGAAGCGGTACAACAGCGATAGCGGCTATCAGGACAGGGCGTCACTATATTGGTATAGAAAAAGAGCAGAAGTATTGCGACATAGCGAGAGAGCGTATCAGGATAGAGCAAGCGCAGTTGAAGCTGGACTTGAAAGCGAGGTGAGTGATATGGAACTACTGAACGAACGCAAAGAGCTAATGGGCAAGTGTCTGGAAGCGGCTACATATTTATATATGGACTTGAAAGGCGTTGGCGAGTATGACGATACGGAAGATGTGGCTATCGCACACATAGCCGTCGCGCTGTTTAACGACGCAAGAGAGAGTGAGAGGAGGACGAAATGAAGATCAGGTTTAGGATATGGGACGGGAAGATGATGTGGTATGATGATTGCGATTGGGCAACTTATTGAGCTGCCGAGATAGCCACGCCAATATACACACGCGCCGCAGTATATACGTTTCTTTTCGTCTTCCATTTCTCTCCTCCTCCACAATTCCCCCAACAACTCCACACGCCGCTGTGACGCCTTCCGCTTGCCTTCTGCTACCAACGAGCCACCCGAACACGCGAAACGTCCATATAGGCACACATGCGGCTCTCTGTTAGCGTCTACGCAGAGGAAGCAACCGCCGGATAGTGGGGCGTGGTAGGT
>Ga0255047_10001656_pt1 | contig 15744 bp, 31 predicted proteins | sample JV7_2_1_MG_FD_183640 | JGI IMG/M metagenome (GOLD analysis project Ga0255047, IMG submission 183640) | Seawater microbial communities from Jervis Inlet, British Columbia, Canada - JV7_2_1 | ecosystem: Environmental > Aquatic > Marine > Inlet | place: Canada: British Columbia | collected 2016-10-06
CTTAACGGAATCGGGCAGAAAAAATCCGTCCTCGGTCTCTACCTTATCTTTCTCAACAAACACTCTATCATATAGTGGTTCTATAGGAAACTTACTCATTTTATCTCTCCTTGATAATAGTTTTGCGCTATCAACGCAATCTTTACAATACGATTAAACTTCTTTATCTCTCGCTCTCGTTTACTTGCTTCTGATCTTCCGCTAGACTCTTCCAAAAACACCAGCTTGAGGGGCAGCCGTGACCTTACGTACTTGCTCCCCTTACCTTCTCGATGCATCTGTAGTCTATTAGCAATGTCGTTAGTTATTCCTGTGTAGTACGTGTTATCTTTTAGTTGCAGTATATACACATACCATTTTTTTCCACGAGCCATACCAGTACACCTCCGCTCCCGCAGATAATAAAATATGTAGCATCGGGGGTGTATCTATTTCAAAATAGCTTCTGGTGCATAATACCACGAGGCCATGACCAGCCCAGGCATCATAATATCCAAACTCTCAAACACTGGGGTTATTTTATACAGCTCTGGTATAGCGCTCAAAATACTACGTCCATCAACAAACGTTTTGACTCTCTCGCGTATTAGCTTATCATTACCCAAGACATTAACTATTTTTACCACACGGGTTATCTGCTCTAAGTCTTTAACCTTAGCCATAACGGAAAAATTAACCAATCCTGTGTCGCCCCTCTCGTCTTTGGCGCCACGAGCTATCAGCATCTTATCGGTTTTCTCTACCGTTATTCTTCCACCCTTGTGGACATCTAACACCCTAGTTTTCCTGTGCTTCTTATTGTATTGCTTTACTTTTTCGGCACTGAAAAACCTGGAGGCTACCTCTACACGTACACCTAAGTACAGTGTTTTAGTCATTACTCATCCTATGTGCGCTGACGATCTACCCTCGCCAATATCGCACTTTGCCAACTACTATCAAGTACTTCAAATACTTCTTTACGCCACTTATGGGGCTTTAGCGTACATACATACGCCAACCATAGTGTTTCTGATTTTCTCATTTCTTTCTCCGGAATGTTTTTCCAAATGTTGTTTTTACTTTTATTATCTTTGATTTCTTTTTAGACGTCTTGACTATATCGCCGAACTTAATAAAGTGGCAAAAGTCGAAATTAGTTATATGTGCGTGCACTTTAGTTGCATCGCCTTTGGTTTCTCGGGCAGCTGCCTCCAGTATAATTTGAATAGAGCTGTTAGCGGACTTTTCGGTTATCGTCATAGGAATAGGCATATCTATACGTGAGGCTATGGCCACGGTATCCCTGGAGTTAATCCTACCCTTGTTCATTAGCATGTAGTAAACTAATCTAACTGGTCCAATCATACTCTCCTCGCTTTTATAGGCAACCCGCCGTATTTACCTGCGCTAGTACACGGCTCGTCACATATCTTGGGAGGCATGTGTAGGCGATGCTGAATAAACTTGTTAGGGTTAAGCTCATACTGCACATAGTAATACCGATCTTTCTCCCTAGATTTGCATGTTAGATTTAGTATCACCGTATTGCCCACCGCATATTGGTCGATCTCGTCGGGCACAGGAGGATATAAAAACCTTCTGTATAAAACTCTTAGCGTGCTATCCATTACCATACCGCCTCGCCTTTTTCGGGGGAAATTGAAATTATATATGCATTAATTCTAATATTGCGATGCCGCAGTTCGTCATCAACTTTATAGGTTAAGTCTATAATTACCGTATCTTGCTCCCGGTGACAGTCAACCCAGCGCACCTTATCATATAAAAACTCTTCATATATTTTCGCTAGTCCGTAATCCATTATCGTCTAAACCCACCACGGTCCATTTGATCTTGAGCCTCTTGCTTTTTATTAATCCCTAGCAACTTATCCTCCAGATGACTTTCGCTTTGAAACGGTATACCCTTTAGAAAAAACTTGTATAGCCGGCTCATCTTCTTTTCTTGGGTAGTTTTGCTAAACAGTCCCTCTAAAGTCGTATTGCCAACATCTATGGCGCGATTGTACCAGTGCCGCTTCTTTAATTTTCTAGCTTTTTTTAATTTTGCCACAGTTTCGCCGTACTGCTTTATCATCCAGCCGCTAACCCAGCCTTGCCACTTGGCTTTTATTTTAGTCTCCCAAAAATAATTCCACTTATCTAATATACTTTTATCTGTCATTACTTATCATTTCCTTTACACACTCTATTGCCACTTGAAAGCAAGTAACAGGCATTTGCCCACTACTGCAGTTTAAGTGCGTTACGTTATTCTGAAAGGCAGCCCACGCTTTAGGAAATGGCCCAGCTGCACTACTAGGTCTATCACTAAACACTCCGCCCTTTAACATTCCTACGTAGCACGCTGTTATCAGTGGCTCAACTCTATTTTCCATGCGGCGTTCCTTCATGATAGCCGGCTCCAGTAACTCTACGCCACTGCGCTCGCTCCCGCAATTCCGCTACGGTCAAAGCTCCAGAATACGACATGCCTACCTTTACAGCATCGGCCAACCCCTCTACTACCTTGCTGGCTAGCTTACCGTTGTAGCGACGCTCGGTCCAAGTGCCTTCGGGAACAAACCCAGTTTTGCTACGGTCGAACCACTTGTCGCGGCCCTCTTCACTAGCCATCCCGGCATATTGTTTATACAACACCCGCTCGCCGTTCTCAACTTTTTCTATTATTTGGCCGGGTGTTTCTTTAGTCGCCGCCAACAACCCGCCTACCATAACCGCATCAGCTCCGATGGCCAACGCTTTGATTATGTCGCCTGAGCCTCGGATACCACCGTCTGCTATTATCGTTACATTAGAGAACTTTGACTCTACTAAACTATTATCGCTAAAGCCATTGCCCTCCCATTTAATTTTAGCGCACTCTTCTATAGCCGTTAGTTGGGGCATTCCGTGTCCTGTAACTAGTCTAGTAGTACACATAGACCCAGGGCCCACGCCTACTCTAATAGCCTCTGCTCCAGCTTCGGCCAAGTCATAAGCTCCTTCATAGGTGCATACATTACCAGCCATCACGTAAGCTCGGGGGTAACGGTCTTTAATTCTGCGGACGGCCTCTATACAGTGGACAGAATGTCCGTTCGCTACGTCCACACAAAACCGACCAAACCCGATATCTGCCAACGCCGCAACACGTTCCATAGCATCCCCGTTGGCGCCCACAGCTACAAAAAAGTCATTGACCACTCGACCCGCGAGTAGTTTTTGAACTTGTGCAACCTGATCTTCTATCGTCAAATACCGATGCAGTACACCTACCGCACCTACTGAGTGCATAGCTCGCAGCATCTCTATCTCAGTCACTGTGTTCATTGGTGCTGAAACTATAGGCACCTCATACTTAAAGTCACCTATCTCAGTGCTCAAGCTCGGCAGTTTCCTAGACCGTACTTCCGAACGCGATGGTGCTATAATAAAATCGTCATAAGTGTAAGCCCTAGACGCCTCTCGTAATTTACTCATTGTTTTGCCTTTCTAAGCGCTCAACGCACTCTTCTATTTGCTGCTGCCGCTCTTTATATTTTTTACCTAAGCACATCTTATATAACTTAGTAACTAATCCATCTTGTTTTACTTTAAACATCGAGTTCAATACATCATAGGCCAGTCCCTCGTCAAAGTAGAACCGGCGACCGAATGTATATCTATATGCACCATAATCGTAAAATTTTAACTCCGGGTCTACTTTTATTCGCCGGCCACCTATGTATTTTTCTGGCCACTCGTCACTCATCTAGGTAGTTCCTCCCATTTCCTCAGTTCCTTTAACCAATTTTTTATTAGGAGCCGTCGCTTTACTTCCAGCGCACACTTAACAGGATGTCTAATGCGGTTCCAATACGACAACTTCAGCCTAGGTTTTACCAAGCACAAATCATACAATTTTATCACCATAGTACTAGGGCCCACTACTGGATGAATCGCATTTAGCCTTTGATAGGCCTCATCTTGATCCAGCTTAAACACATCACCGTGCCCAAGACCAATATTATGTGGCATGCTAACATAATCTACGGGTGCATCCAAATCGGGGCGATTGACATTAGGATTGGGTTTACGTTTCATTTATTCCCCCATAACATAGCCCAGAAACTCCCTGGTTAGCTCACGACGATACCTTTCCTTAGCGCACTTACGAGGATGTCTCAATTGATTCCACCACGTCAGCTCTATGCGTGGGTCCGTCAAGCACAAATCATACAAACTCATCACCCACACGCCTGGTCCTAGATATTCTTGCTCTTCTAGAAATCCCTCAAGCCTCGCCATATCATGTAGATCTATATTATTAGATATTCTAACCAGTGGAGAACTGCTAATTTTAACCAATGACATTGTTTTTCCTAAGAAACATTTTGATCTCCGCTCGTAGCCCGGTCCTCAACACATTAAGAAATGGTCCCTCGGGATTATCCACTATAATAAAATGCGATTTGTATATGCTTCTAATGTCTGCTCGCATTAATTAAATCCTCCACAAGACCAGCCACGAACCGGCGGCGGGACATTTCTAGCTGGTATCGCCCGTTGTTCCACAGCCTAGTCCACCAGTTCACCTCACACGCTCCTGACCTCAAGCAATACAAATACAGAGCCCGGACGTTCCAGTCTACCGCGCATGGTGCAAAATAGTAGGCACCCGTTATAGTAATAACCACTTTGCTGCCGCTACTAGTCCCACTCATTGCAACGCTCCATAAGTTTTAAGACCGTTTGTATTGCTAGTTCTCTTCGATCTATCTCACGCTTATGCTCCTTAGGTCTAAACACTCGGGTCCACCACGTTAATTTTGCCACAGGGACAACTAAAAACAAATGATATAGAGTCCGAATGTATATGCGGTCAGGTCTTTCCCTTGGCAACGGTATACTGTTAAGCCTATGTATCCATTGCATTGTATTTCCTCATCAGTGCATCTACGTTCCACTCGATTAAATCTTTTTTCGAAACCTGAAGTGTCTCGGTTGGCACCACACACCACTTATACAGCTCTCTCACATTAGGATCAACCAAGGTCGGGACGATCATATTAATTGCTTCATACCAATGCTCTTTAATCTTATGCTGTCCTTGCCGTAGGTCAGGAGCCGTAGATATATCCCCATCTAGCTTCGGATCTATCTGTTTTATATACTGGTCGTTATTTCTAGATGGAGACTGTGTGCTGTCGATTCGTTTTATTTTTTTGTGTTGCATTTGCATATTCGTGAATGAAGTAGGGGAGCGGACCGCATAGCGGACGCTCCCCTTTTGATTCTTAGACTGCACGTCCAAGTGATCGTAGATACTTCTTTGTCTTAGTAAGACCTAGCTTTGAGGCCTTACGCTCAACCGACTTTGAAGTGCGATCAAGCTTGACAGCAACAAAAGTATTGCTGTTGTTTCTGAAGAACGTACGCAGTGCGCGAACTTCTTCCTTGGTCCAGGGTGCTCCCTGCTTTGTAGTATTTGCCATTTCTTTCTCCTTTTCAATAGCAACTAGGGGCGCACTATACGCCTCATATCAATGTTATACCCTAGTGAGTGAAAAAATTAAAGCTGAATTTACTCTGATTTTTCCACCCACTCAACAAAAAACTTAATAATATCATCCACTTGCGCGGACGTTAAATCCGCCGAGGACATTGTCGCTGCCCCTGTTGACGCCTTTACCCCGCACATTACCATGGTGATACTGCCAGGGTCATCAGAGGGAACAAAGCTTAAAAAGCTACCGTCTTTAAAGTTTATTCTCATGTGTTTTTAACCCTATTATATAATCCGCCCATTCTTCAGGCGTATTACTTAAATGATGTTTATACATCGTCAAAAATGTTGGCTTTTTTGGCACCTTGCTTAATTTCATTCCAGCCTCTAGTGGCAACCTAGCAGCTTTAGTGTTATTACAGTCCTTGCAACTGGTCACACAATTCTGATAGTCTGTCTTGCCACCTTTAGACCTTGGTACTACATGGTCTATTGTTGCTGCCTTACCAACTTTTTTACTACAATACTGACATTCGTTATTGTCACGAATCATCATGTTTTTTCTAGAAAATCGCATGCGGCCCATATGTGCTCTCCATGGTATTACAACTAATAGTCTTATGATCGAAGGTACTCTAAAAGTTCCTTCACCATGTTTTACATAGTATGAGTTATTATCCTCATCTGTCATTGACTCTACTGGCTCTGCTTTTCCTTTAACCATAAGCTTTATTGCTTTCTTCCAAGGTACAACAGATAATGCCATATAATTTCTATCTAGTAGTAATGCTCGCTGCATGTTCTTTCCTCCTACTCTAAAATTTCCCTACGAAAAACCTCTCATGTTATTCTCCTCTACTCAAATATAAGTTTTTTTAACTCGTCCACGTCTAACCCAAATGGATCGTTCTTTCTACCCTCTGGTCGGCCTATTCCATAATGTGTGAGTATATCGTCCTGACCAATTTGAGGATACTTTTCTATCAGCGCCTTACACAGCGCGACCAGTTTCTTCAACTGCTTCTCTGGATATTGTACACCGTATCCGCTCAAAACTTTACCACTAGGGTACACAATTTCACATTTTTTTGGTTCGTCTCCGGCCCATGCTACAGTTTTCCCGCCGCGGTTGCAATAATACTTCTCATCGTCGGCATCGTAAGTTAGGACTCCAGGATTCACTATCTCGATTCCTATGGTGCAGTTATTAAGATTGCTTCTCTTAACTCCATCGATAGTCCATTTGCTTATTCCAGCATGCCACGCTTTCTTTTTGGTGTTAACCATTTGAGTTAGCTCTGCGTTACGCCCTAAAACATAATGACATGATACACCTGATGCTTTGCTTACCAAAAAATCTACGTTCTGTTTAAACGTGCCCATGTATATGTGATGAAGAACTATAGCACGAACCTCATCTTTTCTATTTGATTGATTCTCTGCCTTCTCAAAATTAACTTTCATAAGGTCTAACGGCATAATGATTGGCTTGTACTCTGATTCTCCAGAGATAACCTCTGTCGTAATGTCTTTGTATGGGCCGACTTCCTTTTCCCCAAACAGTTTTTTAAATAGCCCCATAACACAACCTCCCATGTTATTTTCTATCATAAGTTTCGAAAGAGTAGGAAAAAGCACCTGGCGTAGTATCGGTAACTATTTTGCCTCGCTTTCTAATCCAAACTCTTTCATCTAGTCGTGGAAAAAATGCATCTCCTCGCTCTACTCTAGTGTGAACGTGAGTCATATATACTCGGTCAACTACCTGAGCGTCGAGAGCTTGCTTGTATATCTGTGACCCTCCGATGACAAAAGCTTCGTCGGCGTCGTGTTCGTAGGCCTCGGCCAATGCTGTTCCGAAAGAACTACACACTGTTGCATTGGCTACGCTATAATTATCCTGCCTGGTTATTATTATGTTAGACCGCTTAGGAAGAGGTTTAATTGGAAGCGACTCCCAGGTTTTTCTACCCATAATTATAGGTTTGCCCAGCGTCATTCGCTTAAAATACTTTAGATCCTCTGGGATATACCATGGTATGACTCCCTGAACGCCTATAACTTGGTTGTCGCTAGCTGCCACTATTATTGATATTTTCATTTGTATCCTATTTAGGGTTATGAGGCAGGGGGGAATCTGAAATGTATTCCTCGACCCACGCCGAATCGTAGTAGCTTAATAGAGATACCCTCTTGAATATGCGTCGTCCACGTCGATCAGGAGTCTTAAGCATAGATTCTTTTATGTACTTTTTAGCATCTTTTTCGTGGTCGAATGTCGCTATTCTTTCCTCATGCGTATCCACTCGGCCGGTCCAACCACCATAACCATATTCTGCCTCATCCTTGGAGGCCATTAGTATGTATTTCTTCTTAATCATTGGCGCTCTCCTATTCATATTTATCACACCATGTGCTGTGAGGTAGTTTTAGTTTATCTCCGCCACACTCGCACTTAATTCTAAAATCTATATCTGGCTTTATAGCACCATCTATGGCTCTCCATACTATATCGTCCATTAGATTTACTTCGTCGGGATGCCACAACCCATCAGGTGGGTGAAGATCCAGATTTAATACATTCGGATGAGCACCGTCGTAACTAAATGTCCATCGATCATCGTCAAACAATATCAAGAAATTCCAGTCAGCTCCAGGCGTAAGGAAATCTATATTCATACCCTCTCTTACTAGGGATTCAAAATACCATACTGCCGCCTGTTCCTGCTTTGGAGCTTTAACAATGATCAACGTACTAATTCCGCCTTTATTGTTGGATGTGGATTATAATTCTTCACCTTTATATCCTCAAACTTAAAGTCATCTATGTTCTTTATATCTGGGTTCAACCATAGCTCCGGTAGATCTATCGGCGTGCGTGAAATCTGTTCCTTGGCTGCCTCAAGATGAGTCTCGTATATATGGGCGTCGTGAAGAGTGTGTATTAGATCTCCAACCTCCAGCCGGCACACCTGAGCAATCATATGAGTTAACAAAGCATATGACGCAACATTAAATGGAACTCCCAAAAACATATCACAGCTTCTTTGGACCATATGACAATGAAGCTTACCCTCTAAAACACTCCACATCGACATAACGTGACACGGAGGAAGGGCTGCTCTATCTATATAACCAGGATTCCACCCGGTAATAATATGCCGGCGAGAATAAGGATCAGTCTTAATCCCATCTATTAGTCGGGACACTTGGTCTATGCTGCAATCGTCATCATCATAGCAGCCGAACTTATCTGGGGCTGGCCATTTTTTCCACTGCCTTCCGTAAGCAAATCCTAATTCTCCTAGCGTAGGGCTCAGCGGATTGTCATACCGCTCTCCGCCTTCTTTTATAGCAGCTATGAACTCTTCCTCGCTTAAGATTTTATCTGCGTAGGGCCCTCTCTCTCTTCCGTCTTCTCTTTCTCTGTACCACCTATACGCATCAGCATTCCATATATTAACACCGTTATCAACAAGGTACTTAATGTTAGTAGAACCTGAGAGAAACCAAAGTAATTCATGAACAACTCCTTTGAACCATACGTTTTTGGTAGTAAACAAAGGGAATCCCTTGGACAAATCATATCTGCACTGATCGCCAATTATCGTTAAACTATTAACGCCGGTTCTATTTTCCTTCATAGTGCCTGTGTGTATAATATCATCTAGCACGTCAAGATACTTACACTCGGAAGTAAAGTTTGCATACCTGGTGGCTAGTAAACTAGTTTCAGGCTTGGCGCCCTCTTTTAACCACTTTAATGCTTCTTCTCTAGTTTTCGCCACGTCTATCTCCTAATAGTTTGCTTAAGCAGACTTTTAAGTATCATTGTCCACTGAGCCCGAAGCTCAGGAGTCTTTGACTTTTCGCTTAGACACTGAACATAATCTATCATCAGCATCTGTTTCCTTATGTCTAGTGGTTCACTAATTATCTTTACTCTTTTTAAGTCATCGTAAAGTATCATTTACATGTTTGCTAAGAACTTTCACCACCTCTTCGTGCAACTCCTCAATAGATTTGCTTGCATTAAGAACTATATATCTTTCATGTGTTTTTGACAACGCTAAGAATCCTTTTCTAAGCTGGGAGTGAAAGTCTAAAGTCTCTCTCTCCATTCTGTCGCCGCCGGCAAACTCTGTGTTAGAGCTTCTCGCTCTAGTTACACCCACTGCTGCCGGCAAGTCCATTATGAATGTTATATCAGGCATTAACTTGCCTGAAGCATAATCTATAAGACTAGTCACAGTGTCTACGCCTAAGCCACGTCCGATGCCTTGATACACCTTAGTGCTATCCGCATACCTATCGCTTATCACCCACTTGCCGTCTTTCAGCGCCGGCTTAATGTACTTGTCTACATGCTGCGCTCTATCTGCCAAATACAGAAACAACTCAGTTCGTGGCCCAATATCATAATCAGGGCTAAGTATTAAGTGTCTAATCTGCTGGCACTCTTTCGACAGCACAGTTCCTGGCTCTTTAGTCAACAAATGATCTACGCCTTTTGAGCTTAGCCATTCGTCTAGCAGACTAGCCTGTGTCGTCTTCGAAGATCCTTCTATCCCCTCAAATGTTATAAACATTACTTGCCTTTCTGTTCAGTTTTATTTTTCGCAACAACAAAATTTCCGCTAGCCTTAGCGCTTTCTACCATAGCCGCGCTCTTGTTTCTAACCTTTTGCAGATCTACATTTTTTGGGTCAACTCCACGCAATGTGTAGCTCTCTGCCTCAACAGAATATGGGTCACACCCGTACACTCTTTGGAACAACTCGTTTCTTACTTCCATATACCTGCTAGTTATTATTCCTTTTGCCGCGGGTCCTCGAACCGGTTGCTGGTAAAAACGCTCAGCAACCTGGTAAAGAGTATATAACTCCGCTAACGATAATTTCTTTGCGTCTGCCCTAGATGTCTTTTCTTTCTTCTTTGCTACTTTTTTTACCATATCAATCACCTTTAATTATTCTATATGAATCATCATCCATATGCATAGTTGAAAACTCGTATAGCTCTGTATCTTCCATCGCCACCATCTGATGTACCCTGTTTACTGGTATTCTAAAGTTATCTCCTTGCTTGAGAATAACTTCCCTTAAATTCCCAGTGCCGCACAGCGTATGAACAGCAGTAAGCTTTAACACCGCCTCTGGGCCAGGTATTACTGCTACCAACTGCTCTATATTAGCCGCGTTATCTCCAAAGTATAGCTTCATCTTTCCTTTAGCAACATAAAACGTCTCATCTTTTATCTTGTGATAATGTAAAGAGCATCTTTTACCCTTAACAAAATATAGCAATTTACCGCAGTATTTATCACTGTTGATGATAAATTTTTCAAACCCCCAGCCCTTCGGCACAAATTTAATATCCGGCTGATCTACTTTCATTATTTCTTTCCTATGTTGATTACGCGTGCGCGACGCTTCAGTATATTCTTATTATACCACTTTCTAGCAAATTCGTTAACCTTTTTACAAATTTGTGGCGACATAACTACACCACCGAAATTACGCGCTATTTCCTCTGCCAGCTTTCCTCGCTGTGGCTCATTCATATAGGCATGAATAATCACCTGCGCAGTTTTAGTGCTAAGGTGAGGCACAAATAAAACTAGAATGTGTTTTATATCCAGCCAATCTTTTATTTCTTTATCATTCCACGACTCAGAAAAGCTTTTCATTATCTACTCCGATAGGTATTTGTTTACAAACCTTGGTCTGTGATATTTAGTTTTACCATGTTTCTTAAGCGCCTCTATGTGTGCTTTAGTTCCATACCCATTGTTCGATGTCCATTTAAAATCATCAGAAACATCCACTGAAAGCCCGCACATATACCTGTCGCGCTCTACTTTTGCCAATATCGATGCGGCGGCAATAGATATGCTTTTAGTATCGCCTTTTATAATAGCTGTTTGTGGAATGGTTATTTCAGGAACTATAGCGTTGCCGTCCATTAGTACATAGCCAGGATCAACGCCGAGATTCTTTATTGCTCGTCTTGCTGCTATAAATCTTGCCCAATATATATTATGCTCTTCGATCTCTTCAATGGTAGCACACGCAGTAGCACTAGCAAGAGCATACGTTTTTATAAGGTCGTATAAAACTTCTCTCTGCTTGGGAGACTTCTTTTTTGAATCATCTAAACCTGGCAACAAGTTTAAATAGTCAAACCCAGGTGCAAAAACAGCCGCACCAACATAAACACTTCCTGCCAACGAAGACATACCAGCCTCATCTACGCCAACTACATTACTATAGCCCTCGGCGATTAATTTATTTTCTACCGACGCATCTACCATCTCTATCTCCTATACACATTTGTCACAATATGTCAACTAATTATCCTGAAAGTTCAAATCCTCTACAAACCTATTCATAAGTCTTTCCTCTGGAATAGACCCATCGAAACTATTGTCGCTTAAATCAACAAACGTTACTGCATTGGTGTCGCCCTCACCACTTCTTGTGGCTATATAAAGTCTATTTAATCTTGTGTTTACATCAATGGAAATAATCTCGTTAGTCGTTCCAGATAGTATTTCAAAATCTCTATCTGTCCCTAGTATTCCGTATGTAACCAATTGCCCATTTATCTCCGTGCTGCCAGGAGTAGATTCATCCGTCTCTATTCTAACTGCTCCAGCCGGCGTTCCTAAGAAAATGCTAGCCGACCCGCTCTTAACTGTTGATGTTCCCTCTGTTACAACCATGTCAGTAAAATATCCATCTGGTATTCCTGGCAAAGCGTATCCATCAGCATCATAAAATACATCAGGGGTATCTCTCCCAACATCATCCAGCAGTATACTGTAGTAAACATCTACTCGTGAGCGCGTTCTATTAGCCAAGTATAGGGTGCCATCGTTCTTCTCTGATAGATATACCTTGGTAATCTCATCGCCGACGCTATAGAATAAAGTCGTCTCCGCAAAGTTAGTCGGCATAACGAATGCTCCACTATCTCTAGTTCCAACAACCAATCTATTTATCTGCTGTAGCGGCCGAGCTTGCAGATCCCAAACAAAGTATCCGTCCAGCAGCTCCGTCGGAACCGAATTGAAATCAGCGCTCGACACCAATAATGATTGTACCCCGTTTGAGTCTCCAACGTAAATAGTTTCTGGATTTAATGGAGCTAGGCCGGTAGTAAATGTAACTGAGTCAGATCCAACATTGTTCGATACTGGTTCTTCTGCCGTCATTCTTACAGTATGAGCAGATTCCCCCAGCAGTAAGAATCGAGGATTAATCTCTCCTCTATAGTGATATCCGTCGACTATGGTATCAACTGTGCCCACAAACAACGGAGACTGAACAACGTTATTAACAATTGCTGGAACATCATCGACCCATACATTCAGCGTATCTATATCAACTCTATAACCATCATCAAATACTTCAAACTCAATATTGGAATCAACCGGAACACTCGTAGCTACGTCCAAAGGAACAATATCAAATAGAGGTGGAGCCGGATCTGTAACAGTCCATGTTACACTTTCTGTTGTGATATTGCCTCTGCTTCTGTCGCGCACAGATATACTCACTTCAACTACTTGCCCATATGAAAGGTCAACATCTGGTGTTATTATTATGCTATATCCATCTCCTGGGTCAACTCCCTCTGTGCCGCCGGAAATTCGTGCTTGATTCATAGAGAAACCAGATTGTATAAGGCCATTCCTTATTGCCTGCTCGTTCCCAATATCTACAGAGGTGAGATCAAAAGCTATATCATATGCGTCTCTAACTGTAAATGTTATTTCCGGCCTCAACGAAACTTCTAGCTGCTCATCCCTTGGTGTTATACCAGTAATTGTTGGAGATGTCACGTCATCAAACGTAGTGAAACTTGCAGTAGCAGACGCAGAGTTTGCAAAAATATCAGAGGCAGTAGCCACCGTAGGAACAGTTTCATTAAACACGAAGTTCAATTCAGTATCTATTACATATCTATAGCCATCTATTACCCCTGGCGTAGTAACTATATCACTAATGGTAACATCGAATGGTGCAACTGCAGCTCCAGCCAATACCGCTTGGTTGCCATTAACTGTGATATCAACTGTGGCAGTATCAACACCAATAACATCAACTACATCCACGGTAACTATTTGATCTCTATTGTTGCCGGTTGTCCCATCAACTGGAACAAAGGTTATCACCGGAGGCGTTGTATCAGCGGCCACAGTGAAATCATATACCAATGTAGCTCTATTGCCGTAAGCATCATACCCGTCAACATCTACCGCTATCTCTCTTCCTGGCGTAAACGGAGCATCTCGTGTGACCGCAAAACTATATCCATCGAATTGTAATGAAAACTCATCTACTACAGTTTTCGGTGTAATCACTAGGCTAAACCCTGTTTGGGCAACTCCATTGATAACTGCCTCACCGTCATCTACATTAACCGATAAGAGCGATGTATTAACTCCAGTTCCTGATGAGTCATGCATCTCAAACACTATAGATGACTGGGCATCAACACCAGTCTCATTTGGCGCTGGATTTAGATTCAATATTGTGGGCGGAGTTAGTTCAGCCGTGGATACAGCAAAAGTGCTTGCTCCGGTGTTTCCAGTAATATCATCGCCTGTTACTATAACAGTGATTATCTCAAGCTCGTTGAATGGAACAGCCGGGCACAATGTAATATGGAATCCAATCTGTAGACCAACAACTATCGCCGATGCGAACAACGTATAGCCTGACGCCGCTACTCCGTTAACGACAGCAATGTCATCTCTTATACTGGTTATACAATCTACGGTCAGCTCTCTTCTAAGCGTTACATCTAGTGTATTAAAGTCAACACCTAATCCCTGAGGGGCATCGAGCCAATCAAACTCTATGCATGAATCTGGTAGAAGCCCAGTTGCTGGCTGAGTTGGAGTAACATCTGGAGCAGCTACATCAACAAATGCCTCGGTGGTAAACGTGTATGTCGTATCGAGCGTATTAACTGCCGACGGATCAGCTATCAAGTCATCGGCAACTACACGAATGGTAACCAGCGTTGCGAACAAAAAATTAGTAACCGGGTTAATCACTACGCTGAATCCAGCAAAGCCATCTATTGTAGCAGCGGTAATCGATCCTACAAACGGAGCAACAAATGCGCCATTGGAAATAGCCTGTGTGCCATCTATAAAAGCATCTATGGTAGTTGAGTTAACTCCAGCTTCGCCAGCATCATGTAAGCTAAATTGAATATTGGTTGTTCTCAGCGCGCCCGATGAATTTGGAACAGGAACCCTATTCGTTACTATTGGCTCACCCAAATCGTTTAGTTGGAATAGAACATTGTTATTTTTCCCACTAAAGGTTAGCCCAACAACTGGGTCTCCTCCGGCTGTAGCACTACTTCCTATTATTGGATCTGCTGTGGCAATAACCCCTAATACAGTTGCTGTGGAAAACTGGGCACTATTAAATGTTGTGGCACCGGATGATGGAGTGGTGTCTACACTTGTCTGAATCTCTAAAGTATTGTTTAGATATAACCTGCTAGGAGTAATGGTAACTGAGAACCCAGGATTACCGCTAACAGTTGTAGCCGTTATCGTTCCGTCGTAAGCATCTTGAAATGCACCATTCTGAATAGCGTCTGCAAAGTCCGTGTCATCTACACCAGAGAAATTGCCCCCGAAAAGCACATCGAGCGTAGACGTATCAATGGGGTTTCCATCGCTTGTGATGTCAAAGCTAACTGTAAATCCCGGGTTAACAAAATTTCCAGTCGGGCTAAAGTTAGTTAAAAATACTGTCATTATTTTGGACCTACAACTATCCTCTGTGTTTCTGATGATTCATCAATGTCAAACGCTATATATGTTTTTGAACCAACGGCGATCTCTGCCTCTGATGCAATAGCCGTTCCCACAGCAAATACATCTTTAAGCTGCCCCCTAACCTCTTTGCCTGTAAATGTGTCACCTTCGTCCATTAGCACTATGGATGACAAAAATGTTTGCTGGGTTCGCTCCTCCACATCTATAATATTGGCAAAGGCATCGCTAACCATTGGAGTAAGCTTATAATATTGCCACGCCACATCTGTAAAATCTTCCTCCCCAGATGATAAGCTTATATTGTTTAGTGTCTGCGCTCGTTCTGCATCGCGTACACGAACAGTGAGAGGAAGTGGATCTTCCCCAATAAGAGATCCTGAGGCGTACGCTCTAGTCAATCTTGATACAATAAGACTATTTCCAGATTTATTTATAACCGTAAATAGTTCGGATGGAGCCATATTTTT
>Ga0255047_10001657_pt1 | contig 15740 bp, 12 predicted proteins | sample JV7_2_1_MG_FD_183640 | JGI IMG/M metagenome (GOLD analysis project Ga0255047, IMG submission 183640) | Seawater microbial communities from Jervis Inlet, British Columbia, Canada - JV7_2_1 | ecosystem: Environmental > Aquatic > Marine > Inlet | place: Canada: British Columbia | collected 2016-10-06
AAGATTTTCAACGTGCACTAGAGCTGGACCCTGACGACGCTTTCTTAGTAGCTGCAATTGGCAAAGGCGCGCTTTTGACCGGGAAGTTTGACCTCGCGATTACCCAATATCAGGCGGCGCTGGCCATGGAGCCGGTAGTTCCCGAATTCTATTGGTTTCTTGGAAGGGCCTACCTGAGTTCCGGGCGCCTTGATGATGCAGAAGCGACATTTAGAAAATTGTCTAGTCTGAGTCAGTCTTACCGCGGGAAATTCCACCTCTGGGAGACGCTGTTCATAAAGGGCGAGTTAGAGGCTGCCCTGGCAGAGTCAGACTCTAGTTTCAGACGTGCCATAACTCATCATGCGTTAGGTAATGCAGCAAAGGCAGATGAAGCTCTTGCCGATTTAATTGAGAACGCTGGTCCCTATTCGTTAGCCATGGTCTATGGATACCGCGGTGACGTAGATAAAACCTTTGAATGGCTCAATTACATGCTGGAAAACAGCGACCATTATCCAACCTTCATACTGTGCGAAACAGCGTTCCGCAGCATCCATTCGGATAAGCGTTGGCAGCCTTTCCTTGAAAAACTAGGTCTGCTGGAATACTGGCTTGAAATGTCGCCGGATTGGGGGCTCTAATGATTCGACGGATCTTCAGCCTCGCAACGGCCGCTAGTGGCCGAAAGCGGCCCTTCAATTTCCCCATAATTCCATGATCTGAACGTCCGCTTTGGAGAAAAGCGGACATTAATGATTGGGCGTCAGAAATCGGCCTGGCGAATGACCGCTTTCCCCCCAAAAGCGGCCATTAAGCTAAACTTCCCTAAAAGGTCCGCTAACGACCCAATGCAGCCGTTCGCTAAGGAACAGCAATTTGATTATTCGCCGAATTACCGAGAGCCTCAGAGCTCAAGACTTCACCATCGTCGCGATCGAGTTGTTTATCCTAATTGTCGGCGTGTTTGTTGGTATCCAAGTTTCGAACTGGAATGATGCGCGAATAGACCAAACGCGAGCGCATTCCTATCTTGAGCGAATCCGTGCCGATCTCGATGCAGATATTCTCAATTTTCACGACCGGATGAGGTTCTGGGTGGAAGTGTCTGAGTATGGCGCGCAGGGTCTCAGTTACGCAAGGACCGGTACTCTGGGAGATCTCACAGAGTGGGATTTATTACTTGCCTATTTTCAGACAAGCCAGCTAGCGGAGTTTTATACGACACGAACGACTTATGAGGAGTTGAAAAGCGGAGGTGAATTGGGATTGATAGATGATATAGAGCTGCGAAATTCTTTCACATACTATTACACGACTGCTGATAATGCGGTGTTAACAGAGCGCCCCGCTTATCGCGAGCACGTGCGTGGCAAAATACCACTTCACATTCAAAACTACATCTGGGACAACTGCTACACCTCAGATGAACTTGGCATTCAGGAAATGCGTGCGTGCGAAGCGCCTGTCGACGGGAAAGAAGCTGCGCTAATTATCGAGGCTATCCGTGGTGATTATCAGCTCATGTCGGAATTGCGGTATTGGATGTCCACGATGCGCGTTGCCCTGTTTATGGGGCGCGACCGGACTGCGTACGCCACGCGACTTCGAGATTCTATAGACACAAAGATCGACGGCGTGTCGGCGATTGAGAATCCGTAATCCGTCGCGATCCTCTCCAAGGTGTCGAACGACTGCTTTAGGGGAAAACCGCCGTTCGAGCCCAAACAATTTTGACAGTGTCAGTACAGTCGGGTCTGAATCATCACAACCAGGCGGCAATACAGTGTCGCGTTCAATCGCTGCAAGCGTCGACGCTATGACCTGCAAAACACTGGGGCGGGCCAGATTGTGCCCGCTATGTTTTATCCAGAGCTGTATTTCGGCACGTATTTCTCATACCAGTCCGCTTCCACACCACGTCCGCGGCGATCGATAAGCACGTCCAACACATAGGCTCGACCGCTCGTCTCCGCAGCGATCGCACGTTTAAGTGCACCGTCAAGGTCTCCGGGACTGGTGACTCGTTCGCCATCGAGACCATAGGCGCGTGCAATACCGACATGATCGATCCGCGGGTCGTCCAGGGTAATACCGATATATTGACCGGTCGCAGCTGCACGGCCCTTGAGACCGGCGAGTGCCCAGCGGTTGGCCTGATAGCCCAGATTATTGAAAATTACGATGATCAGCGGCACCTCGAATCGCTTCGCCGTCCACAGAGCTTGTACTGCAAACTGATATCCGCCGTCACCGACGAGAGCTACGACCTGGGTATCGGGTGCTCCCAGTTTGGCGCCGATGGCTGCCCCGATTCCCCAGCCAAGGCTGCCACCAGAGGAAATCAGATGCCGCCGGCCCCCGCCCGGCTGGTCGAAAGTGACGTAATCCCAGATCGGGGCATCGGACGTCGCGCCCTCAGTCACTACAATCGCGTTCCTGGCAATCGTGCGATCGATTTCTGCCGCCAGCCTTTCCGGCGCGATCGGATCAGAGTCCCAGACTTGCTCGAGCGTTTGTTGTCGCCGCGTCTGGCGTTCCTCTTTCAGTGCCTCGGCTTTCCGGCTCCTGGCCCTTGCGCGGGCCTGGTCCGGATTTTTGGCGTCAATGGCCCCGAGCAGCTGTTCGAGCGTCGCTTGTGCGTGCGCATAGATCAGCAGGTCGGCTGGATAATTGCGTGCGAGGTGCTCCTCTCTCAACCCGATCTCGATGATTTTTGCCTCGGGCGGTACCAGCGGATGACCTCGCCTCGATAACGAGAGCCGACTCGCGCCGGCGATAAGCACTACGTCGAAGGGCGTCGGTGTTTCGATCGGCCCGCGCATCGCGCCAAGGTAGTGTGGGTGATCACTGGGAAACCCCATGGAAGAACGACTCGATGCGGTATCACCGCTGACAGTCGCACCCAGCTTATCGGAGATTCCGACCAACTCGGCCAGGCCACCCCAACGGGGCAGTTCAGCTCCGGAAATCAGCAACGGATTTTCTGCGGCAAGCAACCAGTCTGCCGCCTGTTCGACAGCGCTGGTGTCCGGATAAAGACGGCTTCCCGATACCGTTCTCTCTGCAGGAATGAGCGTCGCCTGCTCCGTCTTGCTCGCCCATACATCGGAAGGTACGCCCAGAAATACCGGCCCGGATGGCAGGACCGACGCCAGCCTGAATGCGCGACGTAACGATTCGCCAAGGTTCTCGACACGACTCGAGCGAAACGACAGTTTCGTATACAACTCAGGAATAGTCTCGAGTTTGGCGGTCTCGGTGAACACACCCAGATTCTCGCCACTGCGCTCGCTCATTCCCACGGACACGACCACGGGCGAACTGTCCGCCCAGGCGTTGACGATCAATCCCAGCGCATTTGCGGTCCCTGTGATTGAGTGAATATTGACGAAGGACGTACGGCCGGTAATACGGGCGTACCCATCCGCCATCGCCATCACCGATCCCTCCTGCAACCCCAACACATAGTGAATATCGGGAAAGTCGACCAACGCGTCGACGAAACCTGCCTCGTATGAACCGGTGTTACCGAAGACGTACTTGACGTTCCAGAGTTTCAAGGTTTCACAGGTGATGCCGCCACCGGTGACATCGCTTAGCTCGACCTGGTGTTCAGACCCGGGGGACGCTGCGAAAACGTCAGCCAGCTGACCTGCCACTACCGCACCGACACCAAGCTGAGTCAGCGTGTTCAGAAACTCACGCCTGGAAAGCGAGCCGCTGAGAAATTGCTGGAACACATCACGAAGCATGCGAATAACCCCCGAACGTCGATCGTAAGGAGCCTAGATCGTAATGAATGCCCGAAGCAAGAGCTCCGGGCTCCACAAGCTGTCTAGAAGGATGCTCTGAAAGTCAGGCCGTATGTTCGCGGCGGCAGGTAGCTGCCGAGGAGTAACTCCTCCCGTCCGGCACCTGGTGGCAGGCCGATGAACGGCGCATTCGGCGGTACCAATAAGCTGTTCGGGGTCGTGAACTGCGCGCCGAGCACATCGTCGTCCTCGATATTTTTCACCCAGGCTTCCAGCGAGTACTTGCCATCGTCTCCAAACTGGTAGTTCAGCCGAAGGTCGGTCCGGGTATAGCTATCCTGCAGGTTTTGGGGATTGTTGAACGGCAGCAGATAGTAATCGTCCTCATAGTGGAAGTTGATGCGCGTCGTCAGCGTCGACCCATTGCCGAATTCGAGATTGTAGGGTTCGAAACCGATATTGAGTGACAATTCCGGCGCCTTGCTTAACTTGTTGCCGGACAGGTCCTCGGGCACTACGCCCGGTGTCTGCGGATCATCTACATCGGTAAAGATGTCGTACTCGGCGTCCAGGAAAGATGCGGTAATGTCTATGCGTGTCTTGTCCGTCGGCACGAAGGTGCCCGTAAACTCGAATCCCGTGATGGTCGACTCTGCGGCATTTCTCGTCACGATCTGTGCGCTTACGACCTGGCTGACCTGCTGATCTTCGAAGTCGTAATAAAAGTACGAGAATTCCGCCTGCGCCCGACCGCCCATGAAGCGACCTTTTGCGCCGGCCTCATACGCCAGCAGCGTCTCCGGATTGAAGGTGTTGGCGTCGTTGAAGCCGCCGGATCGGTAGCCTTCGGTGGCAGATACATACAGTAACCAGTCTTCCGCTGGGCGCCAGTCAAAGCCCAGCTTGAAGGACGTTTCACTCCAGTCGTCACTCTGGTTACGAATCTGGCAACGGTATATTGTGATCGCACCATTATTGGCGGTACAGGTTGGGGCACCAAGAGAGGTCGGATCAAAGCTGCCCGCATCGATTGTCGCGGGTGCGGTCAGCGGCGCAAGCGTAAAGCCGACGTAGGAACCGATGCCATCGTCCTTTTCGTCCTCGGTCGTACGGACGCCGGCGGTAATCTTGAACTGGTCATCCGAGCCGAACGTGAGCGACCCCTGGCCGAAGAAGGCCAGCGACTCTGAGCGCTGGTCGGTAAAACGGTTAACCCGCACGGCCGGATCGGCAGCAAGAATCAGGAACGAAGGCGGGCCCGGGATTGGCGGGGCCGGCGGCACCAGGTTCGGGCCGATGAAGCCGGCGCCTCGCAGCCCTTCCAGGAACGCGTCGAAGTCCGTATCGAGTTCTTCCTCGAAGTAATAAGCACCGAGAATCCACTCGAACGGGCTGTCCGGGTTATCCGACGCCAGGCGGATCTCGAAAGTGACAGCCTCGGACTCCTGATCGGTTACGGCAAAGTTGCCGACCGTCGGTCCAATGACCGGAGCGCAGGGACGTGGCGGAGGGTTGAAGCGGCACAAGTCAGCAACCGTGGGAATCTGGTCCGTGCCATCGCGATCAACGGTGTTTGCACGTTCATTGACGCGGAATGCGCCAATCGCAGTCAACTCGGTCGAGCCGAAATTCCAAGTCAGGTCGCCTTTGAAACCATAGTCTGCGTTATCGGTCCTGGGAGTAGTGTTCAAAGGAAAGTCCTGCGGATCCGGCGAGAACGGATATTGGAAGCCGCTCAGATCGAAGGATCGGTCGTATGGCACAGCCGCCATGGCCGTACCGTTACCGTTCTGCTCAAAATAATCGCCGCTCAACAGGATCGACGCATTCTCGTTCAGATCGAACAGCAGTGAGGCACGCACGCCGATTTCGTCCAGGTCGTCGCCGTCTGGCGCCGGGCTGTTACCTCGCAAGCCGTCGCGCTCGGAATAGGTGAACGCGATGCGCGCGGCTGCATTGTCGCTGAATGGAATATTGAACGCTCCCTTGAGCGAGATTAGCGAATCGGATCCACCTGTTATCTCGGCATCGAATCCCGTCTCACTGGATGGGCGTCTGGGAATGATATTGACGGTCCCTGAAGTCGTGTTTCGACCATACAAGGTGCCCTGCGGCCCGCGCAGAATTTCCACGCGCTCGACATCGTAGAAAAGTGCATTCGCACTCGAGATGCGCGGCATATACACGCCATCCATATGCACGGCAATGGACGGATCGCCGTCATTGGTTATGGCATCGTTGGAAATTCCGCGGATCGTCAATTGTGCACCGCCAAATCCCAGGTTCAGACTGCCGAACTTGAAGTTAGGCACTAGCTGAGACAAGTCTTCGACTTTGGTGACGCCATTGCGATCCAGCGCAGCCTGATCAAACGCCGACACCGCCAGCGCCGTTTCCATCACCGTTGCGTCACGTTTCTCCGCTGTAATGATAATCTCATCGATTACGGCGTCGCTCTGAGCTATGGCCGTGGCCGAATAGACGATAAGTGTACAAACGCCCGCCAATCGAAGAATGAAGCGCCCGATTAAACGCGAAATACCAGTGTCCATCTCAATCCCTCTCAACGTGCAGATACCTGACACGTGTCTCAATCTTTGTGTGTGTCCCAATCCATCCAAAGCTCACTCACCTACCATCGTTAGCGCTGTCTAGACTGAGTCAAAAAGTGAACTGTAACGTACAGTCCGATTATGGTGCGTACTACCCCAATGTCAAGCGCTGCGGCGGCCGCGGTCCCGAATAACGTGGCACATATTTTCGTGCTTCGTACCCCCATTCCTGTCAGTGCAGGGCGCCTCAGGAACTCCGCCATCGGTGCCCCGTGGATGCCTCGAACATGATTTTTTCCGGTAGTTATCATCGCCGAACTACGCCACGAGTTTTTTCAGAATTCCGGCAAGACCCGTCAATTCACCCCGCGTCAGCCGCTCCGTCAGGCGCGAGTGAGCGTCGCCGAGAATACGCGGATAGCACTTGCGAAATACTGCCCTGCCCTTGCCGGTGAGAACGACCGTTACTTCCCGATCAGAATTTTCGGACCTCTTCCTCGTGACCAGGCCCGCTAATTCCAGCTTCTTCACAGTGTTTGTCGTATTCGACGGTGAAATAAAAGTCTCGTGCGACAAACGGCCCATTGAAATCGGGCCGAATTTGCCGAGTATGTCAATGACATTCAATTCGCCGGCATGCAGGCCCGATCTTTCTGCGACACCGGAAGCAATTTTGTGCAACTGGTGACGGATACGCATTATGTTTCTGAAGACATCGACGCAAATGTCCTCGTCCCGCTCACTAAGGTTTGTCGTCGTCTTGACATGGTTTTTCATGTAGTTATCGGATCGATCAATTGACGGTTTCTTGCCATAACTGTTCCACTCTCGCCTCGATCTCCGGAACAGCAACAACTTTGTCCATAACTTTCAGCCCAAGGGGAACGGTGCAGTCGACACCCATGAAGGTGCGAACGTTCAGCGGGATTTCCGGATAGCCATCGTAGATGCCCAGCTTCGAATTCGAGCCCAAGACTCCCTGCGCCATGGGTTCGATATTCATTCCGACTACGTTCGGCACGATCATCAGGTCACGGTCCGGGATGAAGCGATGCGCTAGTGCCCAGTCGCGGTCCCTGGGATCGCGGATATCGATATCGTCATCGTAGACAAAGACATGCTTGCAGAAGCCGGCCAGTGCGGTGTAGGCACGCATCATCGCCATTTTGGGTTCACCTATGCGCGCCTTTGTGATCGCGACATGCACGGTGAAGCCGCAGCCTGCCGAGGGGTCGACAAATACGTCGACGACGTTAGGCATTATCTCCTTGATCTGCACAAACGTTCGTACCGACCGAAAAAATGCGGCAATCGAATTGCACTCGTTCAATGGGCGGCCGATATGCACATGTTGGTAGATCGCGTTCTTACGCATCGTTATCGCCGTAACGTCGAATATTGGCCGACGTCTCGGGTCATCGTAAAATCCATTGAACGATGCGAACTGGCCCTGCGTCGCCCAGTTGAACGGCTTGAGTTCTCCTTCCACGACGATTTCTGCGCTCGCGGGCACATCGACATCCACGGATTCGCATTTGACCATTTCGACCGGCGTATCTCTCAAGCCGCCGATAAACGCGAAGTCATCACTCTCGTGTGGCAGAGCAGAATTCGCGCCGGCAAGGATGAACTCGGGTGTTACGCCAAACACGAAAGCCATCGGAAACGGTCTGGCCTTTTCGTAATCCCAGGTCGACGACGGGGCGTCGATTTTGCTGCCCCAGTACTCCTCCATGCTAAGAGCGTCGCCAGTACCGCGAAAGATCCAGACAGAACCCGTGTTCCTGCCCGTGATCTCAAAACGATGGTACGAGAGGTTGTGGGCGTTCTCCTTCGGCTTCGAAATACATAGACTTGTGAAGTATCGGCCTTCCGTGAAGTCGGGCGACCCCTGCCCATCCTGCGGGTTAAGTCGCAGCGCCGGAATGAGTGCAAGGTCGGCGTCGTCGCCCTTCAAAATCACTTCTTTGCAGGGCGCTTTCTTCGCGTCTACGTAAACTGGTGGTACGCCTCCCGATTTCAGTACCTGCAGCATCTTCATCGCCGTTCCCGGCAACGCATTGTCCTCCGGTACTCCGAACGCATCGGCCATCCGTCCATATGTGTGCCCTACGGTGTTGGCCAGCACCGGAATATCGAATCCCTTGGGCTTCTCGAAAAGTATCGGCTTGTGGTTATTTTCGTAGTCGGCGCGGGCGATAAACGCACCCATTTCGTCAAGCGTGTCGATCTCGACGGGAACCCGAAACAGTTCATCTTTACTGTCCAGATCATCAAGAAACGCACGAAAATCGAAAACGCTCATCGCTCATCCCCCGATAAGTAGAGCCCTGGTGATAGCTTAACACTTTTGCATAGAACATTTCTATATAGAAATGTTAAGCTGAGCCCATGCGTCTCATTATCGGAATTTCCGGCGCAAGTGGCGCGATCTACGGCATTCGACTGCTTGAAACTTTGCGGCACCAGGATGATGTGGAAACGCATCTCGTGATGTCATCCACCGGCCGCATGAACATCCAGATAGAAACGGACTGGAAGATCAAGGATGTTGAAAAGCTGGCGGACATCGTGCATCGCAATAATGATGTCGGTGCAATGATCGCCAGTGGCTCGTATAAAAGCGACGGGATGATCGTCGCACCGTGTTCAATGAAGACGCTGTCGGCAATTGTCAACTCGTATGCGGATAATCTTCTGTGCCGCGCCGCTGACGTCATGTTAAAAGAGCGCAAGCGGCTCGTCCTGGTACCAAGGGAATCGCCGCTGCATTCGGGCCACTGTCGGCTCTTGTATCGGGCCACCAAAATGGGAATCGATATTGCGCCGCCGGTGCCTGCTTTCTATAACCGACCGCAGTCGGTCGACGATATCGTCAATCACACGGTCGGCCGACTGCTGGACCTCCTCGGGCTGGAAGCGGGACTGGTCAAGCGCTGGTGTGGAGTCAGCGATACCTGAAACTATGTTTACAGTCCGAGCACGCTCGAGATCGATTGTTCATCGTGGTCAGGAAATGCGGCGCGGATCACGCTTACGAAATTGCGCCGCACGTCTTCACCTACTTCAAGTCCCGCGTACTCGCAGTAAAGCATCAGGTTGGCGGCGACATCTTCAAGGACCCGATCCGGAGCGTCAGTTCGCGATCGTTCGATTGATACCAGTGACTCCAGCCCCTGCTGCTGCATTTTTTCCGCCGCGAACTCAACGGATTTGATTTCTTCGCGGAGTTGCATGCAGGTGTCGGTTGGAACCGGCTCTGTGTCGCATCCCGAATGCTTCATCCATGTTCTTGCGGACCGTAACGGCACCACGACATGGTCGGCCCACTGCGTAGAGAACTCGCTTGCCTTTGCGAACAGTTCGGCGTCGAACCGACCGATGACGGCACCGGTCCAGCAGCAGAACAGCAGCATATTTACATCCGCACCGTAGTCGTTCTGGAGAGAAAGACAGGCCTCGGGCACGCCCGCTGTGCGATAAGTGCGCACGGAGAAGTCCCAGAATCCTTCGATTTTCTGGCCGGTTGGCATTTTTCAGGCCTCAGGGGCAACAGTAAGCACAATGCCGTCCAGCTCGTCCTGCCATTTGATCTGGCAGGAGAGTCGTGAGTTTGGCTGCATCTCGCAGCCCTCTCCTTCGAGTGTCGCCAGTTCGAAATCAGTTTGCGGTTTCAACCTGCTGAGCCAGGGCTCTTCGATGAAGACGTGGCAAGTCGCGCATTGACAGGAGCCGCCGCACAGCGCTTCTATCGACAGGCCGGCCTGCCTTAGGATTTCCATCAGGCTCGCTCGCTCGCGTGCCTCAAGCTCGTGCTTCGTGCCATCACGATCGGTAGCAAATATCTGTGCCAAGGTTGCCTCTGACGTAATGGCTCAGGCGCCGGGCGGCCCAACGTTTTCGGCATTGTTCGACATACTGAATATTTCACCGCCGGGAAAGTAGTCCGACCAAACGTACCAGAATATCTTGTTGTAATGTGGAATCGCGGCGAGCTGCCTGCCCTCGTGCTCGCCGCTAACGCACAACCCGGTAACGGACCATTCAGAGCCGGTTTCCGCATCGACAAAATGGTCACTCTGCTTTGACTTCCCGAATGTCGGTATCGCGTCGCCGTCCACGCGCCGATCGAATACCTGCATATAGTCATCAACGCAAAAGATCGTCAGTTGCGTATCCGCAATCTGGTCATTGATTACCTGCCGGTCTGCAACCACGTCAACCGGATAGGCCCGTGACTGATCGCCAGAGAGCAGACCCAGTACCAATGACTTCATTGGCAAACGCTGATCGAGCGAATGCTGCAGCGGGTACACCATGACGGGGCTGGACGGGTCGATTACGTCGGCCCTGGCCAGCAGTTTCAGGTAGAAGATGTCGCGCCATTCGACGGGCCGCATCCATACGGGAGAATCGGGATAGTTCTTCTTCCAGGATTTCAGACTGGTCATGACAGTTGACACGGTGGACAAAGGATCGTTGCTGCCCTCGAGCCGATTATGGATTTGTACTACGGAACAACGATTGCTCTTCTCATAGAAAACCATGTTATTGGCGAGTGCAGCGGTGATCGTGATATCCGGATTACTGAAGTTACCCTCGAGGGCATACGACATCGAGCTGTGCGCCAGTATGCAATGCGTCATGATGAACGGTGCATCGCCCTCGGATTGATAAACGATATGGGGCCGCCGCGCCAGGCGCGCGATGAACGCATACGGTTTGCCCTCCCCGTCTATGACCCCGACGACCTCCTCGTCCGGCCCGAATTTCTCGAGCGCTTCGTCAGCGGATACGAATATCGGCTTGCGAACAGGTCGAAACAGCATCTTGGCGTGCATCAGAAAACCGTAGATAACTATCGACGCGACCGCGACAGTAGATCCGATGACGGGGACCGAATACGCCCCGTCCAGCGCGTTCCGGTACCAGGCCCAGACAAGCAGCGCCAGCGCAAGAACGATAAGCACACCAGACTGGGAATATATATACCGGGCACCCGCGGGAGACGCTGCAATCCGGTTGGTCAGCATCAGTATCCCTAGCGTCCCGGGCAGCACGGCAAGCGCGGTCAGCAGCACCGCGATCATTGCAAGTACATCCGGGGTAGTCATCTGGATACCAACCTGTCTGTTATCGTTAGAAAATTGTACTGTACCGTACATTATTTTCCAATTCACGGGAGATTACCAGACCGGGCCGGTCCGGGAGCCGGCTCAGCCGTCGTCAGACTGGTGATATGCCTCGAGGAAGCGGTCCACAACGTGGCGCGCCCGGACGCTGACTTCCTCGGCGGAAGGCGCCGGGGCATCCAGATAGAGCTGGTCGATATAGCGCTGGTGCATGAGCATGCCGCGAAAGAATTCGGATGCCTCCTCGGCGCTTCTGATATCGATCAGCCCCCTGTCGATCAGCGTCTCGAAGTAGTCTCGCAGCAGGGTGTGGCCGCGCAGCGGACCGCGCTCATAATACATACGGGCGATATCGGGAAAACGATCACGCTCGGCGATGATCAACCCCATCAGCGCGCGGTGCTTGCGGGAAAACACAACGCGCAGGCGATGCTCGGCAAAATTTACCAGCGTGTCACGAACATCATCCAACGACTTGAGTTCAGCACCTTCATGACTCGTTACGATCGAATCAACAACGGCACGAAACAATTCCGCTTTCGTCGGGTAGAAACTGTATAAGGTTGCCTTGGAGCCGCCAGACTTTTTGACGATGGCATCGATTGAGGTCTCGCCGTAGCCCACTTTCAAGAACAGCGTCGTAGCAGCAGCAAGTATTTTCGCCTTCCTCTGTTGGCCACGAGCCGAAACAGGGACAGATTCCTTGCTGGTTTTCCCGCTCGCCTTCCTACTCGTTTTTTTTATTTTCGCCGCCAAGAGTCTGGTCTCGTTCAGCAAAGCCGATCAGGTTTCAAGTGCTCCCCGAAACCCAGCGTAACAGATGGCGGTGCCGGATTCGCCTGAAGTTGTGCAGCCAACGACGGTAAACCCTGGTCATCAGAGCGGCAACGCGGTCTCGAACTTGATCTGTCTTAGCGCAAAATCGGAGTGGATCTGGGAGACACTGGGCGCATTGAAAATGACGTTTTCCAGAAAGTGATCGTAGGCAGCGACACTGGGTGTCGCCACACGCAGGATGATATCTGCAGCACCGGTCGTAAAGAAACACTCCATGACCTCCGGCTGTTCCTGCATCAGATCGGCGAACTTCGTGCTTGAAGTCTTGGAGTGGCGCGCCAGTGATACGTGAGTAAATACGGTTTCTCCGATTCCTGCCTTTTTTGGATCGAGGATGGCGGTGTAGCGCTGAATGACTCCGGAGTCTTCGAGCCCTTTTACCCGACGCCAGCAAGCCGAAGGCGACAGGCCCACTTGTCTCGCCAGGTCCTGATTTGTAAGCCGCCCGTCGGCCTGTAATGCGATCAGTATGTTGCGCTCATAGCTATCCAATGGCACAGCCTCAGTTTGTTGTGGTATGGCCATCTTGAAATATCCTTTCGAAAAATGGTGTAATTTAGAGAACTTCTCCCAATTATAGGCGAAATTTCGGATAATAAGAAAGCATTACTCGCGAAAATCGGCGTAAGCTGCTTTTTGTCTGTAACCTATTTGCACGGAGGCAATTATGATCCCTGATACCACCAGCCCGGCCCCCCCAACCATCATTCCCGACGGGGAGAACCTGAGCGTCGATTTGCTTTCAGACATCGCACGCAATCCCACAACCCGAGTCGAGCTTACCCCCGAAATTCGGGACCGGGTAATCGCCTCGCGTAAATTACTTGACGAATTCGTGGAATCCGGACGTGTCATCTATGGCGTCACGACGAGTGTTGGCGGATTTGTTAACTGGTTGATCCCGTCATCGCTGGCTGAGGAGACGCAGAACAACATCTTGCGTTCGGTGCAAAGCAATTGCGGTCCTCATCTCGACGACCACTACGTTCGTGCCTCGATGCTTGCCAGAATCAACTCACTCGGCCGTGGTTGCTCGGCGATCTCGATCGAAAATCTCGAGAAATATGTCGCGATGTATAACCGTGGTGTTCTGCCCTGCATTCCCGAGAAAGGCTCACTCGGCACCAGCGGTGACCTCGGGCCGCTGGCGTGTATCGGCCTCGTCGGTACCGGTCAGTGGCGCGCGAAATTCAATGGCGAAGTCATGCCCGGCGGCGAAGCGTTGAAGAAAGCGGGCATCGAGCCGATGAAACTCAGTTACAAGGAAGGGCTGGCGCTTATCAATGGCACATCGGTGATGACCGCCATAGCCGCCTGCCTGGTTGCAGAAAGCAAGAGCCTGATCAAGGCCTACACGCTGACAAGCTGCATGAGTCTGGAAGTACAAAAGGCCAAAATCATGCCGTTTCACCCGGCGGCGCACCGGCAAAAACCGCATGTCGGCCAGGGAAAGATTGCTGCATGTATTTATGAGTCGCTCGCCGACAGCAGGATGATCGTGCAGGACGAGGAAGCGGAAAAGTGGCTGAGAAATCTTGCCAGCGACGAACCCCATGGTCTCGACGAACAGATCGAAGACGCTTATTCAATCCGCGCTACGCCGCAGGTACTCGGGCCGGTCGTAGATACAACACTCTTTGTGCAGGATACCGTTGAGACCGAAATCAATTCATCGAACGACAACCCGCTCATCGTCGTCGAGGATGGTGAAGCGGTACATAACGCGAACTTTCATGGCCAGTACATCGCCAATGCCATGGATCAGCTGGCAATCGTGCTGGTTAATATGTGCAACCTTTCGGACCGACGCAACAACCGCTTGCTTCACCCGAGTCTCAATGGAAGTCTGCCGCCGTTCCTGGTCAAGGAGAATGCCGGGGTACGCATGGGACTGATGGGCGGCCAGTTCCTGGCGACCTCGCTGACGGCTGAAATTCGCCAGATGTGCATGCCGATGTCGATTCAGTCGCTGCCATCAACGGGCGACTTCCAGGACCATGTAAGTTTTGGCATGAATGGGGCCCGTCGGACACGAGATATCCTGGACAATGCTCGACATATCCTCGCTTTTGAACTCATCTGCGCTTGTCAGGCGGCGGACCTTCGCGGTACCGATCAACTCAGTTCTGCAACCCGTAGACTGCATACGTTGGTCCGCGAACACGTGCCTTATCTTGATCATGACGAGCCGTTGACTGATCACATTGAGGCGATTGCGGCCATTTATGCGAGCGGCGAATTTCTCGAAGCAGTCCCGCAGGGGGTTGAAGCGTACAACTGGTAAAAGGAACTGACATGACGTCCGCAGTTCATGCGGCATATCTCGAGCGCACCCGCTCGAGCGCGGAAAATTATGCGCGCGCGACAGAACTTATGCCTGGCGGCACCTCGCGTCAGGCTTCGTTTTGGGCACCCTACCCCTTGACGATCAAGCGGGGCGAAGGCGCATATTTCTGGGATATCGACGGCCACCAATACCTCGACCTGATCAACAACTATACGGCGATGGTCCATGGCCATGCCTATCCTCCAATCGTCGAGGCAACGCGAATGCAGATTGGGGATGGTACCGGGTGGGCTGCGGCTAACGAACCGCAAAGCCGTCTCGCTGCAGTGATCGTCGATCGCGTGCCATCAATAGAAAAGATTCGCTTTACCAATTCCGGATCCGAAGCCGGCGCTCTCGCTTTTACTATTGCCCGGATAATTACCGGAAGAACGAAATTGTTGATGGCACGCTACGGCTATCACGGTTCGCTGCTCGAGTTCGAAATCGGCTCCTTCGGCAGAGAGGGGCCGCTTACACGTCTCGCGACCTTTAACGACCTGGCGGATTTCGAGGCTGTACTCGATGAGCACGGTGACGACATCGCGGCAGTATTTCTCGAGCCCGTTCTGGGATCAGGCGGCGTTATCGAGGGCGAGGCGAAATTTCTACATGGTGTCGGAACCGCGGCACACAAAGCCGGCGCATTGTTCGTTCTCGACGAAGTGCTCACTTTGCGATTCGCCGTCGGCGGATGTCAGGCCAGCATCGAACTCGAGCCGGACCTGACGATGCTGGGCAAGATCATTGGCGGCGGGTTTCCGGTCGGCGCAGTGGGCGGCAGTACAGACATACTGCGAATATTTGATCCCGCCGATATGAAGGTCTTTCACACCGGCACATTCAACGCGAATCCGGTAACGATGGTCGCCGGAGAAATATCGCTGCGGGAACTCACTGCCGAGCGTATCGAGCGCATGGACAATCTGCGCGCCTCGCTGCAGTCGGGCCTCGTCGATATAGCGCAGAAGCACGGCCTGCCGCTGTCGACAAACCACTATGGATCCTGCCTGAACCTCTATTTCAGCGAATCGGTTCCCGAATCGTCCATAGTCCGTGATGACGAGGCGGTGATGGACAAGTTTCATCTTGCCTGTATCAATCACGGCTTGTTTATCGCGCCCCGGGGCATGATTGCACTGTCTACCGTTATCCGGGA
>Ga0255047_10001660_pt1 | contig 15719 bp, 14 predicted proteins | sample JV7_2_1_MG_FD_183640 | JGI IMG/M metagenome (GOLD analysis project Ga0255047, IMG submission 183640) | Seawater microbial communities from Jervis Inlet, British Columbia, Canada - JV7_2_1 | ecosystem: Environmental > Aquatic > Marine > Inlet | place: Canada: British Columbia | collected 2016-10-06
GGCGGAATCCGGTTGGTGCATTCCCACGATCATGCCTGTGGTGTCTGTGAAGTAGCAGGCGTGACCTAGGCCAGGGATGGTGAACATGGGTACGACGATCTCGCCGCCAGCGAAGATGACCTTGCCCATGTAGCCCTCCAGATCGTCGACGGTGATCGTTGCGACGGTGATCGGCTGTCCGTCCTCCGATGTCGTGAAGCCCGTGTCGATGCCGGGCTCTTCGCCGTGGCCGGCAACGAAGTAGTCCTCAGCGCTCCATGGCTTGGGATCCCAGTCGAAGACGTCCTTGTAGAACGACATGGACGCCTCGATATCTCCGCTGTTGAACTCGACGTAGTTGATGAACGGCACGGTCCTCCTTCTGCTGACGCAGGTTGGATCCTACGCGACGAGGGGAGCGGATGGTCCGCTCCCCTCTACCGCAATGTGCCGCAGTGGCCCTACTGGCCTGTATCGATCTCCGTATCGTTGAACAGTTCGCCGATCGCTCCGATGCTCGACAAGATTCCGCTTGTCTCCAATGGAAGGTAGATCTTCGTGGCCTTTCCGTCTGCGATGCCCTGGAGTGCTTCCAGGTACTTGATCGCGATGAGGTCGGGCGTTGGATCGCCGGTGTGTATTGCGCCGAATACTCTCTCGACGGCCTGTCCTTCACCCTCGGCAACGGTGAGCAGTTGGTACTTCTCGGCGTCTGCGACTTCTTTGATCGCCTGCGCCTGACCTTCAGCGTCAAGGATCCGAGCCTGTTTCACTCCCTCAGCGCTGAGAATGGCTGCACGCTTCTCACCCTCCGCCTCGGTAACGACGGCACGCCGATCGCGCTCGGCCTTCATCTGGCGATGCATTGCCTGTGTCACGTCCGCCGGTGGATCGATCCGCTGGATCTCAACACGGACCACCCGGGTACCCCACACGTCGGTTGCCTCATCGAGGATGACGCGTAGCTCGGTGTTGATGACTTCGCGAGATGTCAGTGCGGCGTCGAGATCCATGTCGCCTATCACGTTCCTCAGGTTGGTCTGTGCGAGCTTCGTCGCCGCGAGGATGAAGTTCGCCACGTTGTAGGCGAGCTTCACCGGATCTGTGGCCTGGTAGTAGACGACCGCGTCAACTGTGACAACAACGTTGTCCCTGGTGATGACTTCCTGTGGCGGCACGTCGACCACCTGCTCACGCATGTCGATCTTCCGCACCTTGTCGATGAACGGGATGATCATGTGGAATCCCGGATCGAGCGTTGTGCGGTACCTACCGAACCTCTCTGTGAGACCCAATTCGTGCTGCTGGATGATCTTGATCGCCAATGCGACGTAGATGATCAGCACGAAGATCAGGATCAGAACGATCGCTGGTGCCATGATTCCCCTTCCTCTCTGTAGTCCGTCTCTTGGTTGTCAGGTGACCTCATCGACGACGAGTCGAGCACCTCTGACCTCAACGACGTGCACCTCGGCGCCAACCGGTATCTCGTCGTTCGAGTCGGTGATGGCACGCCAGTCCTCGCTGCCCATCTTGACCCTTCCGCTGTGCAGTCGACTGACGGGCTCGATGACGACGGCCGACGATCCGATGTACCGAGCCGCGCCCACAGGGAGGAGCTCACCGTGGATGTCTCTTTTTGCGAAGCGCTGGAGCAGCCACAATGCCAACACCGATACGACGACGAACGTGATGATCTGAACGGGCACGCTCACTGAGAGCAGAGCGAGAACACCTGCAACTGCCGCCCCCGCTGCAAATGGGAGCAGGAAGAACCCTGCAGTCACCATTTCGCCGATCGCCAGTACGCCTGCGGCGATGAGCCACATGGCAACCCATCCGGCCTCGTTGACGCTTTCATCGCGTGGTCCGAACACTGCCACTGCGATCACGAGAAGGACAATCGCAGCGAGACCGAGCCAGAGACCCCAGGTCGGCGGGTTGGCGTCCCTGGGTTGCAGCTGCGTTCGGTTTGGTGGCTTCGGCCCGCGATTGGCAGCCGCCCACTCCTCAGCGAAGGCGTTGATATCAGGTCCGGTCACCGTGTCGAGTGCCTTGCCTGCCGACACGGCCTCCCTCAGATGTGATCGGAGTTCGACGGCCATTTCGTTGGTGGTCTCGATGCTCACGCCCGACCCTCGCCAGTACGTCCGACATCGATCGACGACCTGATCGGTGGTCAGTTCTGTCACGCTTCTGCTCCCTTCACAACCTGGTTGACCCCGGCGCTGAGGTCGGACCATTCATCTGTCCATTCTGTCAGCTTCTCGGCGCCTTCGGCCGCGATCCGATAGTACTTGCGCGGCGGCCCGGATCCGTCGGCTTCGACGAAGTAGCCCTCGATCAGTCCCGAGCGCTGCATCCTCGAAAGGGTCGGATAGATCGACCCTTCGCTCGAGAGCGTGAGCCCTCTCGTGGACAACTTGTCCGCCATCTCGTATCCGTAGCTCGGTTCCTCGTTGATTATTGCGAGGAGGCACATGTCAAGCACACCCTTGAGAAGCTGGCTCCGGTGATCCATACCGAGTTCCCCGTGGTTGCTATATACGTTCGCTCAATATCAAGGTCTATGTGATATCTTGCGAACCAAGGTATCAAGGAATGGCATGGAAGTCAAGGAGGAAGAAGTTGACAGTTCTCGTTCAGCCACAGGTTGGGCGCCAATTGGTGTCGCCGAAGACCGACATGGTTATTGCCCAGAGACTCCGGTCGTAGGTGCGAAGCTCATCTCTTGTGTTCACGTGGTTGTGCGATGAAATCGGTTCCCGTTCCTCATCGCTGTTCTCGAGGTTCGCATCGAAGAAGCTCTGGACGCCCTCTGCCCAGTACTGCTCCGAGTTGATCTCTGCGAGCGTGTTCTGCCACTTGCCCTCTGCGATGGCCACGGCGTAGGACTGCTCGATCGCCTGGGATGTGGCAGAGTCGACCGCGTCCATTGCATACCGCCGGATGGTGATGGCGAACTCACGGAGGAAGATGTCCTCGCCTGCATAGACGTCATCCTCACTGCAGAGCAGGTTCTCCTCTGAGAAGGCGGCGTACGGAATGACCTGCGTGCCTGCGAAGGAGCGGCCCAGGCGCCTCCAGTCGGTGCCGGGATGTTGGACGTAGATCTTGTCGAACTCGGGTAGTTTATTGATCGTCTGGTCGGCGCCGATCACGCGGATACCGATCGGATAGCCGGCGATCGCTTCTGCATATAGCGGGCTGTTGACGAGCATGTTGAACGCCCGATCGGCAAGTCCATCGATCGCGGCGGGGTCGACCTCCTCGGCTGCGAGAACTTCGAGCCCGAGCACCGTGCATCCCTGGGCGTAGCCCTCGACGGCAGAAGCTGGGGCGACCTCGCACTCGTTCTCGGGCAGGGGAACCGTGGTTGTTGTCGTAGTGGTTTCCGGCGGTTGCGTCGTGGTCGTCGACGTTGGTGCAAGTGTCGTGACCGGAGCGACCGTTGTGGATGTGACGGTGGTTTCGGCAGGCGCGCTCTCAGCTGGCGTGCACGCGACAGCGAGTAGCGCGACAGCGATAGCAGCGACCGAGGTGCGTGACATGAACCAGGAGCATACGGGTAGACCACGCCCTTCTGGCGTCCGTTCCGTCGATATGTAGACGCATTGGACGCCAGCAGGGCTACGAGAAGATGAGGGCTGAGTCGCTCGCCCCGATCTTGACCGTGGAACCCTCGGAGAGGGCTCCCTCGAGCACTTGGGTTGCGAGGGGGTTGGCGATGGCGGTCTGGAGCAAGCGCTTCAGCGGCCTGGCTCCATAGACGGGGTCGTAGCCGCTGTCTGTCAACCAGCTGATGGCTTCCTCTGTGAGCTCCACAGTGATCTTGCGGTCGGCAAGCCTGTCGCGCAGGGACTCGAATTGGATCCGGACGATCTGACGCAGGTCGTCCCTCGTCAGCCTGTGGAAGACGATCGTGTCATCGACGCGGTTGAGGAACTCGGGCCGGAAGTGACTGCGAACGACCTCCATCACGCGTGACTCGATCACGTCATCAGGCATGTCCGGGTTGATGTGCTCCGATGCGAGGTTCGAGGTCATCACAAGCACCGTGTTCGTGAAGTCCACGGTACGCCCATGCCCGTCTGTCATGCGACCATCATCAAGCACCTGCAACAGGGCGTTGAACACCTCTGGGTGGGCCTTTTCGACCTCGTCGAGTAGGACGACCGAGTATGGCCTGCGGCGCACGGCTTCTGTCAGCTGGCCACCTTCGTCGTAGCCGACATATCCAGGTGGCGCACCAATGAGACGCGACACGGAGTGCTTCTCCATGTACTCGGACATGTCGATACGAACCATCGCCCGCTCGTCGTCGAAAAGGAACTCGGCAAGCGCCCGCGCGAGCTCGGTCTTGCCGACACCAGTGGGCCCGAGAAACAGGAACGAGCCGATGGGTCGATGCGGATCCGAGAGTCCAGCCCTGGACCGTCTGATCGCATTCGAGATCGCAGATACCGCATCGTCCTGACCGATGACACGGCGGTGGAGATGTTCCTCGAGGTGCACGAGCTTCTGCATCTCGCCTTCGAGGAGCTTGGAGACGGGAACTCCTGTCCAGCGGCTCACAACCTCTGCAACGTCTTCCTCGTCGACATCTTCCTTGAGCATCTTGAGGTCGGTCTGGAGCTCATCGAGCTTCTCCTGTCCATCTGTGAGCTGTTGGTGAAGGGCAGGCAGCGTTGCATAACGAAGCTCGGCTGCCCTCTCGAGGTCACCTTCTCTTTCGGCTCGCTCAGCATCGCTCCTGGTCTCCTCGACCTGCTCCTTGGTTGAACGGATCTCCGCAATGGAGTCCTTCTCGAGTTGCCAGTGGGCGCTGAGAGCGTCGAGCTTCTCAGCGAGGTTGGCGAGCTCCTCCTCGATCGAAGCGAGACGCTCGGCAGACGCCTTGTCCTCTTCCTTGGACAGCGCCTGCTTCTCGATCTCGAGTCGCCTGCGACGTCGTTCGAGTTCGTCGATCTCATCTGGCATCGAATCGATCTCGATGCGGAGCTTGGAGGCAGCCTCGTCGACAAGGTCGATGGCCTTGTCGGGAAGATGGCGACCAGAGACATATCGGTCGGACAGAACCGCAGCGCCGATCAGCGCAGCATCTGTGATGCGTACGCCGTGGTGCACCTCATAGCGCTCCTTGAGGCCACGCAGGATCCCGATCGTCTCATCGACCGAGGGTGGCTCAACGAGAACCGGCTGGAACCGGCGCTCGAGAGCGGCATCCTTCTCGATGTATTTGCGATACTCGTCGAGCGTCGTGGCTCCCACCATGCGCAGTTCGCCGCGCGCAAGCATCGGCTTCAACATGTTCGATGCGTCCATCGATCCTTCTGGTGCGCCCGCTCCGACGATCGTGTGCACCTCGTCGAGGAACGTGATGATGCGTCCATTGGATGCCTTTATCTCGTTGAGCACGGCCTTGAGGCGTTCCTCGAACTCGCCGCGATACTTGGCCCCTGCGACCATCGAACCGATGTCGAGTGATACCAGCCTGCGGTTCTTGAGGCTCTCAGGCACGTCGCCGTCGACGATGCGCTGGGCGAGTCCCTCCGCAATGGCGGTCTTGCCTGTGCCAGGCTCGCCGATGAGGATGGGGTTGTTCTTGGTGCGCCTCGACAGTACCTGGACGACCCGCCGGATCTCATCGTCGCGCCCGATCACCGGGTCGAGTTTGCCGGTTCGGGCATCCTCTGTGAGGTCGCGCCCGTACTGCTCGAGGGGAGCAAACGTGTCCTCGGGGTTCTGACTCGTGACACGCTGTGCGCCACGAAGTTCGGTGAGTGCCAGGAGCACGGTGTCCTTTGTCACTCCGGCAGATCGCAGGGTGTCGCCCACGGCCGTCTGCGACTCTGCAAGTGCGATGACGATGTGCTCGACGGAAACATACGAGTCGCGAAGGGCATCCTTGTGCGCTGTTGCTGCATCGAGCACGGCCAGGGACTCTGTGGTGAAGGCCGCCTCTGTGCCTCCGACGACGGAAGGGTAGGCATCGAGGGCGCGGTCAACCGGTCCGCGGATGTCGGTGACGTGAGCGCCGAGCTTGGCGAACAGGGGATAGGCGATGCCGTCTGTCTGTGCAAGAAGAGCATCGAGGAGGTGCTCGGGGTACACGTACTGATGGTTGCGCCGCTCCGCACCGGCCTTGGCGGCGAGGATGGCTTCTTGGCTTCGTTGTGTGAAGGTATTGATATCCATGTGTTTGGTGTGACCTTGGTGCGATACTACAACCTACATCCACAGGATAGTATAGACCATGCCAGAAAATATGAGTCGAACCGACTCAGATATGGAGCGTGGCGCCGGCTGGGTCATCGCCCAGGGTGCGATCTTCGTGTTCTTCCTGGTCGCCGTTGTATTCGGTGACACCGTTGCGGACGTGCCGGGGCTGATCTTCGCCCAGGTGGTCGGATTGATCGTCGGTCTTGCGGGAGCAACCGTGTCCGCGTGGGCCCTTCTACAGCACGGGTGGCGGGTTTCGCCGTTCCCGAAACCGATTGACGATGCTCATCTCGTTGTGTCGGGTCCGTACCGTTATGTGCGTCACCCCATGTATACGGGCATCGTCATCTTCACCCTTGGTGTCGGGCTCGCATACGCCAACCCGGTTGCCATGTTGTCGTCCGTGACCTTCCTCGTCTTCTTCATGGCGAAGACCGGGTGCGAGGAGGAGATGCTCGTGGCTCGAGTTGACGGCTACCGGGCGTATCGCTCGAACGTTCCTTGGCGGATCATTCCTTTCGTCGTGTGAGGTGACTACCGGACGAGGACCGATGATCGGGACTCGCGGTTCACGGTCAGAACCTCGGTGAGAGTTGTCCGGGACCTCTTTGGTCCCCGCCTCGAGGGCGAGATCGTCTGCCGCGATCTGTGCGAGGGTTGCCTTTCCCAGTTCTGCGGAGAAGGAGTTCTTCGAAGAACTCCACACCCAATGGATGGAGCACACCTAGACGTTGGCTCGTGTGCGATCCCCCGGTCGCATTGCCCTGTACACGACGAGTAGGAAGAGGATGCCTCCAACAACGGCGAGCAGTCCCCCGAGTCCCATGATCGCCATCCCGCCGATCTGCTGGAGCGATTCGAGCCCCTGGGCGCTTCCGGCGGTTTTGCGCTGCACCCCGTAGCCGCCGGCGAATGCAAGTCCGAACACGTGCATCAGTTGGCCACTTCCATAGATGACGGGCTGCATCCGCGTCATCTTCCCATCCGGCCTTCGAAATCCCAGGTGCGGCAACATGTGATAGGTGACACCCATGAACGCAACGGTGACTGCGATGACCGAGCCGTGGTAGTGGGCTGGGATCGTCACGTTGCTTCCGCTGATCAGGAAACCGATGGCTCCACCGACACCGAACAGCAGGATCGAGAACATGAGCGCGTTGCGCTCGGGCCTGGCCTCCTCGGTAGCCCTTCCTGCGGAGATGAGGGCCAACACGATCGCGAACCCGATCGGTAGCGCTGCCAGACCGCCACCCCACCGCATCAGCCACGAGAAGCCGAGCAGATGATCGGCTGATCCAACGTCATACGCCAGATAGATGTAGAGCGTGCCCAACGCGGGGATCGTGCCGAGGCCGAAGAGCAACGTGGCGCTTCGAGGGCTCAGCCTCGGCGGTGCACCAGATACGGTGGAGAGCCACAGCCAGGCGACGAGCATCAGCAGGACGTAGGTGAACTGGATCGTGTGGCCGCCACCCCAGAAGAGCAGTTCGTAGAACGGTTCGCCCTGGGCAGTGTCCGGTATGCCGAGCCAGGAGTGTATGACCGCTGCAATGGAGATGAGTGCAGCCACCAGCGCCGCGTACAACCCGAATCGGAGCGCGCCGCTGCCGGTGCTGGTCACGGCGGTCGGGAGCGAAATGGTAAGACCGCGAAGCACGAGAACTGCAAAGCCGAGACCAAACAACCACAACCCGACGAAGAAGACCGGATGCTCGAGTACGGGAACGTAGTTGTTCAGCAACGGCCCGCCCGCGCCGACGAACGGAGCTACGGTGATCAGTGCAGTGCCCGCCACACAAAGCGAGAACGCGGTCCAGCCAATGCCCGTGGATCGGTCTGAGGCGCTGTAACTCCACAAGACCCCTGCGAATGACAGAAACCACACCAGCACCGTTACGTTGACGTGCACCACGAGGGCTGTGTCGAAGAAGTCGACCCAGGGGAAGATGTCCTGGATGCCGGGAGTTCTCGACAGCACGATCAGCACGGTGAGCAAGCCGCCTATCACGAGCGACGACAGCGCGAGCAACAGCCAGCCGGTTGTGAGTTGGCGGGGCCCTGGCTCGGGAGCATCGAGAATGAAGCGATCGGTCAACTTGGAATCGTTCTGCGTGTTCAGCGGGTGCAAACCCATCCTCCGAGTAACTCCTGCAGCGCACGCCCGCGCGGGCGCGGCATCGTCCGGCACTGAAACGAGCGTACCGCTCACGGAGCTCATGTCACCTTGCACCCGGTCGGTGCACCCGGTCCGGACGAAGTGCATCAGTACCGGGTCGTACCCGCTTTCGAGCCCTCTACGGGCGGGCGTAGGTGCCAACGAGCTCGGTCTGGTCGAGGACCTGACCCTCCATCGCTTGGAGCACCTCCTCCTTGGTCGATCCCTCCGCCAGCTCGAGGGTCCCGTTCAGCGCGAAGAGCTTGAAGAAGTAGCGGTGCGTCGTCCCCGGCGGTGGGCAGGGTCCGCCGTATCCCGTCACGCCCCACGAGTTGCTACCGCCGATCCCGAGGAGAGGGATGTCCTCAGGAATCGTGTCGGTTGGCGGGAAGTCGAACGCAACCCAGTGATCCCAGGTGCCTCCGGGAGCGTCGGGATCGTCCATGATCAGAGCCAGAGACACGGTGTTGTCCGGAAGATTCTCAATGTTCAGTTCTGGCGACAGGTCGTCTCCATCGCAGGAGAACTCTGTAGGGATCGTCCCGTTCTGATCGAAGCTCGGCGAGGTGAGCAGCAATGTGATGTCCTCCGTTGTAGTGGTCGTCGGAGCAACCGTCGTCGACACAGGCATTGTCGCGGTCACAGCAGTGGCGGCCGCTGTCGTCGACGAGGATGAGTCATCTGCCGGCGTCGACGAACACGCCGCGGCGACGAGAACTGCGACCACGGTGAGCGTCAGATACCGAGACAATCCATTCCTCCCTGCTTGACCGATGGTCCGGGCCTCATCCTACGCGCGGGGCGGATCGGATTGCACGGGAATGCGGGCGATGTCCGAATCGTTGTGTGAGACGAACCGACCAGAGGGACCGAGTGGCGAAAGCAACATGGAACGGCGTGACGATCGCGCAGAGTGAAGAGACGATCGTTGTCGAGGGAAATCACTACTTCCCGCCCGAAGCCGTGGACCCCAAGTATCTTCAGCGGTCCGATAGACACACCCAGTGCCCATGGAAGGGCACCGCCGATTACTACGACATCGTCGTCGATGGCCAGGTGAACCAAGGCGCTGCGTGGTACTACCCGTCACCCAAACCGGCAGCATCGGACATCAAGAACTACGTCGCCTTCTGGCGGGGAGTCAAGGTCAAGGCCTGATCTCGGCTGGCGTCTCGCTTCCAGATTCCGGAGTTCTTCGTCTGGCATCTGGAACCCGTATAGGGTTCCCCCATGCTTCCCATCCAGATGGTCGAGACCGAGCGCGACGACTTCGACGGCACGATCGTCGAGATGTGGCGAGGGGACGACTTCATTTGCATGGTGTTCTGGGATGGGGAAGCACCGATCGTCCAGTTCTACCCAGATAGTGACGGCGATGCGCAGGATCTCGATGTCAGAGAGATCCAACAACTCCTCGATACGGCGCTCCAGATCATCGATCCGAACGCGTTCGATGACGACTTCTCGGCTCTCAAGGAGGCCGTGACCGAGATGGTCGAGGATTCCTCCGACCTACACCCTGGTACAGCAGCTCTCCTGGGGGAGTTCGACGACCGTGCGGTCCATCGCACCGGTGACGGCGAGGGTTTCTTCAAGCGCGGAGACGCCGAAGCATTCATCGAGAAGTGCGAAGAGCTCGATCTCGGGATTGTCGAGATGGAGGGTTTCGATCTCGATGGAGCAAAGCTCATCCCGCGCCCCCAACTCAACCTCGTTGTCACTCCCCAGAAGATGATGTCATGGTCCGAATTCCGGACGTTCGCAAACGCGACTGCCGCCAACACACTCCGGATCTGGCCCTCCCGCAGCTCGCTCGTCGTGGCCTTCGTCATCCAGCAACCTGATGCAGAGACCATTGTGGCCTGACAGCGTCTTGACAGGCTTCGTGTCCCAGAGCAAAGAACGGCACGTCCTGGTACTTGGTGCTCGATGCGTGGTTGTCGCATCGCAGGTGAGTGTGGAGAAGTACCCTGACACCGAAATACCTGAACGGAGGACTGCACCGTGCCGACCTACAGGCCAGATCTCGAGTCCATTCCCCGATACAGCCCCGGCAAGCCCATTGAGGAGGTGGCCAGGGAACTGGGGATCGACTCGATAGACAAACTCGCTTCCAACGAATGCCCCACCGAACCGTTTCCCGAGGTGGTCGATGCCATCACCGCCGCGGCTGCAACGGTGAATCGCTACCCCGATAGTGGTCAGTACCAATTGACGAACGCCATTGCGCAGCACCACGGAGTCGATCCGTCGTCCGTCTGGGTCGGGGCAGGTTCGTCCGAGGTGCTTCGGTGCTCAGCCCTCTCCGTGGGCGGTCCTGGCACGAACGCCGTGTTCGCCCACCCGAGTTTCGTCATGTACCGCATTGCAACACTCATCGCGCACGGGGAGCCGATCGCCGTTCCTCTCGACGGCGATTTCGCCCACGATCTCGACGCGATGCTCGCAGCCATCACAGGCGAGACCACCCTGGTGTATGTCTGCAACCCGAATAATCCAACCGGCGGCATCCGTTCCGGTGGTGATATCCGTGCATTCATCGATGCAGTCGACGATTCGATCGTGATCATCATCGACGAGGCATATGCCGAGTATGTGACGGACGAGACATTCGAGTCGATGCTCAACCACGCGCCATCGACGCCGAACGTGCTCGTGGCCCGCACGTTCTCGAAGATCTATGGGCTTGCCGGCCTACGGGTCGGGTACGGCGTTGGTCGCCCGGACCTCATCGACAAGCTGCGGACAACGCAGCCACCCTTCGCCGTCACCGCTCCGGCCCAGACAGCAGCGCTCGCAGCGTTGCCGCTGGAGGACCGCGTTGCACAGCGAGCCGCGGAGAACGCAACGGGCAGGGAGTATCTGTCTGCCTCGCTCTCTGATCGCGGATTGCGTGTCGCAGATTCGCAGACGAATTTCGTGTACTTCGAGCCGGAAGACGATGCCGCAGGGCTGTTCGATGCCATGCTCGGCAAAGGGGTCATCGTGAGGGTGCTCGGTGAGGGGGTCAGGTTCACCGTGGGAACGCCCGTCGAAAACCGGCATTTCCTCGATGCATTCGATGAGGTCATGCGCTCCTGATGCGGAGCCCCGAAGACGTCCAATGGGGGGAGCTGCACGAGATGGTGGATCGGCACGGTCACCTCGTTGGTGACGCGCCATGGCTGACGGAGGAGCTTGCGCTCGAGATGTACCGCGACATGGTGCGTACGAGGATCTTCGATCGCCGCGCCACAGCAGCCCAAAGGCAGGGCCGTTTAGGAACGTATGCCGTCGCGGAGGGACACGAGGCCATCCAGGTCGGAAGCGCACACGCGCTTCGGGACCAGGACTTCATCTATCCCGGGTACCGCGAGCACGGTGTCCACATCGCCAAGGGAATCCCGTACGAGACGATCCTTGCCTACTGGCGCGGGCTCCCGAGCTCGACGTGGGATCCGCCTGAGATGCGACAGATGATCATCACCGTCCCGATCGGCAGCCACCTTCCGCACGCAGTCGGCCACGCATACGCCGAGCGGCTGAAGGGCGAAGACGTCGTTACGGTCACCTACATAGGTGATGGTGGAACCTCTTCGAACGACTTCCATTCCAGCCTCAACTTCGCTGGTGTGTGGAGGACACCGACTGTGTTCATCGTGTCGAACAACTTCTACGCCATCTCGGTTCCGTATGAGCGGCAGACAGCAGCGACGTGGCTCGCGGACAAGGCACCCGGCTACGGCATGGCAGCAGAGAAGGTGAATGGATTCGATGCGTTCGCCGTGTACGACGCCACCCACAGGGCCGTCGAACGAGGTGTGGCGGGAGGTGGCCCGACCCTCATCGAGGCGATCTGCTACCGCTTCGGTCCACACGCAACAGCTGATGACCCTGCGCTGTACCGGACGAAAGAAGAGGAGGAGTTGTGGCACCCGTTCGATCCGATCGATCGGATGCGGTCCTTTGTCACGAACGAGGGCTGGTGGGACGATGCCTCACAGAACCAGCTCACCGCACAAGCTACGCGAGCATTTGACGAGGCCCTCGATGCGGTGTCCGCCATGGAGTTGCCCGGCAGGGCGGACATCATCACGCAGGCATTCGACAAGGTCCCTGCTTCGATGATCGAGCAACTCCACCGCCTCGAGGACGGCGCTGGGGACGAACGCTCCGAGATTCCCGAATCGCACACGTGGCTCGTCGGCAGGGACGAGCTTCCCTCCGGCCCCGGAACCGAGATGACGATGGCCGATGCCATCAACTCTGCGCTGCACCTCGAGATGGCTGCGGATCCCACAACTCTGCTCCTCGGCGAGGATGTTGCGATCGCCGGCGGTGTCTTCAGGATCTCCGCCGGATTGCTCGAGAAGTTCGGCCCCGAGCGCATCATCGACACACCGATCAACGAATCAGGCATCATCGGCACAGCGATCGGCATGGCAATGGCCGGGTTACGCCCGATCGCCGAGATCCAATTCGATGGGTTTTCGTATCCGGCATTCGACCAGATCGCAAACCATCTCGGCCGGATCCGGTTCCGGACGAGGGGCAACACCTCGCTGCCGATAGTGGTGCGTATGCCGAGCGGAGCCGGTATCGGCGCCCACGAACATCACTGCGACAGCCCCGAGGCCTACTTCGCTCATGTGCCCGGCATCATCGTTGTCGTGCCATCGTCCCCTGCGGATGCAAAGGGTCTGCTTGCCGCGGCGATCAGGTCGAACGATCCGGTGATGTTCCTCGAACCAAAGGTGCTGTACCGCGCAGGCAGGCAGATGGTGCCCGATGCTGCCTATGAGCTACCGCTCGGCCGGGCCGGTGTGCGACGTGAGGGAACCGACATCACCCTTGTCACGTATGGCGGCATGGTGCCTGTGTCCCTGAGAGCCGCCGAGGCCGTGAGCGAAGATGGCATCGATGTGGAGGTGATCGACCTGCGCACCGTGTATCCGTGGGATGTCGAGACGGTGTCGGAGTCGGTTACTAGGACGGGCAGAATGCTCTTCGTCCAGGAGCCGCAACGCTCGGGAGGAATCGGCGCCGAGGTGGTTGCCGAGATCGCCGAACGCTGCGGGTACGATCTCGTCGCTCCACCAAGACGGCTTGCGGCGACAGACGCCCCCTGGCCCCAGTTCGCGATAGAGCACCACGCCTTGATCACCGACACGATGGTGGCATCAGAACTGCGCACACTCGCCGCTGAGTAGGTTCACTGCTGCGGTATGCGGTGCAGACTCCGCCACCGCTGTGGGTAGCCTCCCCGATTCATGGCCCTGCTCAGAATCATGTCGATCAACCTGCTCCTCGACCGCGCCGTCCCCCACGATCTGCGCCGGGTCATCGCAGACTCCGATCCGGATGCCATCTGCACCCAGGAGATGGGTCCCGACACAGCTGCGGTTGTTGCTGATGCCCTTCCGCATGGCCATCTCGAACCCCGCGAGGATCTGTTCGGTCTTGGCATCGCGACGAAACATCCGGTGACTGTCGAACGGCTCGATATGGAGGACCGCTCCGCGTGGGTTGCCAGGCTCGAGCCTGGTGCCTGGCCAGGCCTCACGGGATCGCTCGATGTGTTCGACGTGCATCTCCCCAACCCTGTTGAACGTCCGTGGAGGGAGACACGGGATACTCGGAGACGCCAAATAGCACAGATCGCCGCCGAGGTCGAACGGCGAGATACGCCGAGTGTCGTCATTGGAGACATGAACGCCACACCGATTTGGCGTGAGTACAAGCTGCTCGCCGAGGTCGGCGTCGACGCTGCCCGAGCCACGGGAACGGCTCGAAGGACGTGGGCCCACTTCTTGTCGGGACCGCGGCTGCTGCGGATCGACCACGCCTTTGTAGCCGGTGTCCAGCCGATCTCCACGTCGGTTGCTCGTGTGGGTGGCACCGATCATCGTGCGTTGATCCTCGACATCGAGGCGTGACTATGAGGGCTTTGCATTGACAGCTTGTTCTTGCCGATGTCCTTACCGCTGTTGCATGAGGGACGGGTTGTCGGCGGTTGATCGGGCGGGTTAGAGCCGTCTCAGCTCGGCGAAGCTGCTTGTGAGCGCGGTGTGAAGTTCCTCGACCTGACCGGGATCCCATTGGGAGAGGTCGGCCCTGAGGAACGAGGTGTGATCGATGCGATTGTCGAACACCGCAGCGGGAAGCGTGTAGGTGGCGCCTCCGACGTCGATCTCGATGACGCCTCCGCCACCTCGTTCGAGAAGCCACCGGAAGTCGTCGATGCCATAGTCCTCGCGCATGACGGCTTCAGGAACACCGTGATGGAGAATCGACGCAGCGCCTTCGATGCCAGGAACCGTCCTGTCCACGTTGCGGCGACGGCTCTCATCCGGTGTCACCCACACATACAGCGCTGCTGCGCGATGGAGTATGTCTGTCGACAGGTGGCGGAGCGAAAAACCATACCCGTACGGGTCGGGCAGAGGCGGCCGGGTGCCCTCAGGTCCACCCCTGGCGAACTCGATGAGCACGGTCGAAACGCCCGGCTCGTAGCTCGCGAGCACGACCCTCCGCTCACGGGCGTATTCCGCGATCTCATCGTCGAGCAATGCAACCAGCGACGCAACAACCTCGTCAGACAGACCATTGAATGGCGAGTCGAGGCCGACCAGTCGCCGGGCTCGATCGAAGCGCTCGAACATCCATGCGGTCGGCTCGCTTGGAACTGATGGTGCGGTCCCAAGTGCGGCATAGTCCTCGTTGACGAGCTCGATGAGGGTGGCCCAGTCGTAGCCGTCGAGAAACGGATCCTGGTCCGAAGCGAAGAATGCAGGGGATTCCCCGATGCGCTGCATCTCCTCACTGAATCTCCGCATCAGGTGGACATACGGGTAGTCGTCGAGCTGCACGGTCGGGCCGAGACCGAAGTCCCGCGCAGCCACCTCGGTGTCTACCGACGCCAGATACCGGCGCAGCTCAGACTTGCCTGAGGCCGGCAGAGCCAAGAGCAACAAGGTGTCGATCGGTGATGGCATGGCGCCACCCTACGGCAGACCGAGCTGGTCGCGTCGAGCGGTTCCGGGACCAGCCTGATCACGGCTCTCGAGGCGGTCCGGGCACAACCCTCGCCGGCTCGCCAGCGGGATCCCTGCTCCAGAACCGCCGTGTTGCCGTAGCCGTTTGCGATGCTCCGCCGGTGCCTCGAGCACGATGGTGGCGGCGATGATGGTCACTCCCGGCCTTGCTGGCTGGCGTGATTGGGCTCCGCCTGTCCGGTGAGGTAGCGTTTCGTCATGGCTGAGGTCACCCTTCGTGAGGTCACCCTTCGTGAGGTCACCGAGGAAACGATCTGGCCGGTCATGGTGCTGGAAGTCGCAGGGGATCAGGGTCATCTGGTCGCGCCGAACTCCATGTCGATCGCTGA
>Ga0255047_10001661_pt1 | contig 15717 bp, 18 predicted proteins | sample JV7_2_1_MG_FD_183640 | JGI IMG/M metagenome (GOLD analysis project Ga0255047, IMG submission 183640) | Seawater microbial communities from Jervis Inlet, British Columbia, Canada - JV7_2_1 | ecosystem: Environmental > Aquatic > Marine > Inlet | place: Canada: British Columbia | collected 2016-10-06
TAGCCCTTGGCTTCGGCGAGCTTGTCGTCCATGTCTCGCACCTTGTCGTAGCCGCTACTCATCCTTCACCTCGATCTCCGGTTTTGCTGCTGGGTAGAAGAACCCGGCGGCCCCGTAGGTGATGATCTGGAAGTGTTCGTTCGGGGTGTGCTCGGCCAGGTCCCTGACCTTCTCAGCGATTGCGCTCACCATGTCCTCGACGGTCTTGGTGTAGTCGCCGCTCGAGATGTGCTCCCTTGTGATGATGATCGGGTACTCGAAGGTGTTGCTGGAGTCGCTGATGAACGGGCTCATTCCTTCACCTCCCTTGTTCGGCGCGCTGCCTTCACCATTCGAATCTCCAATCTCTCCGACCGACCAGAATACTCCGATCGAGCAACTAGAGAAAACCTCCTTTGAGGCAAGAGCTTGCGTCTCCACCCGGAGGCGCTATCCTCTCTGTGCGGGCGGAGTCGATAGGGCTTTCGCAATAGCGGAACAAGCTGACCTCTCGAGCTGAACAAGCCGAACGTCAACTTCCCACACGACCCGCTGGGGAAAGTGATGGACTCCCCCTGCCTTTGCACGCGACGTCTAAGGGTTGAAAGGCTTTCAAAGAGCCCCCCCTTAGATGGCGACAGCCTTGCACTTTAGAACTTCTGACAACCTCATCATCATTGGGTACCGAGGGAGAGACATCCCGAGGGCCCTTTTTTTATGCTCCCCGTACTCCCTCCCTCCTCTGAAGCACGAACGCAATTCAGGACAAGACTCTCCGGAATACGCTGCTTGCGGCTGCTTGCGGCTACTTGCGGCTACTTGCGGAACGCGACCTACGCATGAAGTCGGGTCGGCTAAAGCCTCCGAAGTCGGGAGAAAGTAAGAAGGTAAGAAAGTCGGCTAAAGCCTCTCGGCTGAAGCCTCTGATGGAGAGACGAAAAAAAAACTGGGGTAGAGGGGACCTAACCCTAATTGCGCCGGGGGCTCGGGGGGCCTGGCCCCCCTCTTATCCACAGCACCCCCACCCCCCCCTGACCATGTTCCGATATTAGTAATTATGATGCGTGACCGCTCAGAACGACGACACCGACCGATTGGAGCATGACCGGGGGCCGCTATGGCCCCTCTTGAGCCTGGCTACATGCAGCCAATCAGCAGTTATCCACAAGTTATCCACAGGCCTGGGTGGCTAGATATGGCCGATCCACATCTCCCCATCTCAACCCCATTTGAGGCGCTCCCTGAATACTCTTGCCGACACCTTTTATGATGCTCTATCTTCTCCCTCTCGAAAGCGACTCGTTTCTTCTCCCCTCTTCTTAGAAAGGCCTCACAATGGCCAAGAAATGCTCCCGTCCCGAAGGCTGTATCCCCCACGACCGTATCTCTTCGCACCTTTACGATTCCTACCGCGTGGTCATCACCGACGAGGTTGATGGAATGGTACACCGCACGACGTGGCATGTAGAAGAAGCGCTAGGCGAGGAAGACGCTGCCGAGCAAGCGCAAGAGGGATACATCGCGGAATCAGAGAGCGCCGATGAGCCCTTCGGTGAGCTGTCGTTCGTCGTGGAGGTGCTGTGATGGACCTCGATATCCGCATCGAGTACGTCCGCAAGACTTGCGGGAAATGCTCGCAAGACGCGGTGACGGTCAACGTGAAAGACAACGACGGCGCGCACGTCATCGATCTTTGCCTTCCCTGTTATTTCGCCGAGAAACCGGCTCTCGACGCGAAAGCGAGGGCATGATGCCTACCTCTTCTCTCCCCGGCAGCCAAGCCGGCCTTCGGCGTCTCATAACGGCGGACTGGGCGGGGATTCAAGCTCGATCGGGTTGTGTGCCCTCGGTCCTCCCCTCGGAGCCGGTCCTTCTGACGGTAGACCAGCTAAAGCTACAGAAGGGTGAGGAGCGGGGATTCAAGACGGCTGGCCTGCAGTTATCGCCGGCCACAGAGGCTTTTCCTGAGGACTCTTGCCTAACTCTCTGCGCATTCGCTGGCATCTGCGCAGAGTCTTGCGTGAAGGGCATGGGTCAAAACGCGATGACCCCGGAGCAAAGCAAGAATGCTCGGATATGGCGAACGACGCTAATCCGGGGGGCTCCCGAGCTTGCGGAGGCTCTATTGGTCTCTGAGCTAGTCGCGCACATCAAGAAGGCCGAGAGACTCGGCCTAGCGCCAGCAAGCCGCTTGAACGCAATCAGTGACCGCAATTGGCGACCATTCATCAACCGTCACTCGGAGACGCTGCGGGGGCTCGTGCTCTACGACTACACGAAGGACATCGCGAGAGCGGAGCGGGAGCATGAAGGAGAAGCCGGGAGGGGCTTGCCCTGGCATCTGTCGTATTCAGTCTCTGAGCTGACGGACTTACCGCGCCTAGACCGATTCCTCGCTTCTGGCGGTACTGCAGCCGTAGTGTTCGAGACGCGCAAGGGGAAGCCCTTGCCGGCGACGTGGAGGGGAGCGCCGGTCGAGGACGGGGATCTGGATGATCTGACATTTCGCCGGTCCCCGGGGAGCATCCACGGTCTCCGGTTCAAATCGCTCCGAGATCTCGACGCAAAGCGAGAGAAAGCTATAGCTGACGGGTTTTGCAAGCTTGAAACGGGAGAGGACGTAGGGAGATGAAGAGCGCGCAAGAACGAGCCGACGAAGCATGGTGGTCTGTTAGGGAGCGGGTTCATGCGGAGCAAGCGGTCGCCGATGCGCTTGAGTCGCACGGCAAGGGGGCGAAACCGCCACCGCTCCCGGTCTATTGCCCCGACTGCGAATATCAGACGGGCGGGTGCGACCATGAAAGGCAACGGCCATGAGCGAACGAATGTACAGATGCCCATCTTGCAAGGGGACGGACGTTCAAGCCGCGATGCCGATTTGGATCAACCCCAACGACATCGAGGGAACGTGCGATCATCGAGAGGTTGACGTAGAGGCTGAGCCGCTTTACGAAAGAACGGGGTTCTGCCGGAACCCTAGGTGCGCGACGTTCGGGCACCGGGAAGAGATCCGACTCGCGCATGGCGAGGAATTCGAGTGAGTAAGCCCCCGGGGGATCCTTCGAGAGGAGCGATGCGGCCATCGGTTCCCGATCCCCCGGGGGCGTCTGACTTCCCCTTCGTCGGGCCCTGGAACGACGATCGGGAGCCGGCTTGGGTCGTTTACGGCGGGCCTGCCTATCTATCGTGGATATCGTGCCGACCGGAGTCTCTCGACACGAAGTGGCCGCCCGCAGCCATCACAGCGTCCGCTTGGAACCTTGTCAGATATGGCTGCCGGCGGCCACACGAGGCGGAACTTGAGGTTATCGCGGCACATACGAGCAGGCCCTTCCAAGCGGTGAGCCTAGAATTCTCGCTGTGGTGGGGGTTCGCGCCGGAGCAGCTGGGTGGGACCGTGATGACCCACGGTCGAGTTAGGAGAATAGTTGAGCGGATTCTACTCGGAGCGATTCAAGCGGGAGCTGAACCCCATCCGGGTCGAGCGCCGGAAGCGAAAATGGAGCGTCCCGACGCTTGCCCAACGTGCGGGGTGCAGCAAGGGGACGATTGGCCGTTTGGAACGAGGTGATCAGAAGGATATCGGAGTCCGGCAGACCCAAGCCTTCGCGGATGTCTTCGGCGTGAGTTGGGTGGGTCTGGCGACCGCGTGGCTGGAGTGGTGCGACGTGGTGAAGAACGCAGACTCGGCGGCTGTCGCTGTGGCGATCGCGGAGGAACTGGAACAGGGAGATGACACAATTGAGCATGAAGCACCCGGGTAGCCTCGGTCATCCGATGGCCGAGAGGAAGCGTAAACTGACCGACGCGCAGGTGCGCGAGATCCTAAAAGAACGTCCGCCGAACAGGGGCGCGGGCTCGATCTCTAAGCGCCTGATGGTGAAGTACGAGGTGAGCGAGGCGACGATCGTCAGGATCTGGAGGAAGCGAGCCTACTCGCACATCTTCCTAGACCGGGAGGGGGACCAATGAAAGGCCGTGACCTTTGGGACGTGGTGGGGGCTGCTGGCTTCGTACTGGGCGTGCTGGCCGTGGCGGCGACCTTGAGCTCGATCGGTACAACTGAGCGGCGGCTCGAGGTCCTCGAGCAGGACCTCGATCTTCGACGCGGCGCAGATAAAGCGAGTGTCGAGGCGCTCCTCGAGAGAATCGAAGACCTCGAGGCAATCGAGCAGCCCTTCGACGCGGCGCAGTGGCGAGGTAAGGTTTTGAAAGCCGGTGGCGAGCGCTCCCCGCAGGTCAGGAATGTGAGAAGGGGACCGAATTGAGAAAGACGATCGAGCGGTTCTGGGCGAAGGTGAACAAGACCGAGGGAGGCTGCTGGGAATGGACAGGAGCAAAGGCCAGGGGCGGGTACGGGACGTTGAACAGCGCGAAGGCCGGGGGGTGCGTTGGCGCCCATCGCTTCTCGTTCTGGCTGCATAACGGGATTATCGATCCGCTCCTGATGGTCTTACATAGCTGCGACAACCCCGGCTGCGTCAACCCGGGCCACCTTCGGCAGGGAACGGCGCAAGACAACATGGACGACAAAGTTCGCGCCGGCAACGCAGCGGTAAAGCTCACCGAGGAACAGGTGCTCGCGATCAGAAAGGACGATCGAGTACAGCGAGTCATCGCAGAAGACTACGGAGTCAGTACCTCCATGGTCAGCTACATCAAACGCGGCGAATACTGGAGTCACCTAAACTAAACGGATAGGAAGCCTAAAATGGCGCTCACAGAAAAACAACTCGAACGGCGGCGCGAATCACTCGGCGGCTCGGATATCGCGGTCCTGATGGGACACTCGCGTCGGAGTCAGTATGACCTCTGGTTGGACAAGAAACACGGCGTAGACTCGTTCACGGGCAACGACGCGACCGAGTTCGGACACGTCGTCGAGTCGGCGATTTCACACTGGGCCGCCGACGAACTCGGCTGTCGAATTCGGAAGAACGTTTTCCGCGCACACCCGACGCGCCCGTTCCACGCAAACCTCGACGCGATGGTAGTAGGAGAGCTAGATGGTGAGAGGGCGGCGATCGAGGTCAAATTTACGGGGTTCAACGTCGAAGATCGCTGGGGTGAACCGGGCTCAGACGATGTTCCTCACGAGGTCGTCACGCAGACACAGTGGCAGATTGCACTGGGGGGTCTGGACACAGTGCACGTCGCGGCGGGACTGACCCCGAGCTTCGGAAGTAACAAGCTGAGACTATATAAAGTTGACAGGCACGACGGTCTGATCGACGTCATGCAGCGTGTCGGCGAAGAGTGGTGGGAAACTTACGTCTGCGGTTCCGAAGTCCCCGACGACCTCCCGAGCGAGGATTCGATAAAGGCGATCCAGCGGATTCCGAACTTTGAAGTGAATGTCGACCGGGACCTCCTCGAGCGCCTCAACGCCGCGAACTTGAAGGCGAAGGAGGCCAGGGCGATGGTTCGGGACCTCAAGAGCCAGGTTCACGCTGCTCTCTACTGCCCCGAGAAGCAACAGTTCGCAGAGGTCGGGGTCGTCGACGGCTGCGACAGCAAGGTCACCTTCTTCGAGCACCACCGCAAGGCTGAGACGAAGCCTCGGGCTGGCGGATCGTTCCGAAAACTCGTCCTCCCGAAGGGTCTGTAGAATGAAAAACGAATCCACCGCCCTGGTCCCGAAGAACCGTCTCGAGTCATGGTTCGTATCTCGTGTCGAGGAAACGATGGAAGTGCTGCCGGGCGACGACGACCGGACCAAGCGCACGGTGCTGCGTAGCCTGCAGGACTTCTGTCGCAACCCTCCTGAGATGCTGCGCGGCTGCGAGGACAAGAACGTCTTCGAGGAGGTGCTCAAGGCTGCCCGTCTCGGCCTGACGTTGAACGACGCCCTGCACCATGCCTCTCTGATCCCCTTCAAGAGTAAGGGCGTGAAGAGAGCGCAGCTGATCATTGAGTATCGCGGGCTCGCTCGAGTGATGCGGAACTCCGGTCTGGTGAAGGCGATCCACACGGGCCTAATCCACGAGGCGGACAGCTACGAGTGGACGGAGAGCGACTTCAAACTTCAGCGGCGCCTGGGCGACCGTGGGGAGATCGTGGGGGCGTACTGCGTGCTTGACCTCTCCGATGGTACTCGGCAGACCGAGGTGATGAGCGTCGTTGACGTCGAGCACGTCAGAAGCAAGAGCCGGGCTAAGGATAGCGGACCGTGGGTTTCTGACTGGGGCCAGATGGCGAGGAAGACTGTTCTGCGTAGAGCCGCGAACTTGGTCGACTGGAGCCCCGACGACGCGCGTCAGTTGCAGCGTTCGGACCGGACCGAGTTCACCTACGACGACAGTGCGTCGGTCGAGGTGAAGGAGGGCTCGGTCAAGAAGGTGCGCGGGGGCAGCAAGGCGGTCTTCGAGGCTGCGTCCCCGGAGCCTGAGCCTGAGCCTGTAGCGAAAGCCCCGCGGCCCGCCTGGGCTCTCCACTTGAAGAACGCGCGGGCCCTGTGCGCGCAGCACAAGCTCCCCGAGTGGCAGTCGATCACCGAGCCCCGGAAGAAGCTGATCCGGGAGCGGATGGAGGATCTCTCGATTAAGGATCCCGGGGAACTCTGGGCGAAGATCGACAGTGCGCTCGCCAACCTGACCCCCGCGTATTACGAGAACTGGACGGAAGCGATAGGCCTCGACGTTCTGATCCGCGTCCCGAAGCGGGGCAACACCGACCACTTTACAAAGCTCCTCGAGGGGCAGGTCGTCAGGACCGTCACTCACGCCCCCCTCCGCACCGAGGGAAGCCCGCCAGTTTCCGACGCGCTGCTCGACCTAATGGGAGAGGAAGAGTAGATGGAAAAGGTAGAGGAAGACAACCGAGAAGCCTACGTCGTGACGCTGCCGCCTGCCGAGTTCGGCCCTCTAAGGTACAGGGTGGAGGTGGCTCAAGACTTGTGCTGGGCGTGCATTTGGGTGAACGAATTGTGCTACGAGTGCCTCGGGAGTACGAACCGCTTCTGGCTCGAGACGCATGATCACCTTGGCTGCACTGCCACCCCCCTGGAGCGCCTACTGCAGATGATCAGAACCGGCCAAGACCCGGAGAAGCCGGGCGGCAGTTCGAACTTCGCCGACCCCGGCAGCCGGTCTTGGATTATGGGCGAGGGGAGACCGATCGTCGCGGCGTGGAAGCGAGCTCACTCCCTCGCCAAGCACTTCTGCGACAACCCCCGCGAGCTGCGAGAGACGGTCGCCAAAACTGTTCTGCGCCGGCACAAAGAAGAGAAGGCCCCGACCCGCAAGCTGCAGCTGCGTTCGTTCCTTCCTGAAGAGGGGAGAAATGCCTAAGCGAAAGGACCCCGCCAAAGCTGCGCTGGCCGCGGCGTTGAAGAAGAGGGGGGTCTCGCACGGGAGGAAGAGTTCGACTCTCGAGCTATCGGTCGCGGCACAGATGTACGCAGCCGGAATCCCCTCTTGGCAAACCGAACAGCTGCTCGTGCGTGGGGAGCGGAAGTTTGCTTATGATTTCTCGTGGCCGGAGTACAAGGTGGCTCTGGAAGTCCACGGTGGGCAGTACCAACGCGGTCGACACCAGACTGCGGGAGGGTTCGCCACTGACCGACTCAAGATGAACCTGGCGCAGCTGAACGGATGGCTCGTGATCGAGGCGACAACGAGTCATGTCAAGAGCGGGGAATTCATTGAGTGGGTCGATCGGGCGCTCGAGCTGCGAGACCCGGCCTGGACCGGCGGTTAGATGAAAGAGAGGGGGGCGGCAATGGGCAACCGCCCCCCTCGAGAGGAGAGGTGATCTATTTACTCTTCGACCTCTTCGGCGGAGATCGTCATGTCGTGGCCCATGCGGGCGATCACAAATATCGCAAGCATTCCGTTGACGAGGTACAGCTGCGTGTCGCTGATCTCGAACCCGACGCCGAGCTTCTCCGGCACCTTGTAGAACAGGGTGAAGAAGACACCGAGCGCGGTCGCCTGGGCCTTCCGACTACCTTCGGCCCAGCTAAAGATTTCACTCATGAATGACATCAGCTTACCCCTTTCGGAACTTCTGCCCCTGCGTCAGCGATGGCGCCGAGCAGCAGTTTCTTCTCCGCCTGCAGCTGCACGCGCTTCCTCTGGATCAGCCCAGCCAACAGAGTCCCGCCGGCGGTCCCAGCCAGCCCCATAGGGCCGAGCGGGTTTGTCGCTGTGGTCGCAGCCCCGACAGACGCGGAGAGCTCGACCAGCTTCTCGTCGATCGCCTCGATCGAGGAGACGGCGTCGGACATCGTGGCCGCCCGCGTCTCGAGGGTTATCGGGTCCACGATTGGGTCCCCCGGTCGAACTGGCTGCTCGAGGAGGGCACAGCCGGTCCCCGCCCCTCCCAGCCAGAGTGCCGTGAGTAGAATCAAGTTCCTCATTCGACCGCCTTCCTTAGACACAGCTTCATGGTTTCCTCCGAACGGTTTCCTCAAGATCCTTAAACGCACGGCTCATTAACTCGAACGCTTGAGCCTGCTTGGCGAGTGAGTCCGACAGCTTGTCCATCAGATCAATGCTCCGATCTTGTACGTCATGGCATGACTCAATCCGCTGGATGGTCACGAGGTCCTGCCGTTCGTACTGCTTCTGCAAGAACTGCTCGTGCATGTAGAGGTAGCTGAGGAACCCGGCGACAATAAGGATGACTGCCGCCCATTGTGGAGCGCCGTTGAATGTCTTCGCCGCAGCCTTGGCCGCGTTACTCTGCACTGATGCCATTGCTATCTGCTTTTCTTTACTGCTCGGGGACAAAGCGTTCTTGGAACTGCAGGAAGTCGTCGAAGTAGCTAGCCTCCGAAGAGGTCGGTGCGTTGGGCGCTGCGTCGAAGAGGATTCTCGTCAGCCACAAGTTCTGGAACGGGACCATTCTCCGCAGCCTTCCGGCGTCCCCCTTTGTGAAGTTATCCCTGAACGGCTGCGCCGCGATGTCGATGGCATTCTTGGCTGTCCCGATGCTCGGGCCCAGGAACGCATCAACGGGGCTCCGAGACTGGAACCTCGAGGGGGTTGCGCCGAGCCCCTCGATCCCGAGACCGTTAAGGGCCCGAAGCCCGGAGCTCCCGGCCTCAGTCAGGATCCCCATCCCGCCGCCCCGGTCGATCCCCTCGAAGACCAGACGCGAGGGACTGGTATCTCTCGGGTCGCGCCCCTTTAGGACCTCATTTATCGAGAAGACCATCGCCCCGATCCCCGTGATCATCCCGAACGTAAATGCAGGCATGGGGTCGCCGAGCGCGAGCGTCCGTTGTAGCCCGGGGATGACAAACTTGTTCGTCGCCGCGAACGAGAAGCTCCGAAACTGCAGCAGCATCTTGCCGAGCGGGTGGGAGGTAGCGAAGGAGGGTAGGTCTCCAACGGACGGTGTGATGATCGTTGCTTGCACGCCCTTGAAGACCGCAGTCTCGAAGGCTATGCGGGCGTTCCGGTTCTTCCACTCTTCGGTGACTCCTAAGACGAGCCCGCCCTCGTTTATCGACCTATTCTCGAGTTCCTCCCGGATGTCCGAAAGGTTATCCCGGTCCAACCCAAACCACTCGAGCATCGCGAGGTCTCTGTTCCGGGCAGAGTCCCCCGCGAGGATGGTTTTTGCAACGCGGCTCTCGATCGCTTGGCTCGCGATCATTTTGTGGGCCGAGTTCCACTTGTCCATCAAGGTCCAGTGAGCGAAGGTCTGAGTTGCCCCGTCGAAGGCTCGCGCCGACCTCGACTTGATGCCTGGGTCGTACTGAGGCCCGGGCCCGGGGAGGTCTTCGTCGAGCCCGTGGAGCTTGTCGTGCCGCTTGAAGATAGCGAACCGCTCCATCGCCCTCTGCACCTCCTCGCCGTAGGTACGACGGGAAGCGTCGTTCCCGAACATCTCGTTCTTCACAAAGCGAGCGATTGCCGAGACGTAGTTCTTCATCCCGGCGGTCGAGACTGCGAGCGCCATGTCGGGGAGGCTCGAGATCACGACCGAGCCCATCTTCGTCATGAAGTTGAAGTCGCGCAGACGCTTCATCCCGAGTGTGAAGTTCTCGTTTGCCGCGCCCACGCCGTGCTTGTTGCGGAGGCGGGCGATCATGGTCTCGATGTCCCGCACTTCGCGGTCGGTCCGGGTAGTCAGTTGCTTTTCTTGCCCCGGGCGGTTCTTGCCGAGTCTCATCTCTTCAGCCTTGCGTTCGATCGCCTTCGAGAGGTGCTCGGTGCCGAGGTTCAGCTTGAAGACGTACTGCCGAGCGGCGGTATACTTCGCGAGGAAGATCCGGGCGAGCGCCTCGAGTTGCGCGGTCGCTTCCTCCGCGTTGTCCATCCGCTTCAGCCGGAATCGGTTGTTCCCGAACTTGAGATCCTTTGCGGGAAGCATGTCGCTGGACTCGGCGTGCCCTTGCTGCGCCCCCATGTCCCTCGCTAGGGAATCCAGTGGAGCGGTCGCGTCCTCGAACCCGAGCCTCGCGTCCTCGAGGTCCTCCTTGAGCTTCACCCGGCGAGCCTTAAGGGACTCTACAAACTCCGGGTCTCGGCGACTGAGCTTGATCTCGGCGTCGACCTCATTTATCTGGGATTCAACCTCCCTCATGCGCGAGCGGAATTTTTTCCGCAGCCCGACCGCTTCGTAGATCTCGTCCATCGCCTTGGAGATGTCCCCGTCGTCGATCCCGACCTTGCGGAGGTCCCTCAGGAGGCGGATCGAATTGGCGAGGACGAGGGCTTGCGCGTCGTCGGTCGCGTCCTCGATGTTCTGAATCATCCTCTTGGCGAGGTCTGGCGGGAAGCCCTGCTCCCTTGCCCGGTTGACCTGGGCCACGATCCGCTTCTTCGTCTCTCCAAGGTGGGCGTTGCGATCCTCGCTCCCCCCGAAGTGCAGGTCCCAGTGGTGCGCGATCATGAGGTCGGGGATCACCGACCGGATCATCCTCGCCTCGAGTTCGTCCACGTTGCTGACCAGGAAGTCCTCGAGGAACAGCTCGTCTATCTGGAAGACCCGGGCCCGGAGTGAGCTTTGGAACGGGCTCCCCGTATTGCCGGCGGCGCTGCCAAGAAGGTAGTTGTCGACGATCGATATCGCCGCGTTCTCGAAGTTCGGGTTCTTTGGGTCCCCGAGCGTCTCGATCCACTTGTTCAGTTCGTTGAGTTCTTCCTGCAGAACGGCCCGGTGGTCGGGGTTCCCGGCGTTCTCGATGAGTCCCTCGAGGGTCTTGGCCTCCGCCTTGAACTCCGGCACGAGGACCTTGCTCCGCGCCTCGAGCGCCTGCTCGACTCGGCGCAAGAACTCTGGCCGGCGGGTCGACCGAACGTCTGGCTGCACCACCCGAGCCAGGTGCTCCATGTCGAGGAGCGCTAAAATTTCCTTCGTCCGGGTATTGTTGACGCCCTCCTTCGTCAGGGCCCCGGTCAGGTCAGCCGTGGTGTGACCGACCTCGGTGATCTGCTGGTGCCGGGCCGCTCTCTCCTCGACAGCCTTCACCGCTTGCGGGTTACCTCGGACCTTGTCGAACATAGGCTCGTCGGTGATTTTGTTGCCGCGGCGGCGCGCGAGCCCCGCGAGGTCCCCGAACTCCTCCTGCTCGACCCCGAGTTCCTTGAACAGCTTTCGGTTCTCGGTCCAGATCTGGCCCGCGAGCATCCTCTGCCGGGTCAAGCTGGCCTCGGCGAGATCGATCTTCGCCTCGAGGGGGAGACCCGGAGCCTTCCCCTTCACCAGGAAGCCCCCGGTGATCGAGTTCGACAGGATCCTCGTCGTCTCGTTCTGGGAGCGGGCGGTCCGCATTGAGGGGTTCAGGAACATCGCCTTCACCATGAGACGGCCCAGACGAGAGTCGGCCCCGATGAGCTTGGCTAGCCCCGGATTGTACTCCTTGAGGAAGCCGAGGAGCACTCCCCGCAGCGGGTCGTCGGAGTCCATCGTCAGCCCGAAGTTGTCGGAGTCGAAGACCGCGTCGTCCTGAACCTGCCTTTCCCTCGGCACCTTCGAGGCGGTCCCACCCGGCTCGACGAACTTGTTGTGCTTGTCGTTCAGGGCGTCGATCCGGAGCCCGAGCTCGCTGCTCGGCTTCGCGAGCTCGAGTTCGATCGCGTCGGCAGCGTCCTCGACCGCGTCCGTCACATTCTCGTGCCCAATCATCTTCTTCAGCAGTGCTGATCGCGCTTTCCCGACCCCGCGTGCCCCTCCACCGAGGAGAGAGCCGAAGAGACCGGCCCCGATGACGTTAGTGACCCCCTCCTCTGTCGTGCGGAAGCCCTGGGTGGGCTGTATTGCGAGTTCCGCGAGAGAGGCAGTTATCACACCCTCGGCCCCCGTGCGCGCAGCCTGGCCCAGCACAGAGCGCCTGGCGGCCTTCGCCCCGACCTTGCCCGCGATCTTGGCCGTGGTCCCTGCTGCCCGGACAGCTCCACCGATCGGAATGAAATTCTCCGGACTGAGGAGACCAGCCGGGAGGTAGATCGCCAGCGAGCGCAGGAGCCCCATCTCCTCGAGGCGCCCTCGGTCCTTCGCCTCCTGGTCTATCCGCCGCATGATGTGGGCCAGCTCGGGCATGGAGCCAGCCCGCTCGAGCTCCGGGAACTGGTTCACGAACTGCGCGTACCGCCCGAGGTGGGGAGCCGGGTCGAAACCTTCGTCATCAGAGAAGGTCGGGGACCCCTCCAAGAACGGCAGAACGTTGGTGAGGAACAGGTTCTCGGTCCGGAACGCTGCGCCCAGCTGTTGGCCGAACGTGAAGCCGGGGACGGGTGTATCGACGAGGGAGCTACGGGCGACCTCCGCCCGCGCCGCGATATTGGACTGCCCTCGCAGTATAGACTCTCGGGCAGCGGCCCCTGTGATCAGGCCCATCTACTCGCTCCCCCCCAGTGGCAGCCCAGGCCCCGACTCGTTCGGCCAGAGGCCAGTCCTCAAGAAGCGGACGAATTCCGGAATCGTGCTGCCCTTGGTGTTCTTCTCGATGAGGAGGCGAACGTGATCGTCCGCGTTCTTGATCGCCTCCGCCTTGGTCTGCGCGGTGGTGAACGGCTGACTCCGGCGGACGTCGAGCGGCCCCAGGCTGAATAGAGGCGCGTCCTTCTTGATCCGGGCCTTAACGGAGTCGTCGTACCCTTTCTGCCAGGCGTCTTTCAGGTCCTGCCTCTTGCTCCAGAGCGGGTCTCCGTCCTCGACGTCGTGGAACATATGCACGGGGCGAGTGTCGGGCGCCGTAAAAGGTGGGGCGGGGGTCCGCGCATGAGTTCCAAACGGGTCGATGAAGTTGGACGGGCTTCTGTCCGGCGCCCCCCTAAACGCGGAGCCGAATCGACGGTAGGTCTGCTTGTCCATGAACGCGGCGTCGACCAACTCCGAGCGCATCTCCTCGACGCCATCCTTCCCGAGCTTCACCGCCTCCTCCTGCATTCCGATGACCTCGAGTGCCTCATCCCCGAGGTGCAGAACGCTGGTTTCCCCGTCGATCAAGATCCTGGCCCGGCCTTGCGCCGCGTCCTCGGTGTCGGGGAGACCTCTCGCGATCCGCTGCTCGGCAGTCGGGTGCTGGACGTAGTCCCATTTCCCGTCTGTCTCGATCATGACTTCGAACTCGCCGGGCTTCATCCCGATGCTGTGGACGAACCTCGACCGTTGCGGCATGTCCCCGGGGTCGGCAAACCCGAGCTCCTGGTAGTAAGAAACCAGCTCGAGTTCCGGCATCTCGGGGGGGTAGCCCTTCGTCGCCTCGTGGAGAGGGGACGAGAGGTAGGTGCGACCTAAGATCGTGACCGGAGGGTTCGCCTCGAGGTACTCCTTGTACGCCTGCTCCGTGCCCGACTTGACCGCATCGTCAATCGAAAGCCCACTCTCGTGGATGAGCTGCTGCACCTTGGCGCTTATCTGATTTTGGATGTCAGCCTTAGTCCGGGCCCCGAGGTCCTGAATCTTGCCTCCGTGGATGTCCTCGAGCTCCTTCTGGATCTTGGCGAAGCCCTTTTCCTGCGCGTCCGCCGCTTTTCTCCCCGCCCTGGTCGACAGTTCGGGGATCAAGCTCTGCCCGCTGGAACTCTCTCTGGCTTGAGCCGCATTCACCGCTGAGATGTACGCCGAGGCGGCGTTGTGGCTGGGCATCCTTGACATATGATCGAGGAGCGCTTCTTGCTCCTCGTCGAAGACGTCTCCGAGCGGGACGTGGGCCAGCTGCCCCTCCTGCGCGGCCAGGCGCTCCCGGCTCGTCGTCACGCTGACGCCCTGCACCGGGTTCCCGTTAAAGACCCTCGTCGCGATAGCAACCGCCATCAAGGTATCAGCATCATTGATGGTCGCCGACGCCACAGTCGCCTGCATCCAGGTCTTTAAAGCCTCAGGGGCGACCCCGAGCCTCGCGATTGACCGGGTCAGATACTGCTGCTTGTCCTCTCGCGATGTGCGGGGGTCACTCAGCCACTGGGAGACCTCCTGGGCGAAGTGATGGTTCCAGGCGGAGCGAAGGCTTGGGTTGGTCGTGAGGTTCCCGGGGAGGCGCTCTAGCTCCCCGTTGTTGAAGGCGACCACCTGCTTCATGTTTTTGGCGGCGCGCTCCCTCCTCCTGATTGCTTTACCGAGGTCCGTCATCAGCCGCTCCCTCTCGAGAGAGGGAGCCATAGGTTCCAGCCCGACTAGGAGAGCCTCCAGCTCTTTCACATTGGGGCTGTTGTCGAACCCTTTGAACTGCCCGCCGCTATCGACCGCCACCCCGTACTCGTCGTCGCTGAAAGCGTCCCGAGCGATCTCTGCGGTCAGTGACGCTCGCCGCTCCGCTGCCCCGTCCCGCGCCGGAGCGATGATGTCGAGACCAAGCGAGTCGAGTTCCCCATTGTCAATGTCGATTTGAAACTGCAGCTCCCCCATCACACCGGAGGGGTAGGCTGCTTTCGCTGCTCTGAAAACCCTCTTACGCTCCGCCTGAATCTGCGGGAGCATTTCGGGGTTCTCCTCGAGCGTGCGGTCCACATTCGCCGCGAACGCATTGACCGCTGCCGGGACCGCGTCGGCAGGTATTCTGGAGAGGATGTCGATCACCGTCGCGGAGACGTGCTCCACCCCCATCACTTCTCGGACCTTGGCGTTCCCCTCGAGCTCTGCCGTCAAGTCCCCCCGGAGCATCCCCTCGAGTCGGCCCTCCGCACTAGCTCGCAGCTCCTTGTGGGTGACGTTCGCCCCGGCGTCCGCGAAGACCTTCCGGATCCCCTCCTCTCGCATGTCCCGGTAGTCGGACTCGTTGTATTCGTCCGACTGGACGTAGTCCCCGAGGCGTGAGTCGAGGGCGGCGACCCCCGCGCTGAGAACGGTCTCGAACTCGCCCTGCTCTCGGACCCTGGTGAGGTTGTCCTGTTTCCGGATGTGGTCCTTGGCGGCTCCAACGACGACCCCGGATGCTTGCAGGGCCAGCCGACCAGCCGCGAGAGCGGGCGCAGCCTGTGCGGCAATACTGGGAAGCACCGGAGGCGCCCCCCCGCCCACGTCTCTTTGCGGAATTCTGATCGGTCGCACCATGAAAGGATTCTCCTTTTAGCCGGTCGCCGGGGTGGTAGTCGCCGGGGAGGTAGCGGACCCTGCGAACGACAGCGCGTTCGATGCGGACTGGATCCCGCCGGCGAGCCCCTGGATTCTAAATGCCTCGGCTTGCGCGTTAGCGTTCGACTGCGCGTTCTGAGCCCCGACGAGAACACGGTTTCTCTGCCTTAGGCTGTCAACGATCCCCTGCGCCTGGACGAGGTGAGCGCTCCCCCCTGCGCCAACTCCAGCTGCACCGAACGCTGCGGACTGGCTCGACGCTAACCG
>Ga0255047_10001662_pt1 | contig 15712 bp, 14 predicted proteins | sample JV7_2_1_MG_FD_183640 | JGI IMG/M metagenome (GOLD analysis project Ga0255047, IMG submission 183640) | Seawater microbial communities from Jervis Inlet, British Columbia, Canada - JV7_2_1 | ecosystem: Environmental > Aquatic > Marine > Inlet | place: Canada: British Columbia | collected 2016-10-06
TCTCGACCATGAGCTTTTCGATCTGCTGCTCTTTAGTCTCTACCTTTTGCTGTAACTTCTCTGAACGAGGCTTAGGGGCTGTGGCTGGTTCTTCGCCTTTCTCTTTAGCTTCCTCAACCTGCTTCTCACGCTTGACTTCGGCTTCTTGTGCTTCACTAACCTTCCTGTCCTTACGTGCCGCAATGTCTTCCTGCGCTTCAGTAACCTCTCTAACAGTAGGCTTATCCCCACGTTGCCTTGTAGTATCCAAATCAAAGTCCTTACCGGCAAGCTCCTGTTTCTGGATAAACTTAGCACCCGCAACTATACTCTGTTCGAGCAACGTCCCGTCAATGTTCTCTGCCCCAATCAAACGGCGCACAGCATTAACAATCTTCTGGAAAGCGTTCTGCCTGCTGTCAACTTTGATCCCGACTAACTGCTTCTGGAAAGAAGTATTGGTAAACAACTCCGCAATAAACTCGTCCATGTTCACCAAGGCATTCTGCCCACCGGATGCTATGTTTGTTTCTTGGTTGTTGGCTGTGTCTACCGTAGCACCCAATGCTTCCCTTGCCTGTAAATACACACTTATAATATCACGCACCTCAGTCGGTAAATTCTGGTTCTTAACGGCTGTCTGCAAGGTGCGGATATACCTTTCACCGACTAACCCGCTACCAGAACGTAATGCTTCTGGTATGCTCTGGTGTGTAACAGCATGGATAGCCTCATGTATAACAGTGCCATTCTCCATGCCTTTCTCAGACATAACGATAACAGGTGAAGATCCAGTTCTGGTTGTTCCTCCGGGAAAGTAAACGGCAAGGTTATTGCTACCTTGTTCTTCCTCAAGAATAGTATCGTCAACAATGATCTTAACACCCTTGCCTTTTGCCTTGCCTGATATGCGCCCTAATGTCTTGGCTATCTGACCGAATAAAGTACCTTGCTTTGCGGTTGCTCCGATTTTCTTGAAGACACTGCCTACAGTTGCATTGCCGTTGCGTATGTCCTGATCCACTTCCTCAGATAATGGTTCTGCTTTGGGCTGCTCTACTGCATCTATGTCTTGCGGGGTTTCTATTGGGTTGATCTTTACGGGCTTGTCCGTAGGCTGTTGCTGCAATGCCGCCAACTGTTGTTCGTCGAGTTCGACAACTGTATTTGTTTTGGCTGATGAGCGTTGGGGTGAAGTTGCAACCCCAAGCGCAATCTCAGGCCCACCAAGGAAGATTTCGGCCAATGCCTCCATCGCTATATCGCCGGGGGCGAACTCCTGCCCGGATAACTTTTGTGCCAATGCTTCACCCGCACCACCCGCAACAGCTTGCGCTCCTGCTTCACCTGCTGTTCTTAACGCCTTGCCACCCCTTGTAACCCCCCTAAGAGGCTTGAATATATGCCCTGCTGTGCCACCTGAAATAGTATCGAGTGCGCCTACCCCTGCGGCCCTTGCTGTGGCAAACTTCGTTGCTTCTGCCGATACTTCGGGGTCTGCAAAAAAGTCTTCCATTTCAGAAGCATCAAGTGGGTTTACTCCGTGTTCACGCGCAAACTCCATAACGGCAGTTGGGAACTCTACGCCACCTGATCCTAAGCCTGCACCCGCACCAATAAGGAAAGGTGCTGCCGGTGCTGCCGGTGTCAATGCTGACAATCCTCCCAAGCCAGCAAGCCCTAACGATGGCAACGATGTCGGAAGACTTTCAAATACTGTCGAAAAAACCGCACTAGGACTTCCCAACGCTGCACCTAATGCACCACCCAATGTTTCCTCTTGGCCTATCCTTCGCAACTGATTCTCTGTTTCAATGTCCCTTGCGAACTTCAACTTGGTTCGCTCCGCTTCCGCTATGTCGGCTGCTGCACCACCAAGATCCTGCAAGCCTGTAAGAGCCTGATAGACATTGCCAGCCTGCTTGAGATTCTGGAAACCCCGGACAACAGGTGCAAACAAAGTATCTTCGACGCGAATTACATCTTCAGCCTCAACGCCCTGACTGAAAGGGTCCGCTATTCTGACAGACTTAAAGGTGTCGGCTCCTGGAGTCCTGATAGGTTCAGGCGTATCGACGAATGTAAGTGTTTTGGGCATGGTTTATCTGAAGCTGAATCTCGGATCGAATTGCGCTGCAACCTCACCGAAATCTTCGGCGAACTGTTCTGTGGGGGTTTTCTTTCCTGATGGAATAAAAGAGCCTAGCACTTCATGGTCGGTAATGAAAGCAAGCTTGCCATCAACAAGCCTAAGAACCGTCCCGCCTGTCTTTTTTGCTCGCATGGGCTGATTCTGGTCATTGATAAAGAAGAAGTTATCGCCTACTCCTGCGGTAGCCTCACTGCCTGCTGCCGTAAGTTCTCCGTCTTGATCCCAAAACGCACTTCTCATAATAGCCATTGCCGCACCTGGATCAGAAGTTGCACCTAGCGCAAGTATCTTTCTGCCGTATTCAATAAACGCATCCTTAAACTCGTCCTCATCGATGGCTTCGCCCCTAACAATCCCCATTGAGTCCTCAAATTCGGATTTGTTCGCAACTAAATCACCCCATCGCTGCTCTGCTTCGGATGTTGCTTTTCTGAACGCAATCTCGCCTTCGCGCTCCGCTTCTTCGGACCTTGTAAGCTTGTCTACTCTGGCTTGCGCTGCAATCCTCTCGCGGTCTTCCGTCATCTTGCGTTCCAATGTTGCTTCTTCCTTCTGGAATTCGACCCTTGCAGCCTTAACCGAAGGTGCTAATGCACGAACATCTGGATCACCCGATGTTCCAGTTCTCGATTCAAACAAAGCATTATACTGCGATAGCGTATCCTCGCGCGTTTTCTGATCTAGCAAGCCTTGCCCTGACAGAGCTTCCCTAAGAGCAGCCCTAAAGTTGTCCTGCAATGCTTCTGGATCTGTTCTTTGAACTGATCCCTCTATTCCCGGTATAAATTCGGCCATCTGTGCAAGGTCTGGTAAAGGCAGTCCGGTTACGCCTCGCTGTTCAGGCGTGAAAGACGCGCCCCCTAGTGCCTGCTCATCCGTTAGTGATTGCCCGAAAGCTTGAGCGACTGGATCGGAGATAGGCGAAACGTTCAAAGGCTGTAACGATGTCGGGCCAACGCTGATCTGCTGTGGTGCTGTTGGAAACTGATCTATGTTACCAAAAATATCACCGATGTTACTACGCTGTGCTTGCTGTGCCAATGCTTGCTCTTGTAATGTCCTAGCCTGACCAAGATTAAGCTGTGCTTGCTCCACCTGCAAAGGGTGCAAAGCTGCCTGATTAGCTGCCGATGTTTGTGCCTGACCCAAACGCGCTTGCAACAACTGATTCTGCAACCCCGCCTGTTCCTCAAGAAACCGGTTACGCCCACGACTCCCAAGAAAGCCGGTGAAAGCCTGTCCTAAATCAGCAACCCCTGCGGCTATTGCTGGATCATTACCAAAGTGATTTCTTACGTGTGCCATTTTTTATTATCCCCTGAATGTGTTGAAAAAGTTCTGACCCTGCACAGGTCGGCTTAACGATGCCTTTAAAAAGTCATTCGGTAATACCTGATTACCAGGTAACAAAGGACTTTGCCCTGCGAGTGATGCCGTGTGAGGTGTTACACCCGGAGCAGATCCACCACGAAATGAGCCAAACTGCCCACCTAAAGCAGCAGATAATCCTGCTTGTCCTACACCGGTTAATGCTGCACCTATCGGACTCGCTGCACCCCTTCCGGCTGTCTGTAGCTCTGACCCCAACAAGCCCGCCGATACAAGCGCATCCGTAGTAAGTCCACGAATCCGTTGTGCATTACTTGAACCTCGTATATTGGCCAGATTCAAAGCCTGACCCTGTGCGCCAAACCTCGATAACGCTTCTGCAAACTTGCTTACATCGCCTGATGCCTCTTTGCCCTTCTTCGCAAACTGCGCCTTGATAACTTCTGGTGCGGAAGACTCGGTAAAGGATGCTGCCGGTGCTTGGTCTGCAATCAGATTGCCTATGGTTTGCAGGTCGCGCCCCACAATCTCATCCTCGGATTCCTTGAAGGCTTCCGGGGTAAACTGTGCAAGTGAACCTGCCGCCTTCTCCTTGGACTGTTGCGCAATGGCCGCTTGCCGTTGTTGCTCAAGCTGTAACTGCTGCGCCTGTTTCTCTGCCGCCCTACGTGATGCTGCTTTCCTTTGTGCTAACCCTAGACCTGTGGTTCCCGCACTTAAAACAAGTCCTGCGATTGCTGGTGCTAATAATCCTGCTGCCATAATATTACCTTTTCTTTAAACTACTTTTGACGAACCCTTGCGGCCCTTGCTGAATAATGTTGGAGGCGCAAAGGGTTGTGACTGCTGCCGCAATACATCTGCCCCGGTCCCCAACCCGACTCGGAATAACTCGCCTAATGGCTGAAATTCCTCAACTGCTGATAAATTCTGTGCGGAGTTAATGGCAGACTGTGCGGCTGCACTCGCATTCCCGCTTGCCTCAAGTTGTGCAATAATCGAATTGCGGCTTTTCTCAATATCTCCTGCTCGGCGTGATCTGATCTCACCTGCTCTCGCTGCTATGCGACTTAGGGCTTCCCCTCGCTGACGCTCTACGTCTGCTGTCTTTTCAGCACCTACCGATGATTCAAGCGTACCTCTACGGGCTAACTGCTGGATGGTCTTGTCCCTTGCTGTCCCTGCCTGTCGCTGGACTTCAGGTGTCGCAAAGTCCAAGAACGATTGCTGCAACTGGTCAAGGAAAGGGCTGTTGGCAAAGTTCAAACCGGGGTCTGACTGAGCAAGATCGTTCAAGAACTGCTCTCGCCTCCCCGGTGCTTGTGCCATACTTAAAAGCGTTGGCGGCCCTTGGTGTGGCTGGAACACCGGTCTTGACGGTAGCTGGACATTCGGGTTTAACAACTGCGAAAAGGTGCGGTTGACATCAACAATACCTGTGCGTATGTCCCTCTTGCGCTGTTCTTCCTGTCTGCGCCTTTCATTTTCTGCTTCTTCCATCCTTTTCTGTGAACTGTCACTACCAAATAAACCCATCTTACTATCTCCTATTTCATTGTTAAAATTAAATTATTCCTGCATTCCTCGCGCAAAATGAAATAATACTCGTCCGATCTTGGAAGGACCATTGTTGCGACTAACGAACCGTAACGCAAAATGCGTCCCATGATCCGAAAGGCTAATGCGACCCTTCCTGAAAGTTGAATTGCTTATGGTGGCTATCTTACGCTGAACCGTAATGTCCTGTGGATCTGGCAAAACATATACATCCCATTCACCCTCACAGGCTACGTCGATACCCTTGGGCATCTTGAATCTTGAAGGATCACCGGCATCCAGAAATGGCAGTATAATATCGGCTTGCTGTGCATCTTCGTATCGCTCGCTTAGTGGGCAGGTACTCAACCCGCCTGATGTTCCACCGCCCAACTGGTATATGTTGTTACCAGAACGAGCCAACACATTCAATTCACGCTGGTCAAAGTCCTCAATATCGAAGCCGGGTATCGCTGTTGTCCATGCAGAAATCTTACCCCCCGGAAAGAAGCTGAAAATGTAAACAGTCCCACCAATAACCAAAAAGTATCGGCCATCTAAGGGGTCAACTATTGCGGAAGCATTTATTACATCGGTGCGATCTGTCAGTATAAGCGGCTGTATAAGCGGGTCGATGGCTGTGCCTATGTCATTGACATTAGCCGACCTTGACGAATCCCGACCACGTAATGACCTCACGCCTGATCTATCCAGATACACCGTATCATTTCCAAATGCCTGCACACTCTTGGCTGCAAGCGTACCCGAATTGCGGATAGTCTGCTGCTTGGCATTAAGTTCTTCGTCTGGATCTAACGCCCATATCTGGATGGTGTGATCCCCGAATACTGCGTAATGCTGAAAAAACTCTGCTATGGCTAGTAGATTCTCTGATCCACTTGAATGATTAGAAAGGTTAATGAATCCTGCGCCTGTGCCTTCGTCCGGGTTAAACTCTGTCGGCTTGTCTATGTTGGAAAACCCAAGAATAGAACCTGATAGCAGATACTCTTTGCTGTTGATGGTCTTAACATACCTGCCCGGATTAAGACCTGCACCCGTATCTAAACCGCCAGCAAAGACAGATTGCCCTATCGTTACATTTATAGTGGTAGATGTCACAGTAAGGATCTTGCCGTTATTGGCTAACCCTGTCGTGACCGTATTGACAATGACTCGCTGATTGTCAGCAACGGCTGTATAGTTAGGTGCGGTTGCATTCGCCGTTATGTCGGCTGCAACGTCTGTGGCTGTCTGACTGAGACTCGAATTAAAGGCAACGGCCCCTGACAGTAACTCTATCCCATCCACCTTGACAGTATCTACTGTACCGCCACTCCCTGAAATAAGTTCAAAATTGGCTGATGCTGTGCCATCCACTAAACCAGTGACCTCAACGCCATCATAGAAATGAACAATGTTCCCATCGTCGAACTGTGCAATAGCGTATATCTTGCCATCGAATAAGTCTGTTGATAGTATCGCTGTCATGGCTGCACCCGATGCAGGATTCAGTCTGTCATAGGTAACTCCCTGCGGGATCCCGACTGGTTCCACAATAGACCCGAATACATGCGGAACATCGTCAACAACCTTCATGCCGAATGTGCCATTGGGTAAAAAAAAGATTATCTTCCATGCAGGAAGTTTCTCAATTTCCCCGCCCCTGTTAATCACTGCGTTCTGTGCGCGTAACAAAGCACCAGGCAAGGTTGTCTCGTTCATGTTGCGAGCATCCAATCCTGCTTTGAAATCTGTTACAACGACTGTTGGCATATCAAGGGTTTCTGGTTGCGTATCTGAACCTTACAGAATTCAGGGTTGTAATCTTGGGGAGTTCGCCCCTGTCGGCATCTGTTCCCATCACGAAAGCGTCGGTCTTCTTCAGGCGTGATGTAACATTGTTCAGGTAACGTTCTGCCCTTGCTCCTATGGTAGCCGCATTCTTGGCTTCCTGTCTCTCGGCTTCAACGGCTGCTGCACGAAGAACGATAAGTAATCCATCCAATTCAGACCGGTCTGCATCCAATGACATCTTAGGCAAACGCTTGATCCCACGTAACCGCACAAAGCGATCTCCGTCCGTGTTCCTGTTCGGTATGACCGTTTCAGGGGTAGGCGGTGTGGTTGCTGCGTAGATGTTACCACTGACTGCGGGGGTAGGCCATACCTCGAACTGCAAGCCACCTACAGAATCATCGTAGTGGAAGTCATAGGACAACACCGGATCTTGCCGTTCATCCTGTTCCGAATCCCTGAAGTGCAGATGGTGGCGGTTGATGCCATGTTCCAAGGGCAGGTAAGTATCGTTATACTTATACTCTGCCTGTATCACTCTTGTCTCATCCAGATCAGACGGCCAATCGTAGTACCTGTCACCGGCGACCATTGCGATATACCGATATACTTTCAGGTGATCCCAATCGACCTCCATCCACAACTCACGCTGCGCCCTGTTAAGTAAAAGGATCAACCTTGATCTTGTGTCTACGCCGTGTTGAGGCTCGATAGCATGACCAAGCTCTGCCCGTAATTCCTCAAGCAGTTCCAATACTGTTAATTCGTTAGCCATGCTTCATTTCCTTCTATGTTGCTGTCACTGCTGACTCTGCTTCGCGCATTGACCTCAGTTCCTTTTCTGTGGGTTTGTCTACTGTGCCATCTTCCTTGAGGGCTACAATGTTGCCTTTTTCCTGCTTCACCTTTGGTGCAACCTGTGCTTGGATACCGGCTTCTTTGAAAGTTTTAGCCAATGCGGGACTGTGACCCGGAAACAGTTTTTCGACATAAGCCCTGTTGGGATTCTTGTCGTATTTCCGCTGTAGTCTGCCCTTTTCTTCGGCGCATGATACATCGTTTTTTCCAACCATAACGATTTCGTTCACGGCTGCATCACCGTGTATTGCCTTTAGGACAATGACTTCGGCTGGCGTTAAGTCTATTGCTAGAACAGTATGGTTAATATTACCTGCTATTGATACTATTGCGTTTGCTAATTGCATGATATTTTATTGTTTATTGGTTATTCGGTTAAAGGATAAACCGAAGGGGGGATAAACCCCCAACGGCTTGACCTGTTATTGCGGGAGAACTAAAGAAGTTCTACAACTCCATGCCTGTTGAACGAGTTGGCAGTAATCGCGCCCGACCACGTAAGGGCCTTGTTGAGAACGTACTGGTCTTCCGGTCTTGCAGGAGAATGAGGATTGAAGTCATCACCATCAAGAACGTGCAAGCAAAGATTGCGCTCATCAATCAGGTAACAGAAGCGGTTACGTGCTGCGCCGCCGACTGTTGCATCGAGTGTGGGATCATAGATGAACTGAATGCCCTTCCACTTCAGACCACCGATGGAAACGTCACCGCCCTGAGCGAAACCGTCCAAGCTGTAATTACCGTTTGCTCGGAATTCCAGTTCCATCTGTTCCAAGAATGCAGACCCGCAGAATGCGACTGAAGGCCGACCACCGAAGCGGTTAAGCTGACGCATTTCGATCTGGAGTTCCTGAAGCAATGCGCCACCGTTTGCTACGTTACCCGTAACGCCGGTTGCACCGTTGGCTGCTGTTCTTGCCCGGTTACGCCAAAAGACGTTGGCCGCTAATGCGCGATTGATACCGCCAACAGTTCCAACTGCGGGAGCGTCTGTCAACAGACCGGTAATACCAACAATGTCGGTTGCCGATGCTGTGCCATTTTCCCACAATTGAGTATTAAGCGATTCCATTGTGCCTTCTGACAAATCTTCCATCTTGTCATTCAAGAGGTTTGTCAGGCGGTGCTTTTCAGACTGAGAAGCAACGCGAGCGTTAATGCCCATCTCGTCATCTGTGACAACGAAACCTGCCTGATGGAGTTCTGTGCGCGTCAACTGGATACCGGCATGGTATTCACGCCATGTATAGGTAGCCTGCTGTGCGCGGTTAGTATCACCGTAAGTAACAGTGTCATCATTCGTAAACGAAGTGAATCCGATTTGAAAAGCACCTCCCTTAACCTGGCGCGTAATAGTATCGCGTCCGGCTGAGAAGGACTTTTGTTTGCTGCGCATTCTCGAAAGAAGTGGACGGGCCTGAATTGACGATTCAAACGCATCACCCCTTATGAAGTTTTGCAGCGTAGTGTTTAGTATATTTTGGAGCTTGGCTCCTGCTAATGCTGGCATTTTACTTTATAGGTTTTGTGTTGATTTTGTGGCTTAGAGCAAATCATCTATTATTTGCGAAGTTACCTGAAAGGTATCTCCCTTATAGACTTTCTTTTCTTTGCCGTTAGGTGTGCTGGAATTCTTGATAACCTTCTTCGATCCCTTCGGGGCTGACCCCTTGAAAACCGTTTTGATGTCACCATAGATTTTGTCCATAGTCGCAGATAGAGTTCCTACATTTGGCAGGTTTCCGTCTGCTCGCATGGCTTTGATGGCATTGATAACCATAGGCTCCAGCTTTGGATAATCAGGATCAGATGCTTTTTTCTGAGTTGCCCATTTGTTCCCCGCGTCAACTAACTGCTTGCTTTGCGATTCTGCATTCGTTTGCTGGTGCGTTTGCTGCTGGAGATCCTTTTGACGCTCTAGTGCCTTAATCTTGGCATCCTTTCGTGCTAGGTCTTTTGCAGTTGCTTCGTCTATTTCGCCTTCTTCGACCTTTTGTTTAAGGTCTGCTGACAGTGTATAGCCGTTTGCTTCCAGTAACTCCTGCATCATGGGCTGCATAATCTTCAAAGCTGTTTCTGGATCTGTCTCTCTTACTGAGAGAAAGTTCACATAAGTTTCAAGATTCTCCTGCCCAATCGCGTCAAGGATCTGTGTCCGTTGGGACTGTTCCTCGATGGATTCATTCAGTTGTTTGACTTGTTCCCTTGCTTCATTCTTCTGTTCAACCAGTTCCTTGAAGCGTGGGTGTTCGTGGAATTCCTTGGGGAATTCTTCTGCTTTTACTTCTCCATCCGTGTTTTCGGTTTCCTCCGTTGATTCTTCGCCTTCAGCATTTTCAGCCTCAGTTGGATCATCTTCTTCAGTAGAAGTGGTCTGTTCCTGATCGTGGCTATTCTCCACGTTGTCCTCACTAGTGTCATCATCGGACTTCAATACATCTTCAATGACATCGAATGTTGTTTGCTGCTCACTAGTGACCGTTTCTTCCGTTGACGTATCGGAAGAATTAGCGTCTATTTCAGTTCCAACAGGTGACGAATCTGTATCCGGTTTAGCGTCTATAAGTGTTTGTGGCATAGTATTTTTGGTTTTTGGTTTTTGGTTAAAACTTATACTTGTGCCGGTCCTGAAGGCGCGTTAGGTGGCGGCAATGCCCCACCTTGGCTATTGGGGTTGGTAGCAACATCCCCTGTTCCGGGCTGCTGCTGTGCATTCTGTGCCACCACTGAAGGTGCGCCTACTTGAACAAAATCCTCTAACTTGTTTTTGCTATCCAGGTTATCCAGTAACATCTTGGCCAACTTGAGAGGGGCAAGGTCTGGTAACTGAATAAGGAAAGGCATCGCCCTTTCGAGTTTCGCAAGTTCTGCTGCCTGATTAGGCTTGCCTGATGAACCTGCTTCGATGTCTAAAAATAACTCCTGTTGTATCTCGGTTGATGACAACTCAGGCCATACTGCACCGGGACCGACTATGCGCTTGACGGTTTCCACATCCAGTTCCTTTAGCATGATCTGCCCTGCGCCCTGCGCTATCTCACCAAGCAAATCGTCCAGTTCATCCGTATGGCTGGACAGGGTGATTGATGTAGCGTTCTCGGCTATCTGAGAAGCGGTTGCGCTTACGTTTGTGCGCGTTGCCCCGAGCTGTGGCTCTGCTGCACCTACTGACAATGTAATATCATCAATGATGTGCGTAGTAGTGTAAAGGTTTGGATCAACGCCCGGATGCGGTATTGGCTGCAAGATGTCCTCGATACGCTGTCCTGCTGCTAGACCCCTGATAGGAAGCACCGCATTGGCTGGATGGTTCTTCAGGTGATTGATGTCCCGTTCATCCAACGCTCCTTCGACAAGAGCGATCTTTGGTCTGGCTGCGCGTCTGTGTTCATTAAGTCCTTGCCTAGATGAATTGTGTGAATTCTGCTGTGGTGCGATTATCTCAATATCAGCAGGAGGATAGATGCCATCATCGTCCTCGATTTCGTTAGGCACAAAAGAATAAAAAGGAAAGAACTGCTCAAGTTCGACATTAGGCGCAACCGGGTCCTCAAGGAAGTCATTGAAGCCAGGTGTGACTGTGTATTTTACGCCATCCTTCTTGTCGTAATATTCGTAAATCTTTACGAATTCCCGATTCAGGTTGTCCTCTTTGGATGTTTCTACCTCAAATGGATCTGTGGCTAGTTGCTCTTTTTCAAAGAACGTTGCCCCTGCTTCCTCAAAGTCTAACCCGTAAATGGATGATGCTTCGTCCGGTGTCAGAAAGAACTTCTCTGCTACCCACCTTGCGCCGACAAAGCCGTTCAACTGTGAGCAACATGGGTCAGGTATAATGCAATCGCTCTTGGGAAAACCAAACACCAGTCCTTCGCGCACAATGATTTCTTCCTGTGCCTGTAGTGCCTTCATGCCTATGCGAAGTTCTTCGAGTTCCTTGTCGCCTTCGTGAACCTTGTCACCCTCGGCTACCTGTCGCGCTAGATGCTCAAGGTGCTTTATGCGGGTGCGGTGATCCTGTATCTTGGCATCGACCTCAAGGCTCCTGCCTGTGTCCCGCTGAAAGTCTAGCTTCACGTAGCCTACGCCATTGGTCAATGTGCGCTTAATAGTCTTCTTCAACTGCTTCTTAAAGGTAGGTTGCGTTTCCTTCGTGTAATAGTCCCATAGCAGAACCATTGTGCGCCCCACCTTCTTAATGGAGTTTTCGCGCTCCTTGCCTGCCTGAAAATCCTGGACAATCTGCACATCGGCAGGATCAGGCTGGATGCCCTGCTGCTGATTGTTCTGCATGTTGGCAATGGCTGCATTGAGGGATTCAATGGCTTCATCCCAAAACTCATAGCGCATACGGTCTTTGGGTCTTGCTTCTACCCTTGGATCACGCGCATACAAGGCTGATGTTCTTGACTGAATATAACGATTGGAAATGTTCGTGGTGTAAAATGACTTAGGAACATGCTGATTACGCCCGTTCTTTACTTGGAACTGATTACGCTTCATCTGCTCATAAACAGGTCTGAAAGTTCTTTCGGAAACATCGATGTTCTCCAAGATATGATTGACAAGGTTTGATCGCTGGTCTGGTACGTCCCGCAACTCTGCTCCTGTTACCTTGCCATCCTTGGCAATGCCTAGCATCTTGGGTGTTTCGCCCTTCTTTTCGGGCCGGTCTAGTGGTTCAATAGCCATAACTAAAATCCTGCTGCATCTTTAAGGTTTTGTTCGTACTGATGTTGCCTGCGAACACCCTCCTTAAATTGTCCAAAGGTTCCTCGCTTAAATTTCTCCTTATAGCCGGTATGCTTGCGCTTGCCATTCATCCGGGCTAGTTGCTTGCCAACCAATGACAAAGCATCAACAAAGTCATCGAATCTTGCGCCACCACCAAACTTGAGGATCTGACTTATTGCAGGGCCAAACCAGTATGCGTTCTTGGGAAAGTAAACCTTGCCCATGCTCATATAACCCTTAATGGCTTGCGCTCTGGTCTGCTTGTCACCGACTGGCTGCACTTCCTCAATGGCTGCAAAGATGCCTTCATCGCGCATACGCTTCATAAGGAATGGTCCCAGAGACTTCGATATGTGACCCTTTTCTGCCCACCATACTAGCGGCTTCCACTTTTCTATAAGCTTCAACTGTGCCTCAACGATGCGGTCTGCCGGTAACTTGTGCCACCAGCAATCAAGCAACCATATATTCTGACTGCCATCTACGCCCACAATCAACATGCACGTTGCGTCATTGTGTTGCTTGGTAGATACGGCATAGTCTGCGGCTGCGTATATTCGTAAATCTTCTGGATGCTTACCTATTTGATATTCCCGTATCGAATCAGCCTTAAAGAACGCGCCATCTTCGGGTGTGGGATTCTGCTGCTGTAAACAGGCGAAACCTCGCGGGTCTTGCCTACGCATACCATCAAGGTATTTTTCTGAAAATCTTTCGGGCCATAGAGCCTGTCCTATTGGTCTGCCCATAGGGTCATTTGTCGCGTCATCGCACAAAGCAGGTATGCGGATTATGTGCCACTTGCCTGCTTCTTCGGGATCGTAGTTAGGGCTATCAGGGTCGGTTATGCGTCCTATGATGTCATTCTCACCCCAACGGGTCATAATGATTATGATGGCACTCTTATCGTCCATAAGGCGCGTAGATGCCACCTTGTTATACCACTGCCAGATTTTCTCCATTGTGGTGTCGCTCATCGCTTCTTCATCGTCTTTGACTATATCATCGACAATAAGAACGTGTGCGCCCTTACCAGTAATAGGGCCACCCCTACCTACAAAAACACCTACGCCACCCGGTTCGGTTTGGATTCTGTCTTTAGCGGAGCCACCTTTGCGGAGCTTGACATCGGGAAAGACCTGTTGATACCGTTCTGTGTTCATCGTGTGTATGACATCTGCACCACACTCTTTAGACAGATCCAAACCGTAAGTAGCGTAGATGATATGTCGTTCCGGTTTGCGACCCCATAAATAACTAATAAGCTTCTTTGCTGCTGTCTCGGATTTTCCGTGTCTTGGGGGTACGGAGATAATCACTCGATTCAGGCTGCCCCTGTCTACCATGTCGCAGACATTAGCAATCACTTCGTGAAAAGCTTTTACTTCGTAAGTTGTCTGCGTGTAGTCTTCTTCACTCCCACGTTTAGGAAACATGAGCTTTATGAAATCCAAATAGTTTCCCCTTGCGGCACAACACGACTTAACCCGCATGGCATGTGCGAGTTTCTTTTTCAGTTCCTTAAGTCTGCTTTCTGCTGGTGCTACCATATTACCTTTCCCTATCGTCGTGCAGGTCTTTAATCATAACCTTCAATTCGGTTAAGCTGTCATTCGTAACTCTCTGCTCAATGCTGAATCCATGCATGTGCTTTTCAATTTCAACCACATCCTCTTGAACCAATTCTATTTCCTTTTCGAGTTTGTCGGCATCCACTTTGAGGTACGCTGCTTGCTCCAACGCTTCGCCCTCGGCTCGCGTGAACAATCTCTTTTCGAGTAACAGTCCAACGTATCCAGCAAATGCTAATGCGAGTACCGTTATTACCCATTTAAAGATTGGAAAAGCTTTCATACAGTTTTGCGTAAATGGATGGTTCGTAAATGATGCTGTTGTCATCGCTCTATTAACTCCCTTTCGAGTTCCCGGTAGCGTTTGTCTGAATGCCATACTTCATCGGTTTGGGGCGTGTATATACCGTCACTCGCTTTCACTGGAATTCCCTCGCGTAGTTTCAAGATAGAAGGCTGATACACGTTCAAGGTGTGTCTTTTCTTCAAGTAACTGGGAGCGCAGCCGGTCTGCAAGCTGAGTACCAGACTCGCTGCCAGCATCACGCAGAGTTTCCAGTTCTTCTTCAAAAACTTCGACTCTTGCGCGTGTTTGAGTAACAACATCATGTGCAAACTTTTCTTTTTTGAGTTCCCAATATGATGCCAGTGCTGCAAACAAACTTCCAAGTGACCTGATAATCCCCATTAGTCACCCTTGATTTTGAATCCGATCTTGTCGGCCCACTTGCCGACTTTCTCCAACCAGGTATTATCCTTGTCGGATGGCGTTAATGTTGCGATTACCGTTGCCAGTGTGTATATGGCTCCAAGAGCCACAAGCACCTGTGCAACGGTTTCGTTTTGCATGAGTGATTGGATCATATATTTATATGGTTCTGTTGATTACTTCCGCGTCCATTCGATACTATCTGAAAGCATGAAGTCTACCTGATGTTCTGTTGTGTTGTCTCTGTGGGCAACGCCGTTGATTGTGTCAGTTCCGTTAGGCAGATATTTAAATGCGCCTGATGCACCCTTCTTTACAATGTGCATTGGTTGCGCTGTGGCTTGTGCAGGCAGGTTAATCAAGACCGGTCCTGCAAGAGATACCCTTGCGGCAACGGATGCTACCGCAGCCCTTGAGAATCCACCGGCTGCTGATGATCCCTGTGAGGCAAATGATGCCTGACTGATGATACCTGCTGCCGTTGCAATAGCTGCTGTTGACCCATAGGATGCACCGCTGGTTACGGAGCCTAATGATGCTTGAATTGCAAAGGAATTGCGTCCGGCAATACTTGCTATGCTTGCGATAGAACCTCCTGAAGCAATCGCAGATATGCTTGCGACTGACCCGGCTGACGCACGACTCGACAAGATTACTGCCGTATCCACTCGGATCGGGTCTTGTCCTGATGCAATCGTGTGTATCGGTTGCGTTATTACTGTGACTGTATCAGCATCGAAAGGATGCCCTGCTTTGTTTGTGGTTTGTTTTGGCATTTTTTTTAATGGTTGAGAGGTTTGGTTAAATCATTTCGTCGCCGTATGTGGTTTCAAGGTAAGCGAACAGCCCCTCACCGTGAGTGGCGATCAGGTCTGCATAAGTTACGCCCTCCTTACGTAGCTCACCAACGAGCGTATGGAGTCCGTGAGCTTCAACAGTTCCATCGGTATCGCTGACTGCCAGAACGACAGGCGTTGCGTGGGAAGCGTCCTTGCAATAGCAGATACACACACCATCGGCGTGTGCTTGCGTGAAAGCAAAAGAAAG
>Ga0255047_10001663_pt1 | contig 15702 bp, 12 predicted proteins | sample JV7_2_1_MG_FD_183640 | JGI IMG/M metagenome (GOLD analysis project Ga0255047, IMG submission 183640) | Seawater microbial communities from Jervis Inlet, British Columbia, Canada - JV7_2_1 | ecosystem: Environmental > Aquatic > Marine > Inlet | place: Canada: British Columbia | collected 2016-10-06
TTTACGGTCTAGAAACCGAATACGGAATTATCTTTACGCCCGAAGGGCGCAAGACGCTTCCGGTAGAGAAAGCGATTCGGTTTCTGTTCGAGAAGCTCATCACCACCGAACATTTCCTGAATGTGTTTCTGGAAAACGGTGCGCGCTTCTATCAGGACACCGGTTGCCACCCCGAATACGCCACACCTGAGTGCGCGAGCCCTCGTGACCTGGTGATCTTCGACCGCGCGGGCGAGCGGATCCTCGAGGACCTTCAGCTCTATGCCGAGGAGAAGATTCGCGAGGAGCGTGTTGCCGGGAAGCTCTCTATCTTCAAGAACAACACGGACTTTGTCGGGAACAGTTACGGCTGCCACGAGAACTACCTGGTCGACCGTGATGTTGATTTCTACTATCTCGCCGAACAGCTGATTCCTTTCCTGGTGACCCGACAGATCTATTCGGGTGCGGGGAAGGTCTTCCAGACCCAGGATGGCGTGCACTATTGCATCAGCCAGCGCGCTCAGCACATCTACCAGAAGATCTCGGGTACGACGACGAACGATCGCTCGATTATCAACACGCGCGATGAGCCGCATGCGGATCGCGAGAAATACCGGCGGCTGCACGTTATCGTGGGTGACTCGAATATGTCCGAGTACACCAACTTCTTGAAGGTCGCTACGGCGGCGATCGTGCTTCAGATGATCGAGGACAACTTCATCAACAAGGACTTCACGCTGCGACATCCGGTCAAGGCGATCAAGGACATCTCCTACGACACGACGTGTAAGAAGAAGCTTCGCCTGGAAAATGGGCGGGAGCACTCGCCGATCGAGATCCAGCGTGAGTACTGCGAGATGGCCAAGCGCTATGTCGAGCAGTATCCCGTGAGCGATCAGCTACGCGAGGGCGTCGTTGAATGGGAGTACGTGCTGGACTGTCTCGACGAGGATCCGGATCGTCTCGAGCGAAAGATCGATTGGGTCATCAAGCGGAAGCTCCTGCGCGAGTACACCACTCGGCATAACATCACATGGCATGACCCGAGGGTGTTCATGATCGACCTCCAGTACCACGACATCCGGAAGGATCGCGGCTTCTTCTACTTGCTCGAGCGCTCCGATCGCGTGGACCGGCTCTTTAACGAGAGCGAGATCGAGAAGGCTAAGACCGAACCACCTCAGGACACACGCGCGCGGATGCGTGGGGATTTCATCAAGCTCGCACGCCAGAACAACATCCAGTACGACTTGGATTGGTCGAACATCCGCCTCGGCAACCTTCTGAACGTTCGGGTCATATGCAATAATCCGTTCGAGACGGATACCGAGAAGGTGACCGAGCTGGTGCGGACGATTCAGAAGACGAATCTGCGTCGGACCTCGCTCTCCAAGCTTGTCATCCAGAGCTGAGCGATGACGGTTGAGCCCAAGCTGCGATCAGTCCGCTCGGCCCGGGAGGAAGAGGAGGGCGCGCGGTCTCAGTCCTCGGCCCCCAGGCAAAGCCAGCGTCCGTCCAGCGCCGTGATCCTGCTGGCGCTGGCGCTCTTGGTCACGCTGGCGCTCCTGGTCTGGAGCCGGATCCAGCTCGGGGGGCAGATCGAGGTGCTGGCGGCGGAGGCGCAGAGTCTGCGCTCGACCCTCGCCGAGCGCGAGCGCGTCATCGATGCCCATCGAGGTCGCCTGAACGACGTTCGGACTCACGTCGATCGTCTCGGAGCGCTCCTCGACAAGCCCCTCCCCGACTAGCGGGTTATCGGCGGGCGGAGCCCGCCTGCCCGCACGGCAGGCGACTTCGTGCCTGCCTTCGTAGCTGGTTAGGGCCGACTGCTTCGTGCCCTGGAGCTGAGGTCTTTTGCTCAGGTTCGGACCTCTTCTGCCGATGAAGGGACTACCTGGGTACCCTTAGCGGAGCGGAGCGGTTTTGAAGGTTTTGAGTTGGTTTGCCGGGCTCCTATCGAACGATTTAGCGATCGATCTCGGGACCGCCAACACCCTGGTCTACGCGCGGGGCCGAGGAATCATTTGCAGCGAGCCCTCGGTGGTGGCTCTGGCGGATGGTCCCAACGGCGTGCAGCGCGTGCTCTCGGTCGGTAGCGAAGCCAAGCAGATGGTGGGTCGAACGCCGGGCACCATCCGCGCGATTCGTCCCATCAAGGACGGGGTGATCGCCGATTTCGACGTGACCGAGGCGATGCTGCGGTACTTCATTCAGAAGGCCCACAACCGCACCCGCCTCGTGCGACCCCGGATCGTGATCTGCGTGCCGCCCTGCATCACCTCTGTGGAGAAGCGTGCGGTGCGCGAGTCGGCCATCTCCGCCGGTGCCCGCGAGGTCTACCTGATGGAGGAGCCCATGGCCGCGGCGCTGGGGGCGGGTCTCAACGTGACCGAGCCGACCGGCAATATGGTGATCGATATCGGAGGCGGCACCACGGATGTCGCCGTGATCTCGCTGGCTCAGATCATTACCTCCAGCTCCGCTCGTGTGGGTGGTGACAAGCTGGACGAGGCCATCATCAATTACGTGAAGCGCAAGCACAATCTCCTGATCGGCGAGCGCACCGCGGAGATCGTCAAGATCACTATCGCGACGGTGATGAGCAGCAGCCCGGCCAAGACGATGGAGATCAAGGGAAGGGATCTGGTCGCCGGTGTTCCCAAGATGATCGTGATGGGCAGCGACGAGGTACGCGAGGCGCTCGCGGAGCCGATCCATCGGATCGTCGAGACGGTGCTGCAGACGCTCGAGCGCACCCCGCCCGAGCTGGCGGCGGACATCGTTGACCGCGGCATCGTGCTCGTCGGCGGTGGCGCGCTGCTGCGCGACTTCGATCAGCTCCTGCGAGAGGAGACCAAGCTCCCGATCGTGCGCGCCGAGGACCCCTTCACGGCGGTCGCTCTGGGTGCCGGCAAGGCCCTCGACTCGATCGACCTGCTGCGCGAAGTCTCGATGCCTGACTAACTTCTGTCTTGCGGGTCCTGGCGCGGGACGGCCCGCGCCACCCGCTCTTCGTTCGGCTCCGCCTCACTGCGCGCTCGGCTTCGCCTCACTTGCTCCTCAGTCCCAGCCTCAAGAAGGGTTTTTTCTGCGGCGGCGTTTTTGGTAGCGTTGGACGGCGCGGTTGTGCTCGGCCAGGGTTGCTGAGAAGACGTGCGTCCCGTTGTTCCGCGATACGAAATAGAGGAACGACACGTCCTCGGGATCCAGCACGGCACGTATGGCGGCCATCGACACGCTCGCGATTGGCCCCGGCGGAAGTCCGGAACGTGTGTACGTGTTGTAGGGAGTGTCCGTGCGCAGGTCACGCCGGCGGATATTGCCGTCAAATGTACCGCGCGTGTGCAGCACACCATAGATCACGGTTGGGTCGGATTGAAGGCGCATGCCTCGTCGCAGTCGATTGTGGAAAACCGCCGCGATGCGCGGACGCTCCTCTGGCACGCCGGTCTCTTTCTCGACGATCGAGGCCAGGACCAGCACCTGGTGAAGACTCATGCCGGACCGCTTCAGCAACTCACGATCCTTCTCTGTCCAGGCGGCGCGGAACTGCTCGACCATCGTACGCAGCACCGCCTCCGACGGGGTGTTGCGACGGAAGCGATACGTCTCCGGATAGAGATAGCCTTCGAGCGTCTCGGCCTCGATGCCGAACTCAGCGACGAAGCTCGGGTCTCGGGCCCGCTCGAGAAAGTCCACGCTTGTCGTAATCTCGACCTCTTCCATGCGCGCCCCGATTTCGTCCAGGCGCAGCCCCTCTGGCAACGTCACCGCGTAGGTTTTGACATTGCCCGAGACCAGCCGTTCGAGGATCTCGATGGGAGTCAGACTGGGTGCGACGTCGTACTCGCCACTCTTGATCTGGTGGTCGATTCCCACAACGCGCGCGAAGGCGACCACCACGCGGGGTCCGAACAGCACTCGCTCGGGGAGCAGGTGCTCGGCCTGGAGGCGCAGCGCGACGGAGCGCAGCGACTCACCGGGACCGACGTGGAACACCTGGGATGCTCCTTCGGGCCGGGCCGGGGTCCACAGCCCCGACAGGCTCCATGCCAGTGCAGCTCCGGCAGCCAGCAGCACCAGGAACGCGCTGACCTGCAGACGCCGCCTCACGAGCCCCGGCTCCCGATATAGGCGCGCAGCAGGATGGCGGCCGCCACCGGATCCACACGCTCGCGGTTTTTGCGTCGCTTACTCCCGGTCTCGCGCAGGACACGCTCTGCCTCCAGCGTGGTCCAACGCTCATCCAGGAACTCCACGGCCACACCGGTATGCTGGGCGATCGCCTCGCCGAAGGCCTGCGCCGCCTCGGCCTCGGGTCCGCGTCGTCCGTCGAGGTGCAGCGGCAGACCCACCACGATCCCGGTCACCCCGTATTTCCCTACGAGCTCCGTGATTCGCTGCAGGTATGCGTTATCGGCGGGACCTGAGCGCGGGATCGTTTCGAGGGGTAGCGCGATCGCTCCAGCGGGGTCCGTCACGGCAACCCCGATCCTTCGCTCCCCGAAGTCCAAGGCGAGCGTGCGCATCGCGGGAAAGTAGCAGGCTGTGCTGGGACGGGTCAGGGTGGCGGCATTTGGTGCCGATACAGCGACTGAAATGGGATCCCTGTCCATTCGTGAAGTGCTATGCGCCGCGCTCGAGGATCCAGAGGTGGTGGTGCGCGAGGCAGCGGCGGCGGCTCTGGACCGGCTGGAAGAGGTGCCCGATGCTGAACGCCTGCGAAAGTGGCTCGAGTCCGACGACCTGCGGACCCGCGTTCAGGCAGTGTACGGCCTGGGCCGACTGAGCGACCGCCGAGCCGTCGAGGTGTTGCGCACGGCTCTCGAGGATCCGATCGTGGATGTGCGCGCCGCGGCGACGCGAGCGCTCGCGGAGTTCCCACGAGCGAGCTTGCTCGAGCCCCTGATGCGCTTGCTCGAGGATCCCGAGCGGGTCGTGCGCCGCAGCGCCATTCAAGCTCTCGGCGCGAGTGGGGACACGCGTGTCGCGACGTTCATCGAGACCGCGCTCGACGATGCCGATGCCGGGATCGTGCGCGAGGCGCTGGAAGCGCTGGCCCGGCTGGGTGGGGGTCACGTCGAGCGCATCCTGCCCTTCACAAAGCACGCGGAGCCCAGCGTGCGCATGGCCGCACTCAAGGCCCTGCCGGAGCTCGTGAGCTCGGAGGGGAACGAGGGCTGAGTAGGGCTTCACGCTCTGGCGTCGAGCTCGAGTACCGCGGCCACGTCGATTCCCTTGCTGAGCGGGTCGAGCGCGGTGACGATCTTTCGCTTTGCCTCCGACGGCTCCGCGAGGTCCACCCGGGGGCACTCACGCAGCAGGCTTCCGTCGGGACCCATGACCAGGCGGAGCTCGGGGCTCGTCGCATCCCGCGGGTTCTTGGAAACCACCACGCCGATCTCACTGTTGGCGAGTCGCACCGTTTCCCCGATGGGATAGGCTCCCAGCATCTGGATGAACCGCTCGACGAATTCGGGCCGGTAGGCGGTGCTGCTGCCCTCTTGAATCATGCGGACAGCGGCAGCGGGATGTCGTGAACGCTGATGGGGCCGAGTCGATGTGATCGCGTCGTAGCTGTCCGCGATGGCGAGCCCGTCCGCGAGCGGATGGATCTCGGAATCCGCGAGGCTTTCCGGGTAGCCGGTTCGGTCGAAACGTACGTGGTGCTGAAGCACCAGGCTGCGGGCCATGGGGTCCATGCCCTGCATGCTGTCGAGGATCTCGGCACCGAGCTCGGGATGTAGCTTGATCAGGCGCAGCTCGCCGTCATCGAGCCGCCCCGGCTTTCTGGTGATGGACTCGTTCGTGCGGACCTTGCCCAGATCATGTAGCAGGCCCCCGAGTCCGAAGGCGCGCAGCTCGGCTGGCCCGAGATCCAGCTCTCGACCGAGCCTGAGGCAGTAGATCGAGACGTTGACCGCGTGGTTGTATGCGTAGTCCTCGTACGATTTCAACATCGCCATGCCCATCAGGGCATCCGCGTCCTCGAGGATCAGCGTTCGCAGCTTCACGACGAGATCCGTGACCATGCGGGTCGATGGAATCCTGCCCGCCGCGAGCTCCGTCATCGCCTTCTGAACCGTGTGGAGCGATTCCTCATAGATCCGGTACGCCTGCGTGCGGATCTCACCGTCGGGATTGGCCTCGCGGAAAGAAGCATGGACGATCTCGTGATCCTTCCACTGAGCAGCGAGGTCGGTCGAATCCGCCGGGTCACCGCCCTTGAGGATCTTCAGGATCCCCAGCACCTCGTCCGCTTCGATGCCGGGCTGGAAGCTGATCGACTCGATGCCTCGCGCGCGAATCGTGGCGACCAGTAAATGCCATACCGTATCCGTGTCGTAGAACGGAAGGTCGTCGAATACGAGAACGTCGTCGGTAATCTCGAGAACGAAGGGGCGTCCGGCTTCCAGCAAGCTCGAGATGTCGCCCGTGAAGTCTTGCAGCGGAGCTTGAATCCCCGGATGCCCTTCGGGGTAGAGCGTCAAGACTTTAAGTGCTCCCTGCAGGTGAGTGAGGGCCTCTGCGATTCGTTTCCGACTCATCGGAGGTCCACGCGGGCCATGCGCTCCAACGACTCGCGGCAAGCTTTTTGTACGGTCGGATCCCCACCCTTCGCGTGCGTCGCGAGGAGGTCCGAGGCGTCGTTGCCTCCGATGCGTCCGATGGCTCGCGCGGCTGCGATGCGCAGCATCCGATTCCTGCGTCGGTGGAAGAACGAGCGTCGGCCCAGCACCCGCTTCAACGGCTCCAGTGCGTTGCGGTTCCGCATGCGCCCCAGGCTGCGTATCGCCTCACGCTGGTCGTGCTCGGCATATTTCTTGTTCGACTCCACGATCTGCGCCAGGGCTGTCACGGCTGCCTCGCTGCGTGTTTCGCCCAGACAAGTCGTGACCACCGAAGTGAGCTCCGGGAACTGCTCGGACCCGCTCAGGAGCAGCGCAACTGCCTGATCGGTCCCGATCCGCGCAAGCGCCTTCGCGGCTTCGCTCTGGAGCTCTTCGTCGGGCTCCTGCAGCTTTCTTGCGATGAACTTGGCCGCGCGCGGGTTCTGAATCCGGCCCAGCAAGCTTGTGGCGCGCCGCACATGATCGGGGTCAGAGGACGCGAGCTCCCCTAGGAGCACGGGGAATGCCGCATCGCCCATAGCGATGAGGACTCCCGTAATTTCGCTCTGCACGCTGGAGCTGCCGAGCTCATAGCGGAGCAGGAGATCGGGAACCACGCTGGCGCCGAGACAGCTCAGCGCTTGTGTACCTTGCACGCTTGAGAGGCCCGCACCCCGACACGCCTGGTCGATGATCAGATCGAGCATCCCGGGGGTCTCGACGATTTTTCGCAGCCACTTCTCGGCTTCCGCGCACAGGGCGACGTCGCGCCCGCCCGTAGCGCTGGCGTGACGACACAAGACCACCACGGCGCGGTAGCCGTCGGCCACGTTCTTCGCCTGTACCATGGCCGCCACGCGTTCTGCGATGTGGCTCCCGAGGCTTCCGTACTGACGCAGCTCGTTGCACTTCTCCAGCTCGGCAAGCAGCTTGATCAGCTCACTGATGGCCTCGGAGCGCTGCTTCTCCGGCGAGGACGTGGGCTTTTCGACGGGGCTCGACTCACAGGGCTGCGCTGCTGGCTCCAGCGGCGTCGGCTCGGCTGGCGACTCAGCAGGCGTCTCCTGGCTCGCTGGAGTGACGCGGGCGCCGTGCTCCCCGAACTCCCCCTGCGAGGTCGTGATGTGACGTACGCCCGCACGTTGCAAGGCCTGCTCGAAACTTTCTTGCCGATCCTGCCCGTCGGGCGTCGCTGTCAGCGTGTCGATCAGCGCGAGCAGCTCCGAGACCTCGAGATCGCGATGGATGCGCAGGCGAGCGACGCCGCGCACACGCAGGGCCTGCGCGATCTCATCGATGCCGGGTCCGCGAGCCGTTGCACCATCGGGAAGAACCAGGCCATCTTCGCCCAGCTCGAGCTGGAGCTCCTGTACCTGAGCGAGGCCGTCCCGCCAGATCGCGGTCGTGCGCTCGAGCGTATCGCGCAGGGCCGGATGGGATAGCGCATAGAACTGCCGTGCCCGCAGAGCCCGCGCCAGCTCGAGGAGCAAAGGCGAAACTGTCTCCCGCTCCAGGTGTCCCTGCATCATTGAGCTATATCCTGGCGAAGTCGTCCTCGCCATGCGCATCGGTCACTCCAAGTGCCAGCTTGAGCAGAAGGTCTGCGGGCTGCCGGCCCGGGTGCGGCGCATGGCGCTAGCGGTTTCTTTCGGTATTCTTTCGCCTTCTTGACAGTGGGGGGTGCGGGGCTCTAGGATCCGCGAGAGCGGCGGAAGTCCCTGATATCTAATGAGAAAATTGGTTCTCGTGGTGGCGACCGGGGCCGGTTCCGGTTATTCGCCGGTCGCCTCCGGCACTGTGGGATCCGGGGTGGGGCTGCTGCTCTACTTGCCGCTGACGGGCCTCGGGGCCACGGGCTACCTGCTGGCGCTGGTGGGCATCACGGCGCTCGGCATCTGGGCCTCCGGCGAGGCGGAGAAAATCTTCGAGCGCCGCGATGACGGGAGAATCACGATTGACGAGGTCGCCGGGATGCTGCTGGCGCTGGCATTTCTTCCCGTCCGGCTCGACGTGGTCGTGGCGGGCTTCTTGCTGTTTCGGCTCTTCGACATCTGGAAGCCGTACCCCGTGCGTGCTGCGGAGGCGCTTCCGAAAGGCCTCGGCGTGATGGCGGACGACCTGCTGGCGGGCGTCTACGCCAACCTGGTCGGCCAGGTGCTGTGGCGCTGGCTGCTGCCGGGAGGCATCGGGTGACGCGGGAGGACGCATGGATCGTCACGATCGGTGACGAGCTCCTGCGCGGCGAGATCCTCGACTCCAACAAAGCGTTTCTCTCCGAGCGCTTGCTGCGGCTGGACCTGGAGACCGCTCGCCACGTCTCCGTGCCCGATGACGCCACCGCCATCGAGGAAGTGCTGCGTGACGCGGCCGCGCGGGCGCGAGTGGTGCTCATCTCCGGCGGTCTGGGTCCAACGCGAGATGACATCACGACGGAGGTCGCCGCGCGCGCTTTCGGACGGCGTCTGCTGCGCGATCCCGTCGTGCTCGACGGGATTCGCAAGTTCTTCCAATCATTGGGTCGCGAGATGGCGGAGAACAACGCGAAGCAGGCGGATTTTCCCGAGGACGCGGAGGTGCTTCCCAATCCGCTCGGAACCGCACCGGGCTTCATGCTGAAAGCGGAGGACGCGCTGCTCTTCTTCACGCCGGGTGTGCCACGTGAGCTCCAGCGTATGACCGACGAGGAGATTCTGCCGCGTATCCAGTCTCGACTGGGGCGCGGGCAGGTCGTGCGGGCCGCACTGCTGCGCACCTTCGGTCTGGGCGAGTCGACGCTCGACAACGAGCTCAGAGACCTGGCTCAAAACGAGCCCGGGGTCGCGCTCGGCTTTCGCACCCAGTTCCCGGACAACCTCGTGCGTGTGGTCGCGCGGGCCTCGAGCCAGCAGGAAGCGCAGCAGAAGCTGCGCGAGACGCTCGTGAAGATTCACGCGCGGCTCGGGGATCTCGTGCTCGGAGAGGGCGAGCGGCCGCTGGAACAGATTGTGGGCGAGCTGTTGCGCGAGAAGCAGCTCACCCTGGCTGTTGCTGAATCCTGCACGGGCGGTCTGCTGGCTCACCGGATCACGGATGTGCCGGGCAGCTCGGAGTACCTGATCCAGGCCGTCGTGGCTTACGCGAACGAGTCCAAGCTGCGCGAGCTCGGGGTCTCGCCGCAGGACCTCGAAGCTCACGGTGCGGTCTCTGAGCCCGTGGCCCGGCAGATGGCGGAGGGCGTGCGTGGACGTGCGGGCGCGGATCTGGGCATCGCCACGACGGGCGTGGCCGGTCCCGGCGGCGGTAGCGATGAGAAGCCTGTCGGCACGCTCTACCTCGCCCTGGCCGACACGCAGGGCACGCGCGTGCAGCGCTACCAGCTCATGCGCGAACGCGAACGCAACAAGCTGCTCGCGAGTCAGCTGGCCCTGGACTGGATTCGACGCCGGGTCCTGGGACTCGAGCTCGGCGAGCAGTCCTTTCCCCGGCTGGGGGCAGCGCCCGGGAGGCGCAGATGAGCGCTGAACCGCTACGCAGCTTTCTGGCTGCAGATCTGCCGCCGCACGCACATGCCCAGGCGCTGCAGGCCACCGAGCAGCTGCGCAAATCGATCCCCGATGGCGTACGCTGGGTGCCGACAGAGAACCTGCACCTGACGCTCAAATTCCTGGGCGACGTGGATCCGGAGCGGATCCCCGAGCTGATCGCGGCCGCCAGCGCGCGGCTACAGGGCGCGGCGAGCTTCGAGGTGGAGCTCGGGGGCCTCGGTGTATTTCCAAACGCGCGGCGCGCGCGCGTGGTGTGGCTCGGAGTTTGCGCCGGCGGCGCTGAGCTCGCCCGCCTGGCGCGCAAGCTGGATCGGGCGGGCGGCCGCATCGGCGTGGAGCGGGAGCGTCGGCCCTTTCACAGCCATCTTACGCTGGGACGCCTACAGCAGCCCGGACCCGTTCCGCTCAACGAGGTTCCATGCCCCGCTGGGAGGCCCTTTTTGGTCGAAGAAATCGTACTCTATGAGAGCCGGCTTTCCTCCACCGGTGCTCGATATGTCCCCCTGGCCCGACTCCCCCTCGGGACGCTGGATACTCAGCAAACCAACTTCGCCCCGGATATGTAGGAGAAAAAAGCATGGCGCGAGAGAAAACGGATCCGAAGAAAGCCAAAGAGCAAGCCGTCCAGCTGGCGGTGGCGTCGATCGAGAAGCACTTCGGCAAGGGTTCCATCATGGTGATGGGGAGCGAGATGATTGACCGCGAGATACCGGTGATTCCGACGGGCTCGCCGTCGCTCGACATCGCAATCGGCTTGGGCGGGTTGCCGCAAGGCCGTGTGATCGAGGTGTACGGGCCTGAGTCCTCCGGTAAGACGACGCTGTCGCTGCATGCCATTGCGGAGTGTCAGAAGCAGGGAGGTGTGGCCGCATTCATCGATGCTGAGCACGCCATGGACGTGTCCTACGCGGCCAAGCTCGGAGTCAACAGCGAGGAGCTGCTCGTCTCACAGCCGGATACGGGTGAGCAGGCTCTCGAGATCGCGGACATGCTGGTGCGCTCGGGCGCCATCGACCTCGTGGTTATCGACTCGGTTGCGGCCTTGGTTCCGCGGGCGGAGATCGAGGGGGAGATGGGGGATCATCACGTGGGTCTGCAAGCGCGACTCATGAGTCAGGCCCTGAGGAAGCTCGCGGGAAATCTCGCCCGCTCCAATACTGCGATGATCTTCATCAACCAGGTGCGGATGAAGATCGGGGTCATGTTCGGGAATCCCGAGACCACATCAGGAGGGAACGCGCTCAAGTTCTACGCCTCGGTGCGGCTCGATGTGCGTCGAATCGGTCAGATCAAAGACGGCGTCGAGGCAACGGGGAGTCGGGTTCGCGTGAAGGTGGTGAAGAACAAGTGCGCTCCTCCGTTCCGTCAGGCGGAGTTCGACATCATGTTCAACGAAGGAATCTCGGCCGAGGGAGATGTGCTGGACCTGGCTGCGACTGCCGGGCTGCTCGAGAAGAGCGGCACATGGTACAGCTTTGAGGGCACGCGCGTCGGACAGGGGCGCGAGAACGCCAAGCGCTTCTTGAAGGAGAACCCCGAGGTCATGGAGCGCCTGCGCGAGCTCGTGTATGCCCACGCCGGTATTAAGCGCAAGGTGCCGGTCGTCGAGCAGGCGTCGGAGGCGGAAACGGCGTAAGCAGTCCTCCGCCGGCGGCGTCAGGAAATGCTCAAGAAACCAAGGAGTTGAGTCGATCCAGCGCCTGATCCCGGTCACTCCAACCGGCGAGCAATGGCGGATATGAAACTCAACGACATACTCCGACCTGCTGTCACGGGCAACGCCTCGGACATACATCTGAAGGCCGGTCTGCCACCTCTGTTCCGTGTGGACGGTGCCCTCGTGCCTCTCAAGAACACGAAGCGGCTCTCCGCCGACGACCTGGACCGGATGCTCCAGGGCATCATGTCGCCGGCCCAGAAGGCGCACTTCGAGAAATACCACGAGGTGGATCTCGCGTACTCCATCGCCGGCGTAGGCCGCTTCCGCGTCAATGCCTTCAGGCAGCGGGGTACCGTTGGAATCGTCTTCCGCGTGATTCCGTTCGGCGTGAAGACCCTGGGCCAACTCGAGCTTCCCAAGGTGCTGGAAAGAATCGCGATGGAGCCGCGTGGCCTGATCCTGGTGACGGGTACGACCGGATCGGGAAAGTCGACGACACTTGCGGCCATGATCGACTACATCAACACGCACAGGACCTGCCACATCATGACGATCGAGGACCCGATCGAGTTCTTGATCCGGGACAAGCGCTCCGTGGTCAACCAGCGTGAAATCGGCGTCGACACTACCGGTTTCGCGCCGGCGCTACGCGCGGCACTGCGGCAGGACCCCGACGTCATCCTGGTCGGCGAGATGCGCGACTACGAGACGATCGAGACGGCGTTGACGGCAGCCGAAACTGGCCACCTCGTGATGTCGACCCTGCACACCATCGATGCTACCGAGACGATCACCCGCATCGTCTCCGTCTTTCCGCCCCATCAGCAAAGCATGGTGCGGCTCCAGCTCTCGACCATCATCACCGCCATTCTGAGCCAACGGCTCGTGCCTCGCGCGGACGGCCGGGGCCGCGTTCCGGGCGTGGAGATTCTGGTCTCAACCGGCCTCATCCGCGAGTGCATTGCCGACCCGGAGCGGAACAAGGAAATCCCGGATGCGATATCCAAGGGCTTCACATCCTACGGGATGCAGACCTTCGACCAGTCGCTGATGTCACTGCTGAAGCGTGGGCTCGTGAAGTACGAAGACTGCCTGAGTTACGTCTCGAATCCAGACGATTTCGCGCTGCGTTTCAAGGGCATCTCTGCCACCTCGGACCCCACCTGGGACGACTTCGAGAAGGGGCCGATGGCGCGCGACGATGGGCTGGTCGAGGCTGCCGACCCCAAGCTCAAGATCGAAAGATTCTAAGGGGCCTCGGTCTAGAGCGTACGAGACTGCCGCAAGCGCCCGAGCGTAGGGCGGACCGGCGCGGGCCGCCCCGCACCCGGGTCCCGCAAGAACCAGTTTTGTATGCTCTCGCGGAATGACCGGGAGCGAGATCCGCAAGACGTTCTTGCGCTACTTCGAGGAGCGGGGCCACCGGACCGTGGCTTCGAGCTCGCTCGTGCCCGAGCGGGACCCCACCCTCATGTTCACGAACGCGGGCATGGTCCAGTTCAAGCGCACTTTCCTGGGTGAAGAGGTGCGCGACTATCGCCGTGCCGCCAGCGTTCAGAAGTGCATGCGCGTATCGGGTAAACACAACGATCTCGAGAACGTGGGGCGCACACCGGGCCACCACACTTTCTTCGAGATGCTCGGGAACTTCTCCTTTGGCGACTACTTCAAGAAGGAGGCGATCGAGTATGCCTGGGACCTGCTCACCAACGTCTACGGAATCGATGAGAAGAGACTGGTCGTCTCCGTCTTCCGCGAGGACGAGAAGGCCTTCGAGCTCTGGCGCAAAGAGATCGGCCTTCCAGAGAAGCGGATCTTCCGCCTGGATGAGAAGGAGAACTTCTGGCAGATGGGGGAAACCGGACCGTGCGGCCCCTGCTCCGAGATCCACCTGATAGTGGACGACGAGATCTTTCGCGCGGGTGGCGATCCGTCCGGCGAGGGGTTTCTGGAGCTCTGGAACCTGGTCTTCATGCAGTTCGATCAGAAGGCAAAAACTGAACGCACGCCGCTACCGAGGCCGTCAATCGATACCGGGATGGGAGTGGATCGGCTCGCATCGGTTCTACAAGGGGTGGACAGCAACTACGACACTGACCTGTTCCAGCCTTTGATTCGGGAGATCTCGGAGATCAGCGGGCGGCCCTACGGTAGCGACCCGGCCACGGACACCTCGCTGCGCGTGGTCGCGGACCATGCGCGTGCTGGAGCCTTTCTGGTGGGTGATGGTGTGCTGCCCTTGAACGAGGGGCGAGGCTACGTCCTGCGCCGAGTGCTGCGACGCGCTGCTCGTCACGGAGTGCTGCTCGGAGTAGAGGAGCCCTTCCTGTATCAGGTCGCGGGTCGTGTGGTTAAGGAGATGGGCGAAGGCTATCCGGAGCTCTTCGAACGCCGGCCCTTCATCGAGGACACGATTAGACGTGAGGAGGAGCGCTTCCTGAAGACGCTCGGTCGGGGCCTCGAGATCCTGGATCAGGAGGTGAAAGACGTGCGCCGCGCCAAGCGCGCACGGCTGACGGGCGAGGTCGTGTTCAAGCTGTACGACACCTACGGCTTCCCCGTCGATCTCACCGAGGACATTCTGAGCGGCCAGGGACTCGATTACAATCGAGACGCCTTCGATGCCTGCATGCGCGAGCAGAGCGAGCGGGCGCGTGCCGCGTGGAAGGGCTCGGGCGAGAGCGCTCCGGCCGAGATCTACAGCTCCATTGCGGCGCGCATCAAGCCCACGTTCATCGGCTATGAGGTGCTCGAGGCCCGAGCTCCCGTGGACGCGCTGATCAGCGATGGCCGAGAGGTATCGGAGGTCTCGGAAGGCGAACGTGTCGAGCTCGTAGCCCGAACGACGCCGTTCTATGCCGAGAGCGGGGGGCAGGTAGGTGACGTCGGAGTCATCAAGGGACCGGAAGGGCAGATGCAGGTCGAGGACACGCGCAAAGCTGTCGACGGGCTGATCGTACACATCGGCCGGGTCACCGTGGGCAGACTTCGAAGCGGCGAGGAGATGGAGCTGCGTGTCGATGCGGACAATCGGGCGGCGACGGTGCGCAACCACTCCGGTACGCATCTCTTCCACTGGGCGCTACGTCAGGTGCTCGGCCCCCAGGTCACGCAGGCGGGTTCGCTCGTCGGGCCCGATCGCTTGCGCTTCGACCTTACGCACGATCGTCCGCTGACGGATGAGGAGATCCGCCGCATCGAAGACCTCGTGAATGGTCTGATCTTCAAGAACATCTCGGCGCAGGTCGAGCAGAAGCCGTACCAGCAGGCGCTCGAGGAAGGTGCGGTCGCCATCTTCGAAGAGAAATACGGCGACGTGGTTCGCGTCGTGAATTTCGGTCCCTCAACGGAGCTGTGTGGCGGCACACACGCGCAGGCCACGGGGGATATCGGCTGCTTCCGGATCCTGTCACAATCGGCCATCGGTGCCGGGGTGCGGCGCATCGAGGCGCAGACGGGGTTCGGCGTGATCGAGCACGCGCGGCGCGAGGGGCGCAGCCTGCGCGAGGCGGCCGAGCTGTTGCGCGCGGCGCCGGCAGAGGTACCCGAACGCCTGGCAAAGTTGCTCGAGCGGCAGCGGGAGCTGGAGCGCGAGCTCGAGAAGGTCCGCGTCCAGATGCGCCGTGGCGGAAGCGACGACCCGATGCAGCAGATGGAGGAGATCGCGGGCTTACGCGTCGTGGCGGTCGAAGTCTCCGACGCCAATCCCAAGGAGCTGCGCGGCATGCTCGACGAGCTCAAGCAGCGCATTGGCTCGGGGGTGGTGTTGCTCGCGACGCGCTACGGGGGCAAAGCGACTCTGGCGCTGGGTGTAACGCAGGACCTCATCTCTCGCTGGAAGGCCGGGGCGCTGATCAAAGAGATCGCGAGCGTAGTCGGTGGGTCGGGCGGGGGACGTCCCGATTTTGCACAGGCCGGGGGCCCT
>Ga0255047_10001665_pt1 | contig 15696 bp, 18 predicted proteins | sample JV7_2_1_MG_FD_183640 | JGI IMG/M metagenome (GOLD analysis project Ga0255047, IMG submission 183640) | Seawater microbial communities from Jervis Inlet, British Columbia, Canada - JV7_2_1 | ecosystem: Environmental > Aquatic > Marine > Inlet | place: Canada: British Columbia | collected 2016-10-06
TGAATATACGGGCCGCTTCTTGCCCAAGCGTCCGCTGCAAGTCATAAGACGATCCAGAGTAATTTACCGCGCCATCTGGAGGGATGAGGGTATCGACAACATTCCGAAAACGTCGCAATCGAGCGTATTGTTCAGGCGTAAAGAGTTCCTCGGCAATCGTTTGATTTCGGCCCGTCAAAAGCTCATCCAAGTTGTCTCTGAGCACCTTTGGGTTGTAGCTCTTTTCGGTTTGCTTCATGACGCGCTTGATAGCGGCCTCTTGCAACGCCGCCCATTCCTCAGAATCCTCGCCTAGCGCCTTTTTGATTTGAGGCACAACTTTTCGGACCTGTTCGGTTGGGGCAATCTTATGCGCGCCAAGAATGTATTCAAGCGTTTGTTCAGGGCTTGGGTCTGCCTTTACAAGCTTCTCAAACACTTTGTTGGCCTCAAACCTTTCCGCAAAGTCAGCCCGCGCTGATCTAGCGGACCTATAAGCTTGAAGAAAAGCCTCGTCACCCTCAAACAAAGCCGCATCAACAGCACCATCAATGTATCCGTCAAATGATCGCTTAACCGCTATTGCGGCGCGTCTGTCTGAATTATTGCCAGCCGCGTCAATAGATGAATTTATAGCTCTTCGCGCAATCTCTATCCGTTTAAAGTCTACTGCGCCAACCGTGGCAGCGCCTCGCGCGTTCATGGCAGAAACTTCGCTCTTAAGGCGCTCAACCGCATCCATAGCCTGCATCGCAGCCGGCATTGTGCGTCTCGCCTCTTCTGAAGGCGCATCCATCAGAAACTTAACGTCGTCTGGCAAGGCTTGCCTAACCGCGTCTGGCATGGCCTCGACGCCCTCAGAACGCATTTTTGCGCCCGCCGCTTCGGCCTGCTCATATAGCGCCTTAATTTCTTGTTGCGCCGTACCCGCCTTCTTCATCAGGCCTTCCTTAACAAACGCGCCAGCTTCGTTAATTTCCGCGAATTGATCTCCCGCGAGCCTTTTGCCCGCGCCAATAACTGCCTCTTTCTGATCATCCATGAACGGTCTTAAAACTTGCGTTGCATCTGGACTCCGCCCGCCGCGAGCGGCAGCCACCTCAAACGCGATTTGATCGAGGTCATCTGTTGCCTGTCCGCGCGTCATGCGAATGCCAAACTCGTCAACGGCGCGCTTGCCCTGCGATGGCTTGCCTCTTACGTTGCGCTGTAGTCCATCCGCCTTATTAAATACGCCCTCACCAAGCTTGCCAAACACGCCACCTGATACAGCTCCAAGAGATGCGCCCGCAAGCTTGCTGTCTTTACCAGCGTCTCCGTAACCGTAAACGCCGCCACCAATAGCGCCGCCAAGCATAGGCCGCTGTGATAGGTTTATCACCGGGGATGCCGCTCGTGCGCCAATAAGACCAGAAGGCAAGGCTGACAGCATCTCAATCCCCATCGTCTCCAATGGCCGCTTGGCTCGCGCCGCCTTTAGATTGTATCGCAAGCCCTGCTTGCCATACTCGTCACCCGCTAAGCCTGCGATCTCGTCAGCTAAACCAAAAGAGGTTCCGTTGATCATCGCTGCGGAACGCTCAAACACGGGGGCCGACTTATCCAAAGCTGCTAAAAAGGGGTCAGGCTTAGGTAAAGTCCTTGGATCATTCGTCAATTGCGCAAGATGAGGATAACCATCAGATAAACGCTTGATTTCGTAGCGCATACCCTTTGGCGCAGGGTTTTGGCGCGCGCGCTCTTGAAGGTCTGCTATAAGCACATCATCAATTTGTTTCGCTGCTGCCCGTATTCGAGGCTCAGCAGTTCCAACCGCCAGCTCACGCGCTGGCCTTTGGTACTGCTGAGCTGGCGTGATGCCAAGGCCCGGCCCGTTTGTCTGCGTTGCTGAATTACCAGATTTAGCCTCAAGCTCACGCAGTCGCTTCATCTTGCGAAGGCGCTCTAGTTCTGCGCGCTGATTGGGGTCTGCCATTATTGAATGTCCTCCCCGGCTGCCCATGCCCTAAGTTGTGCAAGCTCGTCCTGCTCATCGGCTGTCAGATTGTCTGCACCAACGTCGCCAGATAGTCCGGCGTAACGCTGCATCTTCTTCATCATTGCGACTGTTTGCGGGTCGGCCTGCGTTCGATTAGTAACAAACTGATATGTTTCTTGATCGATCACGCCCTCACCAAACATCTTGCGCATCAGATCACCGCCGCCAAACGATACATCAAGCGCATGAAGCTTGGACATAGCCGCCTCAAAATTGTCATCCTTGATTGCGCTCAACCACGCCTTCATCTCTGCGTCTGAATCCATTGCCTTGGCAGAAACATCAGACATAGAAATCATGTCCATGAGCGCCTTCATTGAAAGCCCTTGGATCGTATTTCGCGCCGTGGTGTTTTCAGTGTTGCCAACATCGCCGCCAATGGCGTCTTGAAATTTACCTAACCCGGTTCCGCTATAAAGAGCGCCGATGTTTTGGCCTGCGGAGTTGCGTTGACTTGTAATCGCTTTATTCTTATTCAGCGTTGCGTAAGATCGAACTAGAGTGCTTAGACCATACTCGCGCCCTTCACCCGCCTCACTTTTTGAGTTGCTTAACCGTTCGGCCTCAGAGCCGGGGATCAGCACTTGCTTAATACCCATAGGATTATCAGCCCTAACAAACATTTTCCCCTCATCCGGCTTAACACCGCCAAGCATCTCTGTTGGAATTGGCTGGCCAATTGGAATGTCTGCAAGGGATTTCTCCCCTGCGCCAAACGGGTTATTGTTTAGATTGATAGTCTGGCCAACACCGCCAAGCACAGAAACTTCGCCTGTCTGCATGTTCCGCTGGTACGTTCCGGTAGGGTTTAGGCCCATCTGATTTTTCTGATCGTCCGTCAAAACGACGTACGAGTCTTGTGGCCTTTCAGCCTTCGGATCAACACCAGCAATAAGCGACCCATCCGAGTTAAAGCGCTGCTGGCCCCGAGAGAGCGTAAACCCTTGGGGCTGCTTCTGCTCTCTAAACAGGCTCTCAGAGTATGCTTTACCAAACGCATCAGGATTGGCTTGATAGGCCATGCGCTGTTCAGGTGTCATGCCTTGAAGCATTTGCTCCATAGCGGCCTGCTGCTGCGCTTGCTTGGCCTTGGCTTCATCTTGCGCGCGACGCCCTTGGATGTTTTGCACCGTTTGGGCGTAGTTTTGGTTACCCATTGTCCCATCCAAATCGCGCAAAGTGCCGCTAATCATGGCGAGCGCGTCCCAGCCCTTGCCGCCGCCGCTAAACATGCCACCCTTTTTCTTTGGCTGGCTTTGCACCATTTGCCGAGCAATGTCTTGATCAGCGGGAATCATGCCACCCGCCCCGCGCCGCATCACCGGGCTAGGTTGCTGAATGAACCTTTGAATAGGCTGGCCCGCTTGTGCGGGTTGACCATAAGGTGCAGTTGGGTCTTTTGAGCGCATACCGGGTTGTACGATTGGGGGGGTTCGAAACATATCGAACACTGGCTTTCCAAACGCGCCGCCGAACATTCCTTCAGACATTAGTTTAGTACCTCATAGTTGACCATCAGGAATCCATTATCGTGCCGCTGAACAGCTTCAGGCTGGATCAGCTTAACCTCTTGGGCCATCACGCCTTCGCGGCGCGTGCCCTCATCATCCCAATTGTAGCGGTAAGAATACCAATTATGCACACCGCGCTTGCCGAGCGGCCTAATATCTTGCTTGAGCGCCATGTCTGAAAATCCCATTGAGCCTAGGCCGCTTGCAAGCCCGCCCGCTGCGCCAAGAATGCCCACCAGACCGGGGTTCTGGCTTTCTGTGCTTGTGCTTGTGCTGTCTGTGATAATCGGCGTGGAGCCGAGAATACCCATCTGCACACCTGCGCGGCGATAAGGGTCTTCTTGTGCGCGCAAGAACTCTTGATATTGACGATCAAGCTCACCCTGCTCAATCCCGCGAGCATTTGAACCAAGCGCACTCATCATCGATGCTTCACCAGCGGCGTTTTGAGCGTAAGCGTTTCCAAGTTGCCCCATCATGCCCGACCTTGCGAGAATACCTTGATCATACTGGTTTTGCTGACCCACATTAAACTGATCGACGCCTTGCGCGCGGTCCATGTCTTGCCCGTACAATCCTAGCGCCCGGTCATAACCTTGCTGGTTTAGGCTAGCTGAAGCGTTGCCGACCTGATCAATAAACCGTTCATTGGTCAGGCTGTCAGAAACACCATGACGCGCCCCGCCAAAGGCTGATCGATGCTGTCCGGCCTCTGTGCCACTCATTGCGATCTGTCTGGCGCGGTCAAGGTCTGCCATCGTGCGATCCATGACCATGCTGTCATAAGGGTTGCTGTAGGCGCTTTGGTCGAAGTCTGCATATGACCTAGCCTCAATCGACTGCGGCCCGCCCTGATAGGCTTGCTCTGCGCCTAAAGCGGCGTTTTGGAGTATTCCCCCGGCTGTGCCAGCCTGAGCGCCGTAATTGTCCATCGCGGCCTGTTCAGCGCCGCTTATGCCTGCCGTGCGCTGACCACCATAAGACTGAAACGGGTTTGAGTTCAGAATACTATTAACAGCGTCTCGGCTTTGCGTGTACTGTTGCTGAGACCACCGATCAATTGAATTGTCTTGCGTGCTGCGCTGCTTAGTTTTGCCGCCCATAATTATAACTCCTTTACGAGCACAACGCGCTCAACATAACCACGCGCTTTTAAGACGCGCTTCCAACCCTTGCGGGCCTCACTAATTGTCACTTGATCAAACCCTCTGGCCTTGTGTTCTGCCTCTGCCGCATCCAGCATCTCGAAAAGCTCGCCCATATCGCCGCCAGCAAGCCAAATGTTGAAAGCCTTCACTTCTTCGGTCACCGCTGCGGACTTATGGTTAGGCCAGAGCCGCACATCGTTCACGCGGATCATCTTTTTAACGTCTTCAATCGTGTAATCACCGGGCGACCGATCTAGGGCCGCTTGCAAGTGTTCGATCATATGGCCACAGCAGACAAAGCGCCCGCGTTACTCACAGTAAGCGCAAATCTTGACCCGTCGGGACTTTTCAGAATTATGCGGGCGTCATTCATTTCAATATCAACACCGCGCTCAAGCTTTCGGTCTAATTCGCGCTTAATTGAGGCGCGGTTTTGTGATTCCTCACCCGCAGAGTAAGCCGGAGGTGCAACAGGTAACATTAACGACGCCCTCCCATGCTAAATTTCAGCCGTGGTACACCGATCCGGCCATTCTCACCGCTTTCAAATGTCCACTCCCACGCCACGAAGTTGCCAGAAAAGCGCACTAATTTAGGGCTTGCACTAGCGTACGGTCCGTACTCGTATTCATCGCCATTAGCGCGATACTTGGTGTAAAACTTAACCGTTGAATCGCCAGCCGTTTGCTCGTCTGGGTCATATTCACGGGCATAGATGAACCGCTCGCCATTCGCCATTGTGACCGGAGCCGAGCGTATGCGTGATTGGCGGCCATCTCTCATGTTGCCAATCTCATGCTCATACACTTGGCCGTCAGGGTCGATCATCAAAGGCTTGCCAAAGACGTCTTGGTTCGTGCCACATGCCCTTGATAGGCTGCCAATGTTCCAGAACCCGTCAAGATAGTTGAAAATGACGTAGCTATCACATTCAAAGCTGTCACCGCGCGGATAGAACCACCAAACTTCACCAAACGCGCTATTGTGAACAGCGTAAACTTTCGATTTCTGCGCATCATTCATGCCCGTAAAGACATAGTCATAAACATCGCATGGCATGGCCTGAACGTAACCGTTATACATCCAGAAATTGTTTTCACTCATCCAGAACGCTTGAGCACCGACAATTGCCACCGCTTGTGGGCTAATGATGCCGCACCCGCCCGCCAAGCGATCAAACACGTAGACCGAGGGCGCTCCGATATACCGCGCCAAGTGAACGTCAACGCTCGTAAAGATCAGCTCGCCACCGATGAAACGCTTCCCGCAGATAATCTTGCCGTTGGTTTGCAATTGAACACTGCCCGCCGTATTGGTTGCCGCTGGTGACCATAAGTCCCGATTGCCCCGGCTCGACCAGTCAATGCGACGTGGATCGCTGTCAGCACCGAGCGCCATCACGAATAGATCATTTGTAACAAAGACCGCAGAGCAGCCTGTAGGCGCATTTGCGATAACTGTCGCAGCGTTACTCGTATTCAAATCCCAATCGTAGATTTTGCCATCCTGCGGCATGCACCCAACAAGAAACTCATCAAACACATCAAGCGTCCACATCGAGGCAGAATTGACCACAGAAACGTCAGCGCGCGGGGTTCCGTATGTGCCTGCACCATAAACGCCAGACCCGTACCCGCCGCCAAACTCTGCATCAGCGCGGCCTGTAGTGAAGCCTGTTGGGGTGACGTCTGAGACTATTCCGGTCTGCGTCATCACAAATAAGCCTGAGTGCGTTCCTATGCCCGCCCATATCTGATTGGACTTATCAAGCCAAGTTGAGATCGCGCGGGGCTTTCCCGTCACCGTTGATTGCGAAATCTCCCTCCAACCGCCGATTGGTTGCTTATTGCCTTGATGCCAGCGCGCAAGGTCTGCATCGAAATACCTGCCTTCAACGCTGTATTCTGTACCCATGCGCGCAACACCGGGCGGAAGCTCCATCTTTACATTCTGCATCAGCCGCCCCCGATGTCTTCAAGAACAACATTGACTGCGTTTGTTACCTCAACGAGACCGGAGCCAGTATCCGTTACCGTGCAAGCAAATGCCGCTGCCTTGCTTTGTCCGCTCGTAAGTGACGTTGTGAATTGGGTCGTTGCCGCAAGCGGCTGTGTAATTGTAATGCTAGCGTCACCCGAAACACGCGCCCAGCTGTAAGTGTATGGCCCTATACCACCGTCTGGCGTTGCGGTTGTTGCTGGACTTGTTGTGGCGACACCTGCGCCCACCCTAAAGCCTGTCGCTGACGTTGGAGACGCCGAAGCACTAAAGCTGGAATAAACCAACTCATTGCCGCTAGCCGTGCCAACATACGCATTCAATACGGTCTTATTGCCGCTAGCCGTGCCAACGACAACATTCGCAATGACTTTATTACCTGCGCCGGTTCCAATCGTGATAGGCATTAGGCGTGCTGCAAGTAGATTTCACCAACGGCAAGCGTGCCCGGTGATGTTGATCCTACTGTGACCCTTCCGCTATTTGTATCTGTGCCAACTTCAACGCGCATAACTGTGTCACCGCGACTAGTTGCGCCCGCGCTCAAAGTCTGAGCGCTTGTCCATGTGTTTGCGCCCGATAGCGCGCCATAACTAGACACAGCCTGCGTCGCCATTGTGCCTAAGCCCAGCGTCGTCCGCATCGCGCCCGCATCCGATCCACCAACCAGCGTTCGGCCCGTCGATGAAATCGTAAATGTTGCAAACGCATCTGCCGCCGTGGCATAAATCGCTTTGTCCGCCGCCGTGGTCAGTCCTGCCAATGCCGCAAGGGTTGCATCAAAAGCCTGCACATTCGTACCAATAACGAGACCTAAGTTCGTTCTAGCAGTTGATGCACTGCCAATATCTGAGAGATTGCTGGTAGCTAACAGCCGACTCGTAACGCTATCTGCAACAGTTTTTAAATCCGCATCCACAGCATCAAATGCGGAATTTGTAATTGACCCCCAAGTATCAGTCGATCCACCAACGACAGGCAAGGTCCAAGAATAGTTCAGTGTAGCCATTAGACAGGTGCTCCGCTAGGCGACATTCTAAGGCGCTGGCCTACAATCCGCTTGTTCGCCTTATTGGCGTTCTGGATTGCAGAGCTAAACAGATTGCCCCATGTCGATTGCATCTCAGGGTCTTTCAAATAGCCCGCCGAATTGGTCAGAAGGCCATAGAGATAAATGTCAGGATATTTCTTCAGGATAGGATTGACCGCCGCCGCTTCAGAGAGCGGTGAAACGCGCGCCATATAATCTAGCACCATCTGAACCGTGCCATCAGCGTTCGGCTCTGGGTAAACAAGTAGTTCCTCACCCCATATCGTGAATATGCAAGGCGTTGCCGCACTAGACTTGCGCGCCCGAAATTCATCCATCGAGACATAAGTCAGCTTTTGACCTGAATCTGGCAATGTCAGCGACCGCGCCTCCAGAAAATCAGTTGGAACGGTCAGGCTTTCAGAGCCAACGATATAATTAACCGTCTTTTCCATTTCACGAACACGCAAGATCGGCTCAAACTGTGCTTCCGCTAGCCGAACAAATACCGGAATATTTAAATCCGCCTCAGCAACCAGCATAAAGTCAGCCGCTTTACTTAGCAGGTCATCATAGGTCGAAATTGCTGCTGTCATATTTGCCACTCGTATGCTCTTAAATAACGATATTCGTTACTATTCAGAAGACGCTTAACCCCCGCCCAATGGTCAGGATTGTTTGTGTCAATCCCGTATTTCTGGAGCCATTCAAGTTGCACAACCACCGGGATTGTCGCAGCCTTTCGAAACGTCTTGTCTTTTGTGTAGCCTTTGCCACCGCTGTTCTGTGAACGCTTGTTGGCCTCTATAATATCTGTGCAATCCTGCTCCGCGCCCAAGTCCCAGCCGCCAGTGTCGTTTGCGCGAATGTGCCACTTAACCCCCGCCCCCGATTGAAGCAGAAAGTTTTCAGCGTTGAACAGCGCGCTCACTAGTCGGCCTCGGCGTAGTGTTTAGCGTCGAGCTGCCATGCAGCCTTCTCAGGCAGAGCAACAACAGCGCCCCGCTCAAAATGACCGCCTTGGCCATCAGACACCTTGCCTGCGCCCCATTTAGTGATTTTCACCTCAACGTAGCCTTCTGGCACGCTAGGCGTTGGCGCGGGTGGAGCCGGGGCAGGTTCTGGATCAGGATCACCCACTTCGGCTTCTGCAATTAGCTTACGCAAGCCTTCTTCGCTATGGCGTGAATGCCACTTAATCCCCAATGCTTCACATTCACTGCGAAGCGTTTGGATCGTTTCATCAACTTGACTCATGTTCGGTCCTTTCCGGTTGCCGATAAGAAAAGGGCGACCCGAAAGCCGCCCCAATCAATTACTGTGACAAATCACCAATATAGCCGTGTGCCTTTTCGTTGCGGCAAACAAGCGTTTCCTCACAAAGCATGTGATACTTAGTGTTATCACCTGTTTTAGAGAGCATTTCGCGCTTGTATGGGCGCAGCGTAGCCTTGCCGACATATTCATGGTCGATAATCAGCGCGGCCTCTGTGAGACCATAGGCGAGTGGAACAACGGCCAATTCACCAAAGTCACCGATGTAGAAGTCAGCAGCGCCAACAACTTTAGCCTGGCTGTTGCTGTTCGCTGCCGTGCGGTGCTCTGAAATGCCCGTGAACGCAGAGAAATCTTCTTTATTCGCAGGTGACACATAAAGCGTGCGGCGCTTCATCTGGCCTGAATTTGTGAAGATAGACTGCATCACGGTTTTGACTTGTGACTCAGCAAACGCGCGGTTTGTGCCTGTTGTTGGTGCGTCAACGATAGACGTGCCAGTGTTGAAACCACCCGCAGAACCACCAGCGCCAAGATCAACATTAGTTTCAATCCAAGACTGAATGCCGCCCATTTGGCGAGGCGTTGCGCCGCTTTCCAAGACTGAAGCGTTCGCCGAAAGCATAGCCGATTCAATATCGCGCTTGATTTCCTTGCCTTTGATAATTGAGTGGCGAGCAATCTCAGACGCACGGCCAGCCTTATCAACTTTCTCTTGGGTTCCAGAGACAACAAAGGCGCGCTTACGAATTTGGCAAATGTTAGAGACGCGAGCCGTGACATTTTCTTCGAAAGAAGTTGTATCGTCACCCTCAAGCACGCCAGTCGTAACCGGAGTTGCAAGGTCTTCTGTCTGCCACTCGTGCCGAATGGCTTTGGCCTTGCCAGCCGAGCCAATGTTTGAAGTGAACGGAGTTTCTTCTGGGGCGACGCGAGAAATAATATTGCTCAGGTCTTCCCGGTTACCGACCTGCGTTGTTGTGCGGGCGGTATTAGTAGGTGCTGCCATGATTGGCGTTCCTTATGAAGTAGCACTACTCCAAGGCCAACAAAGCGTTCACAGCATCATCCGTAGATAAGCCGGAACTGGAGTTGATCTTTTTGCGTAGCGCTTGTTTTGATGACGCAGGCAGTTTTGCGGCGCTAGGCTTCAAGCCTTTGCGTCTCGCTTTACCTGCAACGGGTTTGGGTTTTGTCGCCGTTTTGGCCTTGGCTTGGGCTTCATCCCAAAGCATAGCTTTCCGTGCCACGATGAGGTCATTCGCACTTGCGCCCATCAGCATATCAGGCGTGTAGCCAGTGCTTACGAGATACGAAGTAACCTTCTTGTCGAGTTCAGAGCCTGTCTTTGGATCAAGAAACTCAGGCGCGCGTTCTCTCAGTTCGGCGTGGCGCTGTTGCGCGAACTGCTGAAACTCACGTTGCTCAGTCTCTTGTTTAGCCGTTATTGCTTTGGCTTTGGCGTCCTTTAGAGATTGGAACTTGGCTTGGTGTTGAGCATATGTGGCAGGATCAATTTGCTGCGCTTCCGCAACCCAATCAATACCCTCATAAAACTCTAACGCCCTGTCCGTCTCAGAGATAAAACCGTCCAGCTTCTCAACAGCGACTTCCGCTATCTTTCGCACGGTTGCGGTTTCCTCAAGCTTTCGGCTCAGTGTGATATTTCGCTGCTTTTCGTTCTTATTCACCTGCTCTGCCAAGTTCGCCACAATTGGGCGAAGCTCTTTAGGTGCAGCTTTCAAAGTCTCTTCAAGCTTGGCGAAAACCTCTTTTCCGTCAGCATCCCAAAATTGAGGGGTTTCGATTACCAGTTTTGGCTCGTCGCCTTCCTCATCACCGCCTTCATCGTCTTCCTCTTCAGGATCGTCTTCAGCGTCAAACTCAGCCGGGTCAGCTTCGTCTAATTCTTCGTCTACAGGTTCGGCGTCGTCGCCGTCGTCTGCATCATAATCTGCATCTTCAATAGCTTCAGGCTGCTCATCAGCGCCATCCTCTTCAATCTCTGCATCTTCCGCAAAGTCTGTTTCGCCAGTCTCAAACTCCATCAGCGCCGCTTCTGCTGCGTCAGTGGATAAAGCTTCTAAACCTTCAATCGCACACCAAATGCGCTTAGAAGGACGATCCATATAGGTTGCCGTCATAGGTTCTCTTTCAGTTTTGCTTTCAGTTTGACTTGCACGTCTTTGATTGCGTGCATTTTAGCCGCTGCTGCGCGGCGTTGAGCGTCACCCTCTTCGGTTAGCTCGTATTTGATAGATTCCGCCGCGTATTGAGCCTTTAGGTCTTCGCAAGCCTCGCCAAGAAGCTTTAAAACGCGCTCATTCACTGCGCGAGACTCCCGCCCGGCCGATCCTTAGACATTTGAGCGTCATTAGCCGCCTGATAAGCGTTGCGCTCTCTTGCAAGCTGCGCTTCCATTTGCGCTTTCTCTCTCGCTAACTGCATCTCTGCGTCTGCCTTGGCGCGGGCCAGATCCATCTCCATTTGGGCACGTTCTCGGGCCAATTGAGCGTCTGCCTGAGCCTTTGTCTGCTCTAGCTGAATTTGGCTTTGCATCTTCTGCTGATCCATCTGAGCCTGCATCTGGGCCTTTTGCTGCTCCATTTGCAATTTGGCTTGCTCTGCCTGCACTTCAGGGTCTGGCCCCTCTTGCTGCGGTGGCTGGTCAGCAGGGTTTGAGATAAACGTGCCGACCTGCTTAAGACCAAGACGATCACCAAGCGCTTTATAAAGGTTATAGACGTTCTCAGGGGTTACGAGCGGACCATTCATTCCGCCCTGCGCCTCGACAAGCATTCCTGTGCGGTCTGCCATCATGCCAAGCGCTGCAATATCTGCATCACGTCCACCAGAGCCAACACCGATTTCAATATCCATATCCATCCGGCGTGACCATTGCTGCGGATCAATTGGCACATATTTGCCCTTAAGCCGAACTGTATCAGCCTGCGTTGCGTTAGAGCGAAGCATATCATGCACACCCAAGAACAAGTCTTTCACGCCTGTTTCAGCAAACAAGCGCGCCATCATGCGAACACGCTTTTGCGCCGCATTGTTCTGGATTTGCATACCGCCTTTCGTTTGGTGAAGGCTATCAGGATTTAAGCCCTGCGCCGCACGGATAACGCCAGTGGATTGCTCCTCCATCGACTTAATCTGCTCAATTGTCTCGAACGGATTGATTGCCAGAGGAGCCGACTGGATTGGAAACACTGCGCCCGCCCGCTTCATGCGAATAGGCACGCCAGGGTCATTGTCTAGCACATCGTCAATTGTGTCTTCGGTGCTGTCATCTTCGGCAATGCCTAGACGCGCGTTAAGCTGGAAATTGTTATTGTCCAGACCATTGCGAAGCAAAGCCGTGTTAATCCGCTGCCAAGGCATAACCTTGTCTGCCAAATCCTGACCGATTAACTTGAACGGCATTGGATAAGGCGAGACAGCCGAATACTCGATTGCTGGCCGTTTCTCTAAGTCTAATATGACCTTTTCAGAATCAGCCGTTGTAACCCGCCAGATTTGAGGCTTTCCGTTCCCATCAAAATCTGCCCGAATATAGTGCTCCATAACCTCAACACGGCGAAGGTCGCCCATGCTGACAGTCTCGTCCTCGTCTTCACGTGACGTATTGCGGGCAAAGTCCACGCCTTCGTCTTCATCGCTATCAGCATCAGGAAGCGCGCGAACAATCTCGGCGTCATAACCATCGGCAATCAAGTCCTGAACCTGCGGGTTAGATCGCATAATGCAATATGGAGCATCTTTAAGGCGAACCGTTTCTGGCGCGGTTGCAAAGTCACTCGAAGGTACAGCCATCCACTCCACAGTCGGCGGCTTGATCGTCTTACGGCACTCAACCGTAATCATTCCTGTTTCTTCATTCGGCTCGGCAGATACAATTTCCAAGCCCATTTCTTGCAATTGCTGAAGACCTACCGGGTCAACCTCTTGCTCATAATCTTCATATTCAGCGTCATCGTTCCAGCACCATTTCGCAATGCCTACTCGGCAAAGCAGCGCCTCTTTGAACCACGTGTACATTTCCGAAAAGCCATCATTTCGCTGGAATACGATCTGACGTAAATAATCTGTCTCTTGCTCCGCCGCTTCAACATCTTCTTCACTCGCCGCCCTAAAGCTGATCGCATCCTCGCCTCCGAAAAACACTTCGATCAAGTCAGGCAGCACCGTTTCAACCATGTCAGCCAAGTCGGTTGTTGTTGCGCTTGATCGATTACTATCGACAGGCTGGCCATCTTCATCAGTTGCCACAGGCATATCAGGAACAACGCCCTTAAAATATTCCAACGCCATTTCGCGGTGGCGGTTCAGATCGTCGTCATTGTCCAAGCCAACAGCCCGCGCACGTTCATGCTGCAAGATACTGGTTAGCGTTGCCTCAGTTAATTCCTCACCTGAAAAGGAGAGGCCCGACAGATCAGTCATTTAGACACGTCTCCGAGGATACAAATTTGGGACGGGTAAGCGTGGCAGAAGCCTCATCATAAGAAGCTATTTCAAACGGCCCCTGATAACCCAAATTCACCCACTCGCGCTGTGCGATAATCTTGCAATGTTCAGCGCACCGCTGGCTCACAAAATCTTTAGTTGGTTTTGCCCCGGCAGCAATAAGGCACAACTCTAAATCACTTTGACTCTCAATCATATCGCTAGTGAAAGGGATAGTGACCTGTAGCTTCTGAAAATCAAGCGCTTGCATAGCGTCTCCTCTTCATTGGTTTAGACTTGCGGGGCGGCTCGTAGTGGATAGCCATTAGGCCGAACGCATCAGCCGCGTGTGATGACCAGTCATGTTCAGGGCCAAGCCCAATGTTGCGGTCTTCGTGTCGTTTCTCATGATAAAAGCCAATCGCCTCGCGGCCCGCTTCTGTCTTTTCTTCATCAAACCACATCTGGCCAAAGACGCGCCGAGCAGCCTCAACCCGCTGCATCGCTGCGCCCTTACCTTGGTTCGGTATCGTTTCAACCGTGAACCCGGCATCTCGCCAGTGGTCTTCGTATTTCTTGCCCGTTATGTTGTTTGAGTTTGTGCCGTCGTGCGGCAAGTAAACCCGTGTTTTCTCATAGCCATTTCGGCGCATCCAGTCGACGTGATAACCGAGCGTCTGACCTTGGCTTTCATAATAGTCGAGAACCCGTATTTCCCGATTTACAAACTGGACAATCCAAATCGTGTAAGCATCAGCCGTTGCGCCAGATCCACCAATATCGTGGTAGCTTCTGATTTCCATAAGCGGATCAGCGGCCAGCTTACATATGCGGCCTGCGCGCTTCGCCTCTTTCAATCCGTTGGCGTAATAAGCGCCCTCAAACGCCGTTGCGTAATCGCCTTCCCAGATATGCTCGTATCGATCAGCGTTATTTTCAAGATCGTCCAAGCGCTCATCTTCAAGCACACCGGGAAACCAAGGATTGTCTGACCAATTAGCCTGAACCACCGTCGCATTGGCTCGCCTCTGTTGGCGTAGCATCCTATCAACTGGGTCAGACTTGCGGCGCGGGTTCCATGAGAACCATATCTCAGATTCTTCCTTACGGATTGTCGGCCTAAGCATTTCAAGTGAACGCGCACTTAGCGTCTGGGCTTCCTCCACCCATGCCCGGTCAATACCTTCAAGCGACTTGATCGACTCCGCAGTATGATCCTGCATACCTTGGAATAATATTTCACCACCACCCGGCGTTTCAATGTGCGACTTCAAAACACGGAACTTAGAGCCAACACCCAAAGTCTGTATTTTCGTTTCAATCAGCTTCTTGGCCGATTGCTCTAGTGACTTCTGAACCTCACGAATACAAACCGAGCGCAAACCCGGATGCATCAAATGCTCTTCAACCAGATGCTCTGCGAAGAAATGCGACTTGCCGCTTCCCCGTCCGCCATGAGCGCCCTTGTAACGACTTGGTGCAAGCAAAGGCTCAAACACCTCTGCCGTGTCAATTACTAGCTCTGACAACGCGCCTGACCACAGTCTCTATCTTAATCGCGTCACCATCTTCGCCCGTCACCTGCATCGGCAGAACTTTGCCAAGCAAGGACATGAATGCGACCGGGTTCTTATCGGCCTGCGAAACGAGGTAATCAGTAATGCCCTCATCACCGCCGCCGCCAGCCTTTTGAGCCGCCTTCAAGATCGCATCTTTAAGCAAAGCTGTATTCTTGTTTGGGACGCCTTTAGGGCGACCGGGACCAGCCTGACCCTTACCAATCATGTTTACGTTTTTTTTAGTTTTTTTAACGGGCATAGGCTGTCTGCCATTGAGTAACCCAAAGCGCGCCACGGCCCGTCACGCCAAGCATCAACAGCGCCTCAATCTCATCATGTATTAGGCTAGACAAGCTAACGCCTGAGTCACTAGCCAGCTTTGTGACCTTAGCCTTCACGTCTGGGGTTGTCGTGAACGTGATTGTTTCCGTCTTACTCACATTAGCTCCCTCCCGGTCCTTACGGTTGCCGTTTGTTGCTATTCGATAATAAAACTACTTAAACGCGAGTTTCTAGCGTGTTTCGGTTATCCCGCCCGTGGCGATGTCAAACAGAAGTTGTATTTTGACCTAGTTATCCCGGCGCGCACGTCGCCAAATGATTGCGCCTGCGATACCACCAGCAACGCCGGGCAAGTATCCTGCAAATGGTGTAGCGCTTGGTAATAGCATTGCAGCAACGACAGAGACACCAACAGCGCCGCCAA
>Ga0255047_10001666_pt1 | contig 15695 bp, 25 predicted proteins | sample JV7_2_1_MG_FD_183640 | JGI IMG/M metagenome (GOLD analysis project Ga0255047, IMG submission 183640) | Seawater microbial communities from Jervis Inlet, British Columbia, Canada - JV7_2_1 | ecosystem: Environmental > Aquatic > Marine > Inlet | place: Canada: British Columbia | collected 2016-10-06
ATTCATGTTTCTGTTTATTAAAGTAATTAATTTATATGGTGCAAGTAATGAAATAATTTTGTATATTGCAACGTTTTTAACAATTATTTACATAAAGGGTGTTTACTAACGGTTAGACCTAAGTAGTTACGACTACTAAACTCAAACGTCAAGATGGGGAAGTTCTTATTACCCAATACAGTAACTTGCGAGGATTCAAAGAGAGCAATGACCAGAGGTGTCAACTCTCATGCCATACCGATAACCATCCATTAAAAGGATGCGGCATAGAATCTAAATCAAAGGGGGATTAAAGCAAGAAGCTAAATCTAGTAAACCTAGAACTATTCTGATTAACTATTAAGTAATTAATGTTATCGGGGTTAAGCAATCCTATTGTCTTAATTGAAAAGAAATGACAGAAGAAGAAAAAGATATTGAAGGACTTGAATATTTAAAGTGGAGTCAGTTTGATTGTCCGTATGAGAAAGGTAGTGGATACAAGTTCATGGAACGGGAACCTGTATTAATCTTAGATAGGGTAATTAAGTCTACCAGGATGATATTAGAGATAGAACTTGGTTATGTATCTGAGAAGTATGCGTTAGACAATAGGATAACAAGTCAAGATCCACATAGAATAGGGAAGGCAATTACAATTAAGTGTCAATGTCCAAAAAAAAGAAGTAAGCTAATAAAGCATTTAACACTCAAAGGTGCTATTTCATTTGTTGTTACTCCAGACTTTATAAGCTTCAATACAGACGATCAGTACAAACCATACTTCAGAGTGTACTGTAATTACTACAAGACAAATACCGTGAGGTAAATGTTAAAATAGTTAAAATATTTTGTTTTTCCATTTAATAGCTATTACTTGCCAATGAATTTGAGAGATGAGATTCTTAGTGTCATATTAAAAAATGTTTATGCACGAAAGGAATATGCGGAGGATTTAACGGATAAAATAATTAAAATAGTTAATATGGACAGACAGGGAAAAACAGAAAACCAAATTAAAGATGCATTAATCTTTGCAGCAATCGCATTATTTTTTATGTTTGCAGGAGTAGTAGCAATCTTAGCCATTAAGTGATGTACGATTTAGTTAGTTACAAGGACCAGAAGATTGCTGAACTTACAGAGCAAATAAAGAATTTGACCATTCAGAATGAGAAGTATGCTACTTTTATTTTTGAATTACTTATGGACAATTGTCCAAGGGAGTATAAGAACATTGTTAAATCAGAAATATTAAAAGAAAACAAGATATGACTATTCAAGAAAAACTATTTAACATTCAACAAAGACTGATTGCACCAAAGAATCAGTTCAATTCATTTGGCAAGTACAATTACCGGTCCTTAGAGGACATTATGGTAGCGGTTAAACCATTGCTTGCAGAGTATAAATGCACACTTACATTTGAGGATTCATACATAGCAGAAAACACGTTATCTTGTTATATCACTTTACATGATGCTGAATCAGATGCTAGTGTAGTTTCCCAGGCGGTTGTAGGTGTAGACAGAGATAAGAAAGGAATGGATGTAGCACAGTCTTTTGGTGCATCTTCAAGCTATGGTAGGAAGTATGCTGCTAATGGATTGTTTCTAATCGACGACACTAAAGATGCTGATGCTACCAATAAGCATGGAAAAGTATTTCCTGCCCAAGAACTACCTTTGCTTGACAAGTCAAACCCCGACTATAAGAAGGCAGTAGACTATATAGCTAAAGGAGGAAGTATAGATGACATTAAAAAGAAATATAGACTCTCAGCAGAGATAGAAGTTTCACTTAAACAATGAGCCATAAATAATTTTATTTAGCCTAGTAATTTTAATCAATAACTATTATGACAATTAAAGGAACAATTAAACAGATCAATCAGCCTAACTCATTCGGTAAGTTAGTAATCAGAGAATGTGTAGTAACCACTCAAGACAAGTATCCTCAGGATATTCTTGTAAAGTTTTATAACGACAAAGGTGCTTTGTTAGATAACTTTACCGTCAATAGAGAAGTAGAGGTTTCATTCAACCTTAGAGGTGGTCAGTACAATGACAAGAATGGAAACACGAGATACACAACAGATGTTGTTGGATGGAAGATTGATAGCTTAGAAACATCTAATGCAGATCAGCAACCAGATAGAGACTTCTCGAGTTTCTTATAGGATATGGAACAGAAACTTTCAACGCTTGACTATTTATACATGGTCAAGAAAGGTCAAATCGCTCAGGGTTTAAAACTGGGCGTTTTTGATTTAGATGAGCATATAAGATTTAAGCACGGACAGTTCAATATAATAATTGGTCATGCAAACGTAGGTAAGACTACTGTGGCTTTGTACCTTATGATGTTGTACTCGATAAAGCTTAAATTAAAGTGGTGGGTATTCAGTATAGAGAATAGCAGGAATAACTTGTTTAGGAAGCTTATAGAGTTTTATATATGCAAACCTATTCAGCTAATGACAGACTATGAGATTGAGTATGCGTATGACTTTATTAATCAGCATTTCCTTATTGCTGATGCGGAAAAGCTATACACCTATAAGGACATCATTGAAACTATACGAATAGGACATGACTTAGAAAAGTTTGATGGATGTTTAATTGATCCATACAATGCACTTGTAAGAGATTCCTCACTTCTTAGGAGTGTAGGTTCTCACGAGTATGATTACCAGGTCGCAAGTGAGTTTAGGTTGTTATGTAAAGAAAAAAACATAACTTTATACCTGAATTGCCATTGTGTTACAGATGCGTTGCGTAAGGTTCATCCATCCGGACATGAATATCAAGGATTGCCAATGCCTCCGAATATGGCTGATGTAGAAGGAGGTGGTAAGTGGGGTAATAGAGCAGATGATGCGTTCACATTTCATAGGTATGTACATCATCCGCATGATTGGATGGTAAGTGAGATTCATGTACGGAAGGTTAAAGAGACAGAAACAGGAGGTAAACCAACTTCATTCGATAATCCAATTAAGATGCGTATGGTTAGGAACAATTGCGGTTTTGAGATAGGCGGGGTAAATCCAATTCCTCCGACAGAGGAACAAAATACTGTTTTGAAGTTATAATAATGGATATACTATCTCTTTTAGAGAAGGATCGCAATAAATGGATTAGAATAGTAATCAATTTAGGTTGTCCTGCTGAGTATGCAGAGGATGTTGTGCATGATATGTACATTAAGATTGCTTCCTTTAAGGATACGGAACGTCTTATGTATGAAAACACAGGTGAAATAAACTATTGGTACATAATTCTTACGCTTAGGAGCGTCTGCTATGATTTTCTAAAGGAGAAGAATAGAAAAGTGTCCTGGGAGCCATTAGATAAAATAAATGAGAATACAGATGTAGATAGAGAGGCTGCATTTAACGTTATTTACGACAAGATTATAGCTGCTACAAATGAATTTGGTATTTATGGTTCAAAACTAACACAAGTGTACTTTAAAACGGATTATAGTCTTCGTCAGATAGCTAGTGAGACAACAATAAGCCTTTCAAGCATATTTCATTCAATAAAGGCATATAAAATGATTCTTCAAGAGCGTTTTGGAGAAGATTTTGAGGATTATATGAATGGAGACTATGATCATATAAAATAAATAAGAAATGTCACGTTCAAAACCGAATAGACCTGATGGAAGGAAGCATAATGGAAGAAAAGAAGGCACAATAGTCAAGAAACAGTCTAAAGTTACTCCTGCAAAGCTTAATAAGGCTAAAAAAGAAAGAATAGCAGCTTATGCAGTCAATGCAATCATAGATGAGTTTGTTACTGAGGCTGATTTTTGGCGTTTCTGCGCTAAAGAATCCAAGAAGTCATACAATCACCTTAAATTGCTCTTAGAATACGCTTACGGCAAGCCTGAAGATCAAAACAGACAGGTTCAAGCTAAAAATACACCTACAATTGTGTTTATGAATGGGGATATGGCTAAAAAGGATGAAACCATAGACATAACACACCAAGAAGATAGCGATGAATGATAAGATAGTCATTAATGAGAAGTACCAACCTTTATTCCTTAATAAAACACGATATTTTGTAGTTACCGGAGGTCGTGGATCAGGCAAGTCATTTGGAGTATGTTTATTTCTGCTTAATTTGACATATCAAGAAGGAGAGAAGATACTTTTTAGTCGATATACACTTACATCAGCTTACGCTTCTATTATTCCAGAGTTCTTGGAGAAGATAGAGATGATGGGTACACCTAATGACTTTAAGATTACAAAGGATGAGATTATAAACTTGACTACGGGAAGTTCTATACTGTTTAAGGGAATTAGAACTACTTCAGGGAACCAGACTGCATCACTTAAATCACTTACCGGTATAACTGCGTTTGTATTGGATGAGGCAGAGGAGTTAATTGATGAGACGTTATTTGAGAAGATTGACTTTTCCGTAAGGAAGAAAGGAAAACAGAATAGGGTTATATTGATTATGAATCCATGCACCAAAGAGCATTGGGTATGGAAGAGATTCTTTGAAGCTAACTTTGTAAAGTCTGGGTGGAACGGAACTAAAGGAGACACAACCTATGTCCATACCACATATAAAGACAACAAAGAGAATCTACCTGATAGTTACTTGCAGTCTATCTTTGAGATGAAGCTTAAAAGACCTGATAAGTATGAGCATGTCATCTTAGGAGGATGGTTAGAGAAGGCAGAAGGTGTAGTGTATTCGAATTGGACAGTAGGAGACTTTGTGCTATTGGAAAAGAACTGCTATGGTCAAGATATAGGATTTAGTGAAGATCCATCAACACTTATTCATTGTAGCTTAGATGTAGAAGGAAAAAAATTATACTTAAAAGAACTGCTCTACAAGAAGAGTCTTACAACTACACAGTTAGCAAGTCAAAACAGAAGATTAGCAGGTAATGGTTTAATTATATGTGATAGTTCAGAGCCAAGACTTATAAGCGAGGTACGGAATTTGGGAGTAAATATAAAACCTGTAAAGAATAAGAATGTTAAAGGAGCAATCCTTTCGGGTATATCTATGATGCAGGACTTGGATATTGTAGTAGACCCTAAGAGCCATAACCTAATAAAGGAGTTAAATAACTACGCTTGGAAAACTCCAGATAAACCTGTTGATGCACACAATCACCTTTTGGATGCTGCACGTTATGCTTTAAGTCATCTTTGGACAGGAAAGAATCACGGAACCTACAATATACGATAACGTATCGTTAAACATAATAGTCCCCCTTAAACATAATAGGGGGGTATTATATTAATGCGGATATAATTTCATGGCATAACTGATATGGTATCTTAGACCTGTTGTAGTTACCTTTTATGCCTTGAGTTCCGGTTTTAGATCCTCTTGGTGCTGATTCGTGATGGCACATTTTATTTCCATTAAAACATTCTTCTCTTGGCTTCCATCCATTTTCATTAAATAGACTATATAGATTGTTGGTCCATATATCTGTTGGTTTAGCCCTTGTATCGCCATATTTACAATACCATACAGTAGTTCTTTGTAGTCCAGCCATAAAATCCATTTTCCTTAAATATCCTCTTGGATTCTCTATATAGTAAATACAGTTAAAATGTTTTATAAGCTTCAATGTATTTAATATAATGCGATCACTCTTTGCGGCAAAATCTGTTTTTGGCGTGCTTTTATTTCTATGTGTACTTATTGCAGCAATAGAATAAGTGGTACATGGAGGCGATGCCCATATTAAATCAGGTTTAAAAGGTATTTGATTAGGATTAAGAAATTCTATATCAGCAACCAAATCTATTTTATTAAATCCAATTATATCCACAGAAAAAACATTGCAACCTAATTCCTCAGCTACATTTCCTATTGATCTACTACCAGCAAATAATTCAAGTACATTCATATTATCATTAAACATAATAGTCCCCCTTAAACATAATAGGGGGCGTATAAGCCATTTTAAGCCGTTTTAAGGCACTTTCTATCACGGATAGTATCCTAACCCTACTTTTGCAGTAAAAGCCCTTAAATCGCATATTTCGATATGTTGATCCTGGCAAATTTATGTCGTATATTTTGTTATTTTTTGAGAAAAATACTGTTAAGGTATTCCTAATCCTAAATAAATGTTAAAATTATTTTTTATTTGATTTTTTTGGCATAGGTTTGCTCAAACAAAACAAATAAGACATGACACTTTACGACAGATTATCAGAAGAACAAAAGAAAGTATTAACAGACGGATCTATTTCTTATCCTTTAGGGATTGCCAATTTAACTAAAACTCTTAGGGAAAAGGAATTTGTATTAGACCTTACTCTCGGTGAAGTATCTACGCTATCTTCATGGTTTGGCGGTAATAGTGATGTATCAGGAATGTATAAAATATTTAACAAGTAAGACATGAAATCTATTAAACTAATTACAGAGCAAGATTACGCTATTTATAATACAGTAGGTTTTTATAAGGTAGCAGATTTAAGAAAGGTTAGTTATGATGACCTGTTACGGGTATTTGGGGATCCTACATTTGTAGATCCTTATTCAGACGAGAAAGTTCATTTTGAATGGTGTTTCCAATACGGTAATCAATACTTTACTGTTTATGATTGGAAAATTTATAGTGAAAGGGAAGTAAAACTATACAATAGAAATTGGTCTGTAGGTGGTAAGTCTGGTGCTTTACATTTTGTGGCTGATTTGGTTGAGACAATAAAGTGGCATGATGCAATAGTTTTAGATGAAGATTGGTCTAATATAGATGAGTTTAAGCAATCACTTACAATAGGTGGCAGGGCTATTTTTGAGGCTATCTGCGAAGCTGGTGATGATTTAAACTATATAACCTTACAAGAACTAAAGAACGCAGCACAGAGCGAAGGATTTACCTTTGATTTTGGATTGGATTGTGTAGCTTATAACTTTAAAGCCTCCAGAAAGTATGCTAGCATTTAAACTTTTGACCATACGAGAAACCGAAGATTTAATTAAAAGCGGTGAGATGTCAATATCAGAGATTGTACGGATACAAACTACACCAAAGGAATACATAATAGTTTGTCCGGATAAGATTTACGCCACAGATAATATCTACTTTACTTTAAGAGATAGATTAATTAAAGAATATCCAGAGATTGAACCTGAAAACATATATGTAATTAACGCCAAAGAATATCAAGATGAGCAAGATTAATCCACACATAACAGACTTTACCTTTAGGTATGCAGGTCCAGGTAGGTATCAAGTAACTTATACAGATCACAAAGGAAAGAATTGGACCAGGATAGTAAACGACATGAGATTAATAGAAGATACTATGAACTCCTATAAGCCAAGAATAAGCAGATTAGAAGACCTTAAAAGGAACGTAAAATATTAATATATGTACACGATAAGAGATCTTGAAACCATAGCAGAAATGACAGATTCTTTATACTGCGGACACCCAGATCAATGGATATTAAAAGATAAGGAGTTTAAACTTGTGTCAGGAGTAGATGGAATGTATATGAGATGCGACGAAATAAACGAAAGCAAATATGTTTGGAACGGAATAGAGATATGGGAATTTATTAATTACGTTTTAGAATGAGAATAAATTAACACAAAAAATAATGGAGGCAATCGCCTCCTTTTTTATTTCGTAACAAATAATATAGTATAATTGTTACGAGTAATCCTTAAACATAATAGGGGTAGCAAGATAAGTTTATCTTGGCTCTTAAACATAGTAGGGGTATGATGCAGATCTTATTTGTATATCGTTAAACATAATAGGGGTATCGTTAAACATAGTAGGGGTCGTGCGGGCGTGCGTGTGTGCGCGGGCGGGCGCGCGTATTATACGAAAAAGATTTTGAATAAAAAAATTTTTTTTTATTTTTTTTTATTGTATTATACGTGTGCGCACCGGCGCGCCCGCAATTGTTCGAACCCGCGCACCATTGCGTGTGCATATGCGCGTATTACTTAATATATTTCCGTTTGGATCTTTGACCTGGTAAATTGGATCTAAGCACATTTTAAGCCGTTTTAAAGCACTTTATTTCTTAATTGGATAAAATATACATTACGCTTTATAATCGTCGCTTAAAACGCTTTAAAATATTTTTTACCCTGAATAGTCCGTTTTTGTTGGCATGAACAAATATTTGCTATCTTTTTTTGTTTTTTTTTGAATTTTTTTTGGTAGTAATGAAAATAAATGTATTTTTGTGGAGTTATTAATTCACAAACAAAACATAAAACAACATGGAAGCTTTTAACAAGATTCAAAAATTAATTTTTATTATCTCAATCTTACTTTTTATTGCAGGTGGTTTTTGGTTTGTTTTATTTTTTGCTCCTGCTGCACCTGCTTTTGCTTTTTTTGGTTTATTTGCAGGTTTTACTTTAGGAACATTAACCCTGCTTTCGATAGATTTTTTCGAATAAAAATATTTTTAACCTTAATTATTATCAATAACTAAAATTTTTAGAACATGAAAACATTTAGAACAGAAGAAACGAACAGCTTAAAAAATTGCCTAAAATTAGCCTTGTTACTTTATTTAACCTTAATCAATGGCGTATTGCTTTTTGCCGGATTGGTAGGTATAATCTGCAACCTACTCGCACAATGATACGGGTACTGAGTTTATTGGGCAGCCTGGCAATATGGGCTGCCTTTATCGGAATATTATCTTTTATGTATTATTTATTATCAATTTAACACGGAAAACATGCAGACAAATTACAGAATTTACGCAAAATTACCCGGGCAAAAGAAATTTAGCCCAATGGACTGGAGCAAAGGTGTACAGGTAACAAATTTGATTTACGCCACTTTAATACCTGCCCACAATTTAGAACGGGCAAAAGTAGCTATAACAAAAGTAGATTATCCCGGTATAAAATTAGAAATAAGAGATATAAGCAATAAAGTAATTTTTAAAGCGTATTAATTATGGATCTTTTAACGCAAAATAGTAAACTAAAAAATACAAGTAAGTTAACCGGCAAAAAGGTATTTAATTTTGGCATACCTGCATATAAAACCGCATCGGGTAAAATTACCTGCCCCTTTGCCGATAGCTGCATAAAATTTTGCTACGCCCAAAAAGGGGCTTACATTTGGTCTAACGTTAAACCGGCTTTTGAAAAACGGTACCAAATAACTTTGCAAGATAATTTTGCCGATATCATGCAATTAGAAATAAACAAGAAAAAACCCGACGTTATTCGTGTACACGATAGCGGGGACTATTATTCCCGTGCTTATTTGCGCAAGTGGTTAACTATATTTAATAATAACCCAAAAGTGCATTTTTATTCGTATACGAATTCAATATCCTTATTTAAGGAAATTAAGAATCTTCCTGGTAATTTTACTGTTATTTATTCGGATAGCGGCAAACAGGTTGATTTAATCGATAAAAACAAAGATAGGTATACGAAGATTTTTAAAGATAAAAACGCCCTGGAAGATGCGGGTTTTGTTGACGCGTCAAAAAACGATCTTTTTGCCACGACAATATTAAATAATGATAATAATAAGATAGGACTAATATACCATTAATATGTACACAAACTATTTCGATATCGACCGCTCCCAATTCACTCTTAAGGAACTAATGAGGATTGATAGCACGCCTAAAACGTTTACTATAATTGCCAACGACAAAGTTTACTGCACCAATAACCTGGCGCGTACACTTAACACCATAGCCACGGAATACCCAGAAATTAAACAAGATCAAATATTAATCATTAAAAAGTAACACCATGAAACTAGGAAACACAAACGTAGAAATTAAGGCAACCGCTAACTACAGCAAAAGGACCTTTACAATTAGGAAAGTAACCACGGACCTTTACACAGGTGCAATATTCAAGGCAAAGTATCGGACCGAACCAATGACGCAAGACGATTTTGATATTCATCTAAGTAGCACTACCATGGATTGGATTCAATTTATTAAACGATCACCCTGTTATTACTCGGTTGACTAATTAATATCTTAAACCTATTTTAAGCCCTCTAACGAGGGTTTTTTTGTGCCCAATACTTAACTATAACAAACTTTTTTAAGGGCATTACAAGGTCTAAAACTATCCTTATACAGGGTGCATTAATGTTGTAGGTAGTTTGATAGTCAGGTATTGGTTAGCTCATTGGGATAAACCACCATTTTAATCAATACCCTACTAACTTACTAGGGTAATAAATATACTGATCATTCTATTAATATACTGACCGGTTTATATACCGACTGGTTTATATACCAATTAGTATCCTAGTGGATTGGTAGGATAACGTAAAATGAATGTGTAGGGGCTAAGTCATCCACTCTTACAAAATCTAAAAATATGAAATTACAAGTGTAAAAAAAACAATTAACTAATTATGTATATTTTTATAAATAGAAAAGTAATTTACTAAAACAGGAAAGTAGTTTTGTTACTCGCACCTAAACGGTACTCGCCACCCCTATTGCTTTAAGATTGCTATTGACCAAGTAGCGATATGGTCGTTTGTATCGGGTGTGGTGGATGGTCTGGGTGGCAGAAAGCAACAAAGTACAACCGCACTTCACACACTAAGGTTATCTGATCCAAGTGTTGTCCGTCTTTATTAGGTAACACAAGTTTGAGACTTCTTGCTCATCTATATAACGAAGATACTACTTTTTTGTTGTAAAAGCAAAACAATAAATGAATTAAAGGATGTTTACTACTTCGTAAATTATAGTTTACTGCTTCGTAAATGATAGTTTACTACAAAACATATTGAATTTAGTTATACATTTGAATAGTTAATGTGGCATTAACAAGGTTAATCTACTAATAAGAAATAACTATTATGAAAGACATTGAGTATTACGAAAGTTTAGACAAGCGTACTAAAGAGTACAAAGAATGGAAGGCAACCTTTGAAGCTAAGCCAGAAGGTTTGGGTGATGTAGTTGCTGGAATAACAAAAGCGACAGGAATAGATAAGGTAGCAGAAAAGGTAGCTAACGCATTAGGCTATGATGATTGTGGATGTGATGAGCGTAGAAAGAAGTGGAATAAAGCATTCAACTTCAATAAGCAGCCTGAGTGTCCTACTGAGGAGGAGTTTACTTACTTGAAAGATTACTTTGCAGTAGAAAGGGATAAGATAACCTATGATGATCGGGTAAAGATATATGACATTTACAACAGAGTATTTAAAAGGGCGGAGCGACCTACATCTTGTACGGCTTGTTTCATGGAAAAGGTAAATATGTTAAAGAAGCTTATTAATGAGTAAAGTAGAGTTATCCCTTAACATACCTAAGACACTTGGTGACATAAAGCTTAGTCAATACCAGGAGTATGTAAAGGTATTAGAGATGAATGAGGAGGCTAAGGATACAGAGCAGGGTGCTGATTTCTTAAACAAGAAGGCATTAGAGATATTCTGCGGCTTAGAACTCAAAGATAGCTATAATGTGCCATTAAAGACCTTTATGTTTGCCTTAGAGCATATAAACACTATTTTCAAGGCAGAGACACCATTAAAACGCCATTTCAAGTTTAAGGATATAAACGGGAAGGAGCAATTAATGGGTTTCATACCTAATTTAGAGAATATGTCTTTTGGTGAGTATGTAGATGCCAGTACATATTTTAACAATTGGGAGGAAGCAAATAAGCTTATGGCGGTGTTATTCAGACCTGTTAGGATGCTATCTGGGGAAAGATATAAGATTGAGGAGTATAAGAGTTCTTCTGTGTACGCAGAGGCTATGAAGGATATGCCGTTAGACATTGTTTTTGGGGTAAAGGTTTTTTTTTATCGTTTATCAATGAAATTAGCGAGAGGTACCCTGAAATCTTTGGAGAAGAATCCGGAACTATTAGACAAGAGCAAAGGAATTTTGCAAAAAGATTTGGATGGTATCCAAGCATTTATGCGCTCGCAGGAGGTGATGCTAGAAGAATTAATGAGGCGACAAAGATTCCACTTGGAAGTGCTATGATGTTTTTATCGTATGAAGCGGGGAAAAATCAATTAGAAGCTAAATTACTTAAATAATGAACAGTTTATATGCAGTTTTAGATGGTGTAAAGGATCACTTCAAGGGAAACACTATTACCAATACAGTTTCTTACGGAGATGACTCTAAATTGGACTTAAACAAGACCACTATCTTCCCGTTAGCACACTTTGATGTAAACAGAGTAGAGTTTTCAGATAATCACGTCATATTTACCTTGTATGTGCTTTGTTTAGGCATAGTAGACCAGGATTGGGTAGAAGAGACGATAGATGAGTTCTACGATGGCAATAATGAGCAGGATGTAATGAATGAGCAGTTATTTGCTCTTATGGGACTTGTAGAAAGTCTAAGAAGGGGTACGTTATATCGGAGTAACATCAGATTGTACGTTCAACCATCTGCACAACCAGTAAATGCTTTTGATGACAGTCAAGTAGCGGGGTGGGCATCAGAAATACAAATTACAGTACCTAAGGATTACTCTATATGTTAGTAACTAAGCTACGGGCATCATTAAATGAGTGGGGTCTTAAGCTTACAGATAAGCTAAAGGCGTATTTACGCTCAGGTCAAGGTAGTCCACCTTCTGCATTTAACGCATCTGGAAAGACTGCTGATAGTGTAGCGTATAAGGTAGCTAAGGTAAGAGGAGAGGAGAAGATAGGATTAAACTTATATTCTGAGGGAAAGAAGAAGAAGCATGGTATAGTTGATTTAATAAATTCAGGACAAGCACCATCATCTAGTAAGAGATTACCTCCGCCTAACGACATACAACAATGGATTCAATCAAAGGGAATTACATTGAGATATGTAAACAAGAAGGGCAAATTAGTAAGTCCTGAGAACAATGAAAAGAACATAAAGCGTGCCTCTTACTTGATTGCAAGAAGCATACGAAGGAAAGGAGCTATTAAACGCTTTGGATATAAAGGAAGTAATGTTTATGTTACTTTATTTGGTCCTGAACAAGCTAAGATGACAGAGGATTTCTCTAAAGCATTTCAATTGGATTTAGAAAGACATATAACTAAAGAAGCTAAAAAGAAAAATAATAGCAATGCCAACTAAAATAAACGTAAGGTCTCCGTACTATATAAAGAAACTAGCATCTGCTGGACCTACTAGTTTTACATTAAACTTAAAAGTTTGGACAGGAGCATCTACTGTACCTGGAACTGTTAATTATAGTTTAACCAAGTCTGTTTCTGATGCAGGAGGAGGCTTTGTGTATGCTACATTCGAAGTATCTGAACTCATAAGAGACTTCATAGACATTAACTTCAATGGAGACTATACTTCTTATCCGGTATGGGTAAATGATGGCACAACTACTCGTATAGCCGTTGAGGGATATGGTTATATTGAAGAAGGAGCAAACCCAGAACTATCCAGAACAAAACTAATATCTAATAAAGTTATTTGGAGACCTAATGACGAGAACATTCGTGTACCTGTTTTCGGGGATGAGCAATTAGACGTAGTTTTTGCTTATCAGGGTAATGAGGTTAATACCTACAACTACACGGCAACCACTAACACATTAGGTTTGATTAGGTATCCAAGTGCAAGTGGTACAGTAAGCGTGGATAATTATAGACAAAGGGTGTTAGATGATGGAGGAATATACGAATATAACCCCAGGCTTAGACAATTCGAGAATGTAGTAGATGTAAACGCTATTGATGAAGTAAGAATCTACAAATACACCGCTGGAGAGATAGAAGATGCTTACGAGAGCATAAAGGTGCGAACAATGAACTGCAATATTCATCCTAATCGCAAAGTAACATTTGTAAATAAGTTTGGAGCATTACAAGACGTTTATTTCTTCGCTAAAGAGACTGAAGGTATATCTACTACGAGTTCTAACTACAAATCAAATGTAATGGACTTGTTAAACTTCAGCTATGGCACTTCAGAGCATCAGTATCGCTCTTTTAACGTTCAGGGTAAGGAAAGGATTACTTTAAGCACCGGATTCGTCTCAGAGGACTATAATGAGGTATTAAAGCAGATGATGTTGTCTGAACAAGTATGGCTTACTAAGACTACTGATGAATCTACCAATGTATTTGCAGTTACTCCTATTACAAACTCACTTAGTTACATGACTTCTGTCAATGACAAGTTAGTTTCATACACAATAGACTTTGAGTACGCATTTGACAAAATACAAAACATACGTTAATGCTTAATGTTGAGATTTACATAGAAGGTCAAAGGCTTGACTTATTCAAAGATGAAACTATCTCTTTAGTAGATTCTATTCAGAACTCCAGAGAGCCTGACAAGGCTTTTACGGGCTTTACTAAGCAGTTTAGTGTTCCTGCATCAAAGAACAACAATAGAGTCTTTAAACACTATTATAATGCGGATGTGGTAAGCACCTTTGATGGTAGGACATATACATCTGCTGATATATATTTAAACTCGCTTCAGTTTAAGACAGGTCAAATAAAGCTTGACTCTGTTAAGATGCAAGATGGGAAGGCTTCATCTTATTCGATTACCTTCTTTGACTACATGGTTAATTTGAATCAAACGATAGGAAGTACAAAACTATCAAACTTATCAGATTTAGAGGGATATAGCCACGACTACAATTTAACAAACGTTAAGTTAGGTTTTGAAACAGGATTTAGAGTTTCTTCTGGATTTGTATTTCCAAGTACTTCGGTTTTTCCTGCTAATATTGTTTATCCTTTTATATCACACACTAAACAGTATGCTTATGATAGTTCAGGCAGTCCTGCTATGTTTGATTTTGGCGCATTTGCAGATGCAGGAGTAAAAACAGGTCTTCAATACACACAATTAAACCCTGCTATCCGTTTTGTAGATATATTAAGTGCTATTCAGAATCAGTTTGGCATTACATTCACTTCTGATGGGTTCTTGACATCAAAGGAACTCATAGGAATGTATTTATGGCTTCATACAGACAAGGGAGGGGTTGTAAATGCTGATAGTAATAGTACTTACTTACCTATGGAGTCTTTTACGCTATCAAGTGGCATAGAAGTAACTCAAAGTGGTAAATACATTTATCAGCCTAACTTCTTTGGAGATGAAACTATTTCTGCTGATGCAAACATTACTTTGTCTTATGTTGTTACCGTAACAGGATCGGGCTTATACGATGTTACTATTAAGAATGGATATACAGGCAACGTATTGTTTCAACAGGATAACAATTCAGGAAATAAGACATTTGCAACTGTAATATACAAGGCTACCGGAGATGCAATAGTTTATCCTCAATTAACTATTGATTGCGCTCCGACAATAACTGCTTTCTCTGTACAGTTAACAGCTACTAGAAATTTAATTCCAGGTTCTTCATCAGAGCAAGGAATATATAACGCATCAAGTTCTACTGTATCTTATGTAAGCATATTAGCGAATATGCCAGATATGACTGTTAAGGACTTCCTTAAAGGTATGTTCTTGCTTTTTAACCTAACCATAGAATACAATTCTTCAACTGATGAGTATGAGATAAATCCTTTAGATACATTCTATTCTAATGGAGGTATAAGGGATATAACAAGATATGTAGACGTAACAGATGGTGAGGTTCGTCCTACTGCACCTTATGACAAGCTATCCTTTAAGTTTGAGGAGGCTAAAACCTTCTTGATGGAAAAAAGGTATGCTTTAGTAGGAGAACGTTACGGAGACGATAGCTACGACCTTACGGGAACGTTTAAT